>Ga0136643_10006423_pt1 | contig 16828 bp, 11 predicted proteins | sample TergutLab28metaG_FD_96883 | JGI IMG/M metagenome (GOLD analysis project Ga0136643, IMG submission 96883) | Labiotermes labralis P1 segment gut microbial communities from Petit-Saut dam, French Guiana - Lab288 P1 (version 3) (version 3) | ecosystem: Host-associated > Arthropoda: Insects >... | reverse complement strand
GCATTAAAATTGTATTAAAAATTGCCACTATTACAAATTTATCTTATATTGTCGGTATTACAAATATGTCATAATTTGCCAGTATTACATTTAATGCCATAAACTGCCAGTATTAAATTATACCGTAAACTAAATTGCAACTTATGTGCCAATTATTTACCGGGTCTCCTAATCACATTTTAACTACAAGACGAATTTTAATCTCCCATGAAATTAGTTAATGTAGTCCACATTACAAAACAGTAATATGCTTAAGTTGTTCTTACTTTTATACGTGTAAACTCGCTTAATTAGAACTTAAGGAGCATTACCCCGTTGTATTTATTAGAATGTAGAAGAACAACTATGCATAGGCATAGCAGTCATAACACAACTATATTTGGAATTATACATAACGAATCTACTACATGTTTCGGCCATTTATAATTTGGCTATCATCAGGTTGGATACAATTATAAGAGAAACTATATAACATAATACGATACAAATATCAGTGTCAGTGTAAGTAGAGGGAGACGAGGTCTCGTTTACAAATTGTTGCTTTATGGCTTAATTAGACTTTAAATAGAATATAATTTAGTTGTTGGTCCCTGAAAATTACGGTCGACTGCCGAAACATGTAGCAGTGAATTTTGTATAGTTCTTATATGTATATTATAAGTGCAAATTGATGGTTTTTAATAGGAAAAAGCAATGAGGGAAATTAATGTATTCAGGACAGCAAGTGTTGGATGAACTGGAAGAAGCGAACTTTGCAGGTGTTGTGTGTCTTTACGTGCCAGTTCAATTGGTTGCACTGTAACTATACGCCGATCAGCTGACAGTAGCTACACGATGCTGCAGCTCACCACATGCTCTGCTGCACGTGGTGTTACGATGTTCGTCATTTACATCCACGCACGCACAAACGAGGACAGTGCACAGGGCTTCAGTCGGACGGCTGGTAGAAATGCCGCCAGTTGACTTTTCTGTAAGTTTCGGTGTAATAAGAATTGGTTATTTCTCATTCTACGAGAACCATATTGCTTACAGGAGGCACCGCTGGTCATCCAGGTAGAGAGAGACAACTAGATGAATGCACACACAATAAGCACCCATATGTTAAAGTGGGCACTGTAAAGCGGCAGTGTAATGAGAAAGATTTGTTTTTGCGTCAGGATGTGAGCCTTCTGAGCTTACCTGTAAAGTTTCTTGTAGATTAAAGTGAAGCATCACGTGTACACTCCATGAAGCCATACGTAGAATTGGAAGTACGGCCCCATTAAAACTTGACTTCGGCTCTAGTGGAGGTTAGCGGTTAGCTTCAAGCCCAGTCTGCTTTTTCCTTGGGAAGTCTGCCGGTACCATTAAATAAGCGTCTGCCTGGGATACAAAACCGTTCTGAAAGTTTTGCAGCAGAGAAAAAAGAGTCCCTTGCCTTCGTCGGTCATCGAAACAAGATACCTTCCATCTTCCACCACCTAACCTAGTCACTATATTGACTGGCTATTTTGCCTCATATATATATATATATATATATTCTTGATATGTTGTATTATCTCTTTCATTTGCAAGCGGATTAGAGCATAAATCTTTATACGACATTCCCAGCTTCCGCTGCAGCTGATGCCTTAGGTCTTCCGCGATGTTAAGCAGCGTGCATTTATGGTCCCTTATCGACGATTCGGGACTGCTGTGCTGTTGAAGATGAGACTCGTAACTGTCCTGAAATGTCGGTATACAATTATAATCAAGCGTTGTGTAACATCTCAGAAGAGCCAATATCTCTTCAACTCCTGGACCTCGCCATGATACAAGGCCGAAATCAGATATTATGTAAGAATCAATATACTCGTAGCTACCGGTTTATATGCACTTCATGAGACACCTTTTATGACGTGTGTCAATTTATAAATTTTTCTGCTCCGAGGTGCAATCCTCAGGGCGTCATTATAACAAAGATATATAAGCCAACATGCGCCAATTTAGGTTCTGCTGCTCCTTGTAGGAATGACTAAAATCTTAAAATGCTAAAACACATGAAATATCTAAGCATAAATTAGGATATTTTGATATTAAAATGCAAAAATAAGCCGCCACGGTTGATAGTTCTTTATATATATATGTACATGTGTGTGTGTGTGTGTGTGTGTGTGTGTGTGTGTGTGTGTGCGCGCGTGTGTGCAGGATGTTCATAGTCATTCCTACAAGGGGGAGCAGAAACTATATTGGCATCTTGACTTTTTCGAAAGATATAGCAATTGATGTAGGTCATAAATAGTGTGACACAGAGTGTATATATATATATATAGGATGATATATCGTCTGTAAGAAAATACACGTTATGAATAACATAAAATAAAGTAACGCAACAATATTGGTTCAGTGTTTGGACAGGCTAAGTGTTTTGCTCAGAGACTGTGTTCTCCTTGTTAAGGTAGCAGAACCTTCGGCATATTTTGAGGAAGGCATTTCGTCCTATGTACCAAACAGTACGGCCACACCAACCACGCAATGTGTTTCCTGTCTTTTAAACCCGGATGCTGGAATCGCGGTTACAAATCCGTCCCGAAGTGTTTGAATACTTTTAAGTTTTGTGCCTCTGTTATTCCTTATAGACAGCAGCATTTAGACAGGCTGATCTTCTGTCCAAGGAGGCCTACAGATTTCTATACACAAAGATATAGACCCTGACAGTGAGATAATCTGGGAAACGCTATTCTGTAGGCCACCGAAAAGGGCAGAAACTGTCATATGCAGGGGCATGAGGTGCGTATCGGAACGCCGACAATGATTTTTGGCAGGAAAACCTAAAAGAAGGAGAGCGGCTGAAAAAATCAGACAGAGAAAGAAGAAAAATTGGTCATGAAACTCAAATAAATGTGATGGCAGAGTGAAAATTAAATTCATCTGTGTCAACGAAGTGAGCAGTGGAAAGCTTTTGTGATCACGGGGATGAAATTCGTGTCTAAAGAAAGCTCGAAATATCTCGAATATATATACAGTTACTGCCGTATCAATAAATCTGTTCCATGCAGTTATATAGTTAGTTAGTTTGTTTGTTAGCTAGTTTGTTTGTGTATGAGGCTTATGTCGTCGAAGGTAATGTGAAGATATGTTACGTAAATATGTACGTAGGTGCGTACTATGTACGTATGTATGTATGTTTGTAAGTATGTATGTACGTAAGTATGTATGTATGTAAGTATGCATGTATGTATGTATGTATGCATGCAGACATGCACGTATGTATGTGTATGTGTATGTAAGTGTGTGTGTGTGTGTGTGTGTGTGTGTGTATTGTTCATGTGTATGTATGTGTATGTGTACGTGTGTGTGTGTGTATGTATGTATGTATTATGTACGTACATATGTATGTGTGTATCTATGTACGTACGTAGGTACGTAAGTAAGTATGTATTTATGTATGTATGTAACGTATGTATGTAGGTATGTATGTAACTTACGTGTGTATATACGTACGTACATATGTATGCGTATACGTATTTATGCATGTATGTACGTAACCACGTGTATATTTGTGTATGTATGTATGCAAGTACGTACGTACGTACGTACATATATATATATATATATAATATACATTTATGTACGTATGTACCTACGTATGTATGTATGTACGTACATACGAATGTGTGTAAGTTTGTATATGTGTATCTAGTTACGTATGTATATGTATATATATAAGTCTACGAATGTAGGTATGTATGTAAAGTATCCATGTATGTATGTACGTACAAATGTATGTGAAATGTACATATATGCTTACGTACGTATGTGTGTAATTAAGTTTATACTTACTTACTCCATGGAGCAGATTCCTTCTTGAGAAGCTAACAGTTCCCCAGCTAGTCAAGAAATTCCCCACATTTTATGGAACCAGAAGGTCCATTACCGCATTCACAAGTTCTCTCCACCTGTCCCTATCCTGAGCAAGCAAGAATGTAAAATGCCTTTTATTTTGCGTTTCAAGGTCGTGTAAATTAAAGCCTGAGGCTGGTCTACACGGCCGAAACGTGTAGCATATATTGAGCCCTAAAAATTTTGTTGTGGCTGATGGCAGTACGTATGTCAATACTGATATGGTACACCACAAACAGTTTTATGTATTGACATGACGGCTTCACATGTGGCATAATTAAGCGTAGACGAAGTTTCAACGTAGGGTGCTCAGTTATAAAGTACTGGTCTCAGAAGAGGGAGACGTGTTAAATATAGAATTTAAATGCTCAGTCACGTGGCAATGCTAGGCACTTGTGCTTAACTTCACAGCCCACTCAGCGCTATCAAATTTTTATTTATCTCAGGGCCTTCCGAAAATATGAAAATTAAAGGTGTCACATAAAGAAATAAGCTTTACAAAATTTGCGGATTGTCATATAGTAATTTTCAGTAATGTGTCTATAAGCACAGAGAGTTTTCTGCCAGGAAAACTATGTAAATTTTGCAGTTGCAACCGGCCGTACACATTGCGGCTCCTCTATTGATACAATGGGCTTTAATTCTGCTAAACCAATAATTACATACATTGTATAGTGAATATAGAACGTTGTCCCTGTTGTTAATTAAGTGTCAAGACAAGACGACATGTAGGTATGGTGATAAGAACCCACACGTACTGTAATTTAGGTGGAGATCAGTAGTCATTTATGTGTTCCGGCCGCTCCAAACACGAAGAAAATTCCCTCTTGTTTACATTTTGTAGGATATCCTGTGAAGTCCAGAACCTGACCAGAAGCCGTGGGCCACCAGTGTCATTACTGTTTCTTTTAAAAAAATGTTACTTCTTTAAGTATGAACAAGGAAAATTAAAACAAGTATATTTGTGAAAGTGAACATGGATGATTTGAAGGTTATTGAAATGGTAGGTTAGGTTAAGGCTGCTTTCATTATTAGGCCTGATGTCATGCGGGTGTATAAATCTGGACGGATGAATTCTAGAAGAACATTTTTTTCAGGGCGATTTTGTCTCTTCGCTCATGAATAAAATACGTGCTCAGCTTAAGAAAACAAAACACGCAAAGTTAACACCATATCTGAAGAAAACATATGTATATATTTCACGATTGTATTTCGGAAAACTTTCTTTATCAGATCTTATCTCTACTTTCGTTGTGGAACTATTTATTTTTTAATTAATTATTTTTGTTTATAATCTAGGTACTAAAATATAAATTTATGTCAAATGCATTTTTATGGATGTTAAATTTAGTTTCTTACACTAAAGTAGTAAAGTATGATTTCGCGTGGGTAAAGTGAGTAACGTCCTGAAATACCTCGGTCAAGTCACATGGAAAAAGATACTGGGACCCACATGGGGCGATTTCCTAATTCTTTCCTTAAGCCATATATATAATATACTTACTTACTTACTTACTCCATTGTGCAGAGTCCTTCGTGAGAAGGTAACTGGTTTGCAGCTAGTCAAGAAATTCCCCGCATTTCACGGAACCCGAAGGTTCATTACCGCACTCACAAGCGTTCGCCAACTGTCTCTATCCTGGGTCAGCCCAATCCAGTCCATATACCCACAACTCACCTCCTGGAGATCCATCCTAATATTATCCACCCATCTACGCCTAGTTCTCCCCAGCGGTCTCTTTTCCTCCGGTTTCCCCAGCAAGAACCTATACACCCCCCTTTCCTCACACATATGCGCCACATTCCCAGCCCATCTCAAGCCATATTATATAGACCAACAAAATTCATATCTGTTAAATTTTTTCAGGTGCATTTTTTTGGTCCACATTATATAACTACTCCACATTTCACGGTAAAAATAAACATACAATTCTTCCTGAAGTGTTATCACCTCACCATCACAGTCGATTCTACAGGGAATACATTTATCACCTGGGTTTGCATTGCAGATTGGGCGACATCGTTTGTCGCTACGCAGAAGCTATATCTTTCGCTCTACGGCGACACATTCTGGTCATATAAACTTCTGTATCTAGCATTAAAATACATGAATGATCAATTTAAATGGAAAAGGTGTTAGCAGAAACACAGCACTGTTGTTCTGTCTCTGTCGGAGGAACGTCTTTACATATACTTCTCTGGAAATTTGGAATGGAAGCTGATAAGGTATAAAATCACAAAGACTGCGTTTATACTTAACATCAAGACTTTAATGGGATAGAATTGAGTTTCAGAACAAGACACTGAAACAAGATTTTTGACGGAAACAGTCGTCTTTGTCTAGATGACCTGCCGTTCTAAATGTAAAGAACGAATTTATTAATTATCTTTCAAAATCCACAGGCAACTGGCGAGTTTTACTATACAATTACATAAGAATCATTTTGACTTGTCATATGTTATGTTTTGTTTGTGGTGGTTTGCAGCAGTATAAAGTCACAATCTGTCTCATCACAATAAACTTAGTGTTAATTACTAATTATCAATATGTTGGTCTTTGCGGTCGAAGATATGAATGGAGTATTCTGTAGAAACGTTTCATAAATTACTCTAATACCTTCCTACTAAGATAAAGAATCGAAACGTTGCAGTTTTACCAACTTGCCGCAGCATTACAAGGTGTTACAATTTGTTTAAATGGCCCCAGCGTACCACGAATGGTACCTTCGTAACTTGCGGAATTAAATCACCATACCGCGTACAGTATGCGAGTATGATAAACATTGAACATTCTCGTTTGATTCTTGGTATCGGAAAGTTTTTCTTCCGCACATGCTCTATTTGCATAAAGAATAATTTTTACAGTTAAGCAATATTATTTAGCTCTTTGTTTAATTCCTTTACATTTATTTTTTACTTCAATGGCTAGTGGAAAATGGTGATGGAATCAGATATTTCCTTGATTATCCGTTATGTGCTGTTTAAGGCATTTCGATTTAACGCGCTTCTTTTGGAATGCGACTGTAGACAACTTTATTTGCAAACGTACACACATTAAATGTGTTACGTTTCTTGAATTACGTCACTGATTTTTTTTTATTTGGCTGAATATCCCCGAGTAGGCCGGAGTCTCTTCATTCACAAGGTTTCTAGATCACACACAACGAAGCACCACAGTCAGTAGGACTCCTCTGGAGGAGTGATAAGCCCGTCGCAGAGATCTCTACCTGACAACACACAACACTCACAACTGACAGACATCAATGCCTCCGCTGGGTTTCGAACCCACAATGCAGCAGGAGAGCGGCCGCATACCTACGCCTCACACCACACGGCCACTGGTACCAGCTCACTCATATGCAAAATGTAAATCAGAATGCTAACTTACAAAATGCCTGCTATCATAGCCTGGGCCTGTTGTGTTTAATATGATGTCCAGAATGAATCACGTTCTTTTCGTTTTTAACCAATTAGGCATTGAACATACGGTTGAGTTGAGCCACTTTTCTTGCTGCTTGATTTAACATTACATTCATGGTTAGTTTCGTTTGTATTTGATTTTTTTCTCTGAATTGTACAAGGGTAACACTGCTATTTATAAAACAGGAACTTGGACAGTCATCCTCCAAAACTTCGAGACCGGCCCTGGGCCCATCAATCCCCGACAATTACGGTTAAGGGTTTCTTTCCTTTTAGTAAAGCGGCCATCGTTTCATGCCAAATACAGAGCATATTTACCTTTACCCTTAGATAGTGTTTCGTATTCTTGATCGCCATGCCATGTAAGCTACTGTTTTATGTTTACGTTAGGCAGTGCAGCTGTTAGTTTTACCCCATAGTACACAATGAAGTTTACGACCCTCCATTCGTAACTACTGTGACAAGCTAACGTGTAAGGCTGGTAACATACCTTTGCCAGGCTCATCAATATGGCTCACCCAGACATATATATAGACTCTAGCGAGTCATCGCTCTTGTTGAGGGGGGATTAAGTGCGAGCGTTGCAGGTGGAAGATACGGTGTCCATAATTCTACAGCATGAACATGGCTACAAACTTACTGGACGTATTGGTAAAATGGGAAGCGCCGAGGAACTGGTTTATGCCGCGTATCGAACCCAGCTCACGTTACTGTATTAAAGACCAAACTTCAAAAACCCTTTCATCAGCGCAAAGGAGCCCCTACTGACTTCGCTGAAAGGAAACATGTTGTTATTTGGAGACCTACTGAAGCTTGTGTTAGAACTAAACTTGCTACAGTACCGGACCCGTACAACGGTAAACATGAAATATGAAATTGTCAATATGTATTTGTTAACTGCATTTGGGTTGACACCCGGTGGCAGTAGTACAATACACATTTACACAAAAACAATACATAGAACAACATAATTAACAACTTTGGTTGGAAGGCTTCCTGGGATTCGAACCGAGACTGGTCGAAGTAAAATTAACGATTAACTAACCACGTAAAAATTATCGCCTAATTGGGAAGAGTGCGGACCGCGCCCCGCCATTGCGAGTTTTGCCCAGACATTTGCCTTACAACTGATGAAAAAGCACGGAGAAACCTCAGTCAGGATAGCCGAAGAGTGCCATTTGGCACAATGAAAACACAATATACAGAACATAACATACATAACAATAACAATACATAAATATAACAATAAAATACATAATTTACAAAATTAAACAAAAGCATACAAAACATACAACCATACATACGATGATAAAGAAATAGAACCAATAGAACATGAAAGAATATGATAAACGACAAAAGCCGTATAAGAAGCAAACTTATTATGATCTATATAACTTCTAATAATGTTACACCCTGTTACTAAGAATTTCACTAAACTTCAATACACCTCACCCAACTGCACTTAACTCCACTTCACTACACCTGTCAACACTTCACTTCCTCTCATTTAACTTCACCCAACTACACTTCACTACCCTCCCATTTAGCTTAACTCCATTTAAATTTCCGACCTCTCCACTTCACCTCACATCACTACACTTCACCTCACATCACTACACTTCACCTCACATCACTACACTTCACCTCACATCACTACACTTCACCTAACTTCACTACACTTCACCTCACATCATTACACTTCGCCTCACATCACTACACTTCACCTCACATCACTACACTTCGTCTCACATCACTACACTTCACCTCACATCACTACAATTCGCCTCACATCACTTCACTTCACTGGACTTTTAGATGATTTTCGCCACACTTATATTCCTTTCATTTCATCCCATTTATAATTTCTTTCCTAATTCTTTGTCTAAAAATCTTAGGTTTACAAGGGTAAGTCCCTAACTCTTCTGCAGGTAGTTTTTTCCAGTTCTTAATGGTCCTATTTACAAAGGAATAGTTTTCGATATCCGTTCTTTGCTTCCTGTCCCTAATTTTCCGAACATGTTCTACCGTACTCAAATAGAAAGGTCCTCGCAACCTGTCGTGTATAGCTTTCCATGCCCGTTCCCCAGAGTACGCTTTAAGAAGTGCGCATAGGCGTGCTATCGTCCTAGCCTGAACCAAGGTTTCCCAGCCAGAAACCTTCGCATGATCTGTAAATTGAGCAGCTTTCTTCTGTACTCGGTCTAGCGCATTTATCAGTCCTTCTGTGCATGGATCCCAGCATGCAGACCCATATTCAAGAATAGGACTACCAATGACATGTAGGCTAAACTTTTGGTATTCTTATTTCCTTTTTGAGAACACGCATTACAGAGTGAAGTGCCTACCAGGCTTTTTGTGCCTTACAGTTTACTTCGTCCACCCACTTCAAATCGTTTCGTAATTTTATTTCCAACTATTCACAAATGTTTATTCCGGAATTTTTTGGTCACCAAGAGAGTAACCTAATGGACTTTTAACCCTAGCTCTCGTAAATTTTATTGCCTAACATTTACCGGGATTTATTTTCATTCCATTTCCTACCGACCATTCCCCCAAGATGTCCAGATCCTTCTTCAACCTTTCTATGTCGTTTTATTTGTGATTTTTCCTATAAATCTTACAGCCGTCAGCGAATAATCTAATACTCGAGTCGATGTTCCTCCAAATATCGTTTACGTACAATATAAATTGTAGTGGGCCCAAAACTCTCTCTTGCGGCACACCTGAGGTTACTGTGACTTCATTGGATAGTTTCCCTCCTACTCTTACCCTTTGTGTACGACCTACACGGAATTCCCTTACCCTAACGACTACCCTCGAATCCACGCCCGATGCCGCCAATTTTGTAAGTAGCCGATAATGATGAACTAAATCGAAAGCCTTGGAAAAGTCTATTATAATGGCATCTATACCTGTCCCCTCGTCCAAAGAGTCCGCTATGTCCTGGCACACCGTGATGACTTGACTTTCACATAAGCATCCTGGTCTCAACCCATGCTCTCCCTCGTGTAACCAATCATTCTTATCACACACTTGCTTCAAGTATCCTGCTAGAACGTGTTCCATTTGCTATAGTTTGCTAAGAGCAAGGTAGATGGCCGATGTAAAAGTGCAGTATTCTCTGAGGAATCTATATCTAGCTGAGCAAATATTAAGCAGGTTTTCCCACACCACAGGGAGAGCGCTAAATCTGTCAGTGTTTGTTTTCTTCACGCGGTTTTCGAGTGTCAATTCACTCTTGTGGCTGGGATTTCCCACCGTATAGAATAAAACCTACATAGCTTCAGCACGAACACATTTCGAAGGACGTAATATTGCCCTCTGTGTGGTTGCTTTATCCTAATGCAATAATCCAGTGATAAGGCGACGACCCAAAATTCATGTTTCCTTTTTTTTAGGAATGGGTATCAGTGAAGGCCGATATTAGGCCCTGGTCTTTATTATGAAAAAGCAGTTTGTTTTCTTTGAGGCAAAACATAATTTTGTATATTGTTTGGATTAAGGTCAGGTATAATGGTTTTTTGCATTTTGATGAGTGTGATGCTTGTCCTCTCAGCCTAATGGAAGATTATATATATATATTTTCCTGTGGCGCTGCGGCCAAACGCGGGAAATGGTCTCCTCATTCTTGAGGTTTCTAGATCACATACAAAGACGCATCACGGTCGGTAGGACTCCTCTGGACGAGTGATCAGCTCGTCGCAGAGACCTCTACCTGACAACATACAACACTCAACAATAGACAAATTTCCATGCTCCCGGTGGGAAACTATCCCACGATCTCAGCAGGCGAGCGGCCGCAGACCCACGCCTTAGACCGCGCGGCCACTGGGACCGGAATGGAAGATTATATATTGACGTTAATTGGGGGTAGACTGTGGAGAGGAACTTATTACATGACAAGGAGGAGACAATTACACAATAAAAACTTCAGAAATATTATTGTTTTGAAAATAATCCTATGGCGATAAACCGCAGAGAATTGTACAAGAAGGACTTGTCAATTGTGGCAGAAATTGGAAAGCCTTGCAAAAATTTTTTAGAGGATGTGACGGAAAGAGAGAACGTCGGCGTTCTTTTAGTAGTTGAGAAAAATGTAAAGTACTGTAGAGAAACAGGGCATAACGATGTGATCTTTGTTAATAACGGGTCCTTCTGAACACTGTAGTGCAGGTGCGGGTTGGTCTTACCAAGAGTAGCTATTATTCAGTGCTTACTTTCACTACGTCCTCCTGCCATTATAAACGTTAAAATACCATAATTATAGGGCACGATGCATGGAACCCGTAATTTTTTTCTATATTAGCTATAGTATGCCTACATGAAATTACCAACATACAGACGTAGGTAAACTTCGTATTTCAAATAATACCTCAGGTAAGAGAAAGCTAATAAATGCACGATCATAAATATCTCACCATTAGACCGTCTGCACATTGAGCGATATTGTTCGCATTATAATACAGTCCAAACTTTAAAAGCTTTCCGGAGACTTATCTTGTAGTAACGCGTCCCCTGTTTATCGGCTTGCGAAGGACTTCAGTTTACCAAATGAGACAGGAGACACTCCTCAGTAACTTCCGTACGTAGGAACTAGATGTCTCTCAAGTACAATCTCGTTTAGCAAATCAATATCCTTCTTATGCCACGTTTGCGTGGAAATTTCCCAGCATTGAACTCATATTACCAAAGCTAGAAACCATACTTTCCCTACATACAGAAGAATCCTAAGACAAGTACGTGTAATGTTCGTGGCCAAGAAACCTTCCATAAATAATCATGCAGTGTTATGTGGCTTGTATAGGCGATAAATTCGGTTCTGAACTCTAAAATATACGATCTGTTTTAAGTGTACTGAATCGTCGTCTTTTGTTTTCAACAAATGCTTTTGGGTACATTTGTATCTCAGTAACCGTGTTTTGATAATGGTCATAATAATAATTAGTATTATCATAATCCAATATACGTTGATTAACGTGCTGGTTCAACAATGTATATGTTTTACTCTTTTGTATACGTTTTATAATTTTGTAGATGTTTTATTTTAATTTGTCTTGCGTGTATTGTTGTCATCTAATATGCTCATGTGTACTTGTTGTGCCACGTGTTTACCGCTGGTTTTACTTTAGATGCCGGACTGCTGGCTAAAAGACAGTACTCGGAAGGTCCTGCGACCGGCCACCTCGACACAGGTTTTTCTTGATTTCCCTGTGTCTCTAAGCAAATGCTGAGATGGTTCCCAAAATTCGAAGTTGCCACTAAATGCTCCTCATGTAGCCCTCCCGACTTAAATTTATTAGTAACCAGCTTCATATTTTGTATACATGTAAAATAACAGCTGCCACCGGGTGACAACCTAATTGCAGTTAATAATAATAATAATAATGATAATAATAGGGTTGCTTACAAATACACATGTAAGTGCTCAACTCCTGCGTGTATGCGTTTTTTATTTTAATTATTTCTTAGATCTACTAATTGAAAGTGAATTGCTGAAAACTTTACGAAAGTCCTATTTTATAACGTATATTATTATTATTATTATTATTATTATATATCCATGTAGTGGGTCCCTGTCACCAAGGCACGGCGCGTCCTCAGGTTGCGGATAGAGGAACGGCCTCTGATAAGGAGGGTAGCTGCGAATAAATTGAACAAGCAGTAGCGGAAAACGGACAGCCGACAGCCGACAGGTCCTTCACCTTGGGGGTTGGGCGAGGTGCTAACAACCCCTCCCTGTAAAACACGTATGTTAAGAAACACTCACATTGCTCTGTAGACAGGTGGCGGACGCTTGTGAGTGCGGTAATGAACCTTCGGGTTCCGTGAAATGCGGAGAATTTCTTGACTAGATGCAAACCAGTTAGCTTCTCAAGAAGGACTCTGCACCATGGAGTAGAGTATTATTATAATTATAAGTATCTTCACGTTGGGGAGTGGTGATGCATGCTAATTTTCTTTCTCTTAGACCCGAAATATACTTTTATGAAAGCCGATTATCATTCTCGTGTTTACAACAGCTTTTACTGTCTGCGAGTTAGTTTAATCCATTTCACTATGTATAAACTCTGCAGTAAAATAAATATTCTCATCTCTGTCCAAGTAAATGTATATAAAAATCGCATTATGGTAAAGAAAATTTAAAGACGAAATATATTTGTTTGATACAGTGAATCAGTGCGTACCACGCAGTAAACACTCTACATATCGTTATGCAAAACCAATTTGTTGATGTTGTGTAAGGCGAAATTCCCTCTTTTTTAGATCCATACGAAACGCATAAACCCAATGTGAGGACTGTGCAAAACTTTTGAAATTTTTAAACCTGGTCGAAAGGAAAATAACTCCTGGGCTTGAAAACGTTAAGGACCAAAAGAAAGAATGCCTTCGTTCTACATCTAAATATGATAAAAATATTAACCTGAAAATTTTGGAAACCGAACAGGTAAAAGATGTTAACATATAAAGTTAAGTAAAGATAGTCACTCAAAATATTGTCGGTGTACGCCAAAGGTGTTGATTTACAGACAAAGAAATACGACAAAATATTGTTACCTGCCCATATCGACTGCGCAACTTTCTTCTGCAACTTACCGGGTCATCCAGTAGATGGCAGAGTGCTGTTCCATGTGTTAAATTTGTTAGGTGTGTTTTGTAATTTTGTAGAAGCGTTCGATTTCCTTCATTTTTCGTGGTTTAGTGGCTGTTAAGTATAGACGGAAAAACTTTTACAGCGTAGTTAGTAGAGGTAAGGAAGATAATATAATATCTCAAATTTAATTATATGAAGTTTCTTAACTATTGATAAGTTACACGTTGCAATCTCGAAAGTAAGCCTTTGTTAGTCGCTTTCCAGCTTCTGAATTCTGGCTTCAGTTTTGTGGCACTAAAAAGACCTTCCCATGTATATTTAAGGAAGTCATTAATTACTTAAAACCCCTCATTAAATACACAATTGCGTATAATCCTGATGGACAAATATCACTGTCATCTGTGTTTTCACTCCTTCACAATCACCATTATACTGACCGCCCACTATTTCGATACGTCACATTTCAGTACTCTTGCTTCCATCTATTCTATACTGACCTAGAGGATTTCTACATATCACCGCCCCCAGCTAGGACAAGACCTTCCCGTGTATATTTAAGGAAGACATTGATTACTTCAAACGCCTCATTAAATACACAATTGCATATAATCATGTTGGATACATATAACTGTCGTCTGTGTTCTCACTCCTTCACATTGATCAATATACTGACCGCCCACTATTTCGATAAGTCACATTTTAATACTCTGCTTCCATCTATTTTATACTGACATAGAGGGTTTCTACATATCACCGCCCCCAGCTAGGACTTTGGTATATTTTCCCATTTCTTGCATGTGTGTCACACTTCCTGCATATCTCTTTCTCTGTGCCTTTATCACCATAAATTATTTGCAAAGTTGCATACATAATGAAGCATTTCGTTCTGTCATTTCTGCTCCATTTCATGTAGAATATTATCCACAGCATCCTGTCTTCTTTAGTGTCAAGCTATATTCAACCTTTATGTTGACAGCCAAAATATCGTACCCATTAGGACAACAGTTACGACTACATTAACACTTTCAAGATGTCTACATTATACCTAAAACTGTGGAAAAGTAAATTCCGTGAAAAATTACACGGATATTTCGCAAAAATATTAATGTGTGAACACTCCGCGGTAATAAAACCCTATCCAAAATGGTGTGTCACAGAATTTTGACATACAAATATATGTTGCTCTTGTCATATGTAAATAAAAATATGAAGTTACCCCTACTCAAGGCATAAAAGTCAAGGGTTGGCTGGGGGACTGCAGTTACAATTACACTTATCGTTAACCTCAGTATCAGTTGGAAAAGAGTGTCCAGCTTCTCACCTCGGCCAATTAACCCCTTGTGTTCACTGCTTACAAAGTTAAGTGGACACGCGGTTTTGACGAACTGGAGAATATTCCATTGTCTAGTCACAACACCGACCAATGTTTTCCAGTTAATATTGTCGCGCGTATAACATGTATGATTATAATACAGAGTGATTAAAAAAGATGGACTCAAAGAGCCTGAACCAGTTGTAGGCAGTATGGCTTTAACAATAAACGGCGCCTCAACACATGCCAGACACTTTGTTGCGGTATTCCAAGTTCTCTGTTCGCTCTATGGTTTGACTTGCGTGGGCTACGCTCAAAACTCTCTTGAATTCCTCTCACGTTCTCCTCTGATACACGTGATCGGCCGGAGCTTTTGCCTTTACACAGACAGCCTATTTGCTGAAATTGGTGATTCCAACGACAAATGCTCTTCCTCGTTGGAGGTTGAACGTTGAAACGAAGCCGAAACCCAAGTTGCACAGCAGTCGCCGACTCAATTTTAATGAACGCACGAACGCAAAAATTCTCGTACTGCATAGTAGCCATTTTGTTCTCAACTGACGCTGCTGCACGACTGTGCAATAGTTGAGCGCCCTGGCGGTGGTAATTGAAAACTTAGAACATCATCTTTCGAATGTTATGTAGATCATTCACATACCATGCACAGTTCAGGAAATATAGACGTACGAAATTGAGTCCCTCTGTTTCAATCACGCTATATAACAACAAATGCAATTTATGTCGTGGGTTAGTTGTGTAATTATCTGTGCCACGTGCGTCACAGTTTCTGTCCTGTCGGAGTCACCGGACTTGCGTATGAAATTATTATCGGGCAAAAATTAGTGTGACTCTCCCTAATCTTGGCCGTTTATGGCATTATACTGCAGAGTGTTGTTACCACAGATTATTACGCAAAACTTGTATTATTCAGAATTACTGTCCTCCTTAAACCACTGACAACGATAAACACCGTTATTGTCATTGGGCAGAGTGGCAATATGATGACAGAAGGGAACGCGCTCTTCGCACATGTTTTAAGGTTTAGAAATACATAACTCTTACTTTAAAAATTAACGTAACCATTAGGCCTTTAATATATCAAATGAAATAAAATTGGTTTTACTTTTAAAATGTAATAATAATAATAAACGTAAACACAACTCTTAAAAATAAGCGACAATAAATGCATTGTACATTTAACTAGTTATTGTAAAACACGCAATTTGAGATGTCAAAAATATAAGTATCTATACATATGACATAATTCTACGCTTTTATTGTAAATTTTTATATGCAAGCTTGATTGTGGTCCAGAAGGACTGAAACATGTAACTTTCTTGCAGTACACAAATACTTAGTTAAGTTCGATGGTCATTTCACGGATTATTGTTGCACTTCCTTATGTTCGAGCCCGTACAAATATTTTCAATGATGACACATTGAGATAATTATAGGATCAAATGTTGGTTGAAAATTTGTAGTAGGAGTAGTAGTAGTAGTAGTAGCAGCAGCAGTAGTAATAGTAGTAGTGGTGGTGGTGGTGGTGGTGGTGGTGGTGGTAGTAGTATTAGTAGTGGTGGTGGTGGTGGTGGTGGTGGTGGTGGTGGTAGTAGTAGTAGTAGTAGTGGTGGTAGTGGTGGTGG
>Ga0136643_10006422_pt1 | contig 16829 bp, 7 predicted proteins | sample TergutLab28metaG_FD_96883 | JGI IMG/M metagenome (GOLD analysis project Ga0136643, IMG submission 96883) | Labiotermes labralis P1 segment gut microbial communities from Petit-Saut dam, French Guiana - Lab288 P1 (version 3) (version 3) | ecosystem: Host-associated > Arthropoda: Insects >... | reverse complement strand
TGTTGTGGTGGGGTGGGGTGGGTTGTGGTGTCGATCGCAAGTCTAAATTGTGTGCTTCCAGCCCACACTGCATCCAAGAATTGAAAGTACGCGTTGCTGAGAGCAATGATGCAGAACTGCAGACAGCGATTACTACAGTGTATCGAATGTCATGGTCATCTGGAACAAGTAATCTGCAGAAAGTGAAGTTTTTGTTCTGCATTGCAATCAATGCGTTGGTTATTACTTACAAATTTCGCTTCATTTATTGTCTGGTGGCACACAGCAGTATATAGAAAACGGCCAGATCATCGCTCCCCACACTTGTGCGCGAACAACAGCTTTACTGTAAGGTGGCGTAGCTCAGGTTTCAGTTTTCCACCCGTGCATGCGTAATGTCGTCTTTTATGTTGAGAAATACAGACGTGCCTTTATCACTGACCTTTGAGGTTACGTGAAAGGTAGAATCTGCATCCTAAAATTTTGTATAAATGATCTCTATACATAATATAAATAACCACGGCTTGGAACTTTCTTAAGAGGCCTTGCGGGTGGAGGGAATGGTTTAAACGTAAATAAGTGACATGAGTTCTGTGTTTGTATGTTTTCATCTTATGTTTACGTAATGTGTTCTCGATGTAAGGACTTGGTGAAATTTGGTATTGCAAATATACATGTTTTGATCAGATGGAATTTTGATCGAAGTTGAACGATTTAGAATACCATTTCGTGTGAATGGATTGAGGGCCGCTTTCAGTAACTTTGTTTGAATATTGGTTTTGCCGAAGGGCCCTTCTTAAGAAAGCTGTGGTCTTTATCAGGATAAATGTGGTGTGTGTGTGTGTCACGCGCGTTTTCTTCTTACAGCAAACAGAACATCGCGGTCCCCGGGACACCTATCCCCCAGATACTTAGGGTTCCAATTTCGGCCCGAAAACCGGCTACTCCAGCCGAGATTTTTCGTGTTTTTTTTTCAGACCCTACAAATAAACTGCGGACTGTTACTTAACACTGTATAATTGTAGAAAAATCTAGAGCGTTGTTAAATAAACAGTAATTAAAAAAATTTATACATATAGCATTTTATGTGACACGCTGTCGGATTTTTGTGTGTGGAGGTGGGGGGGGGGGTAATGTGAATCAGGTATAAAAGTGGCTAATTAATTTGAAGTATTTTTCTGATGCAAATAAACGGAGTAAGTTTATCACCGCACCTTTTGAGTAAAATGACGTGTACGAGTTGTGGTAGATCAGTTCTTGGTTTAGCAATGCCTTGTGATTGAACGTGGCTCTTCAGCGTGAGAAGTAGCAGTGACGCGATCATTGTATGCGGTGAGGTGAAGGGATCGGAAATAAAGCCACCGTGGCCTGCTGAAACGAAATTATTCCAGCATTCACCAGGAGCCAAGGGAAATCTGAATCAGTATGGCCGTTCAGCTTTTGTGGATTGAAGCTGAATACAAGCAGCCTTGCCTTTGAAACAAACCCGCTCAGTTGTGTTGCACTTCTCTTATATAACTTTTAACAAACAGGTCTAAGTGAATATACCTTTTAAGTAGACTGCTTCTGTTCTTAGCTGCAGGCGTGATGAAATGCTGTGTGTTGCAGCGAATGGTATGTAAATAACTAACAGTACCACAGAGCAGATCGGGGTGTTTTATTTGGTTCCATTTTCAAGACGGTATAACGGCTAAGCTGTGTGTTTCTGTTTCAGAGTTACCGAGTTCGAATGTGGGTGGGGTTATGGCATACGCTTGGTGAGATTTTTTGTGGTTTTTCTCAGTAACGTTTGTGAAATGGCGGCCTAGTATCTTGAAATAGGCGAGGGTTCATTTCCTATTCCCATTTTACCATTTGGCGCAAACATACGAAGTTTGTATTATTGGATTAGTTAAAGAACAGGAAGGACTATACGTGTGCTTTGGATAGGAGAAACAAAAGACGTCAGGAAAATTTGTGGGAATAATGTGTGCACAGCCATTTGAAAAGCGGAGATTAATATGGGGGGATAGTATTAAATTGAAATATTAGAGATACTGATTATGTGGAGACCATTCGATGATGAAACTTCAGGTTAAGTAAGACCAGGCACGTTCTAAAGTAATGGAACTGCTGTCGATCGCTGTTGAAGGAATTACTTAAAGGTCATGACCGGGCAGGTCACTTTCTTTAAATTTGGTATGAAAAATATGCAGTTGGAGATCGCTCCATCGTGGTGCATTTTAACAATACCAACATGGCGGCCATGGGAATTTATGAGGCGGAACAACGCCAGCACCGAGTGGTGAACTCTTGGTTCGATTATGGGCCCCGAGGTGAGCTTTTTGTTGCTTGTTTCAGTGTTTGTCCTGACAAATGACGGCTTAGCACATTGCAGCAAGTTAGATCGGTTCCTTACAAAACCTTCCCCATTTATCATTCGCAGTCATCACATGAGACGGTACATACCCTCTGCAATTGCGAAGTCGTAGTAGAATAAATCAGAAACAGACAGCATTAGCACGATTGAACGTGTCATGAACTTTGTACAGCTGTGAGTTTTTGTAAGGTATGCTACTTTTATGAAGGATTGAAGGATGATGTCTATACAGGGTTTTGATGGAGAAACGTGGGGGGAAAGAAACCATTTGGGACAACCAGGCGTAGATGGGAGGATAATATTAAGATGGATCTTCATGAAGTTGTATGTGGGGGTATGGACTGGATCGGGCTGGCTCGGAAAAGGACAGGTGGCGGGTACTTGTGAATGTTGTAATGAACCTTCGGGTTCCATAACATAAGAGGGATTTCTTGACTGGCTGAAAACCGTTTAGCTTTTCAGGAAGGACTCTGCTCCATGGAGTAAGTAAGTAAATAACGGTATATGGTGAATGATTCTGAACTTGTCCTGAGATATTAAAAAAAAATTTCTATTGGCGGTAGGACTTGGAACAGTGAACATCTCAGACGGCCAGTACTGTTACAGCTGGTTACGATAGACGTTTTAAACCATGATTCTGCAGACAATTGGAAAGAAGCTTGAGTGACGTATTTTGACGTCCAGCATCCATATTCGTAGGACTGAGGAAAGCGATGAAGAATCACTGTTGGAATTAGAAGTTAATTATAATACAGCTTTGTGATAGTTTGCATGGTAGCCAAGTTGTCACTGATAGTGGAGAACTGAAAAGTCCTTGCTGATACGTAAAGCGCCGTTACCAAATTGAAGTCCTTCAGTTTATTCAGAAGTATGCAAGGGAATACGTACTATCGAACGTGGCCGCGCGCGTGTGTGTGTGTGTGTGTGTGTGTGAGTGAGTGAGTTAAGGTAAATAGTTTATAAAATACTTCATTCCCGAGTACCCACATTGCCCCTGCCAGACGCACAGTGACCGCCTCCTTTCCGAGCACTGCCACATGTCTGAGGTCACGCACTGCCGTGAAACCTATTTCGGGACGAGGCGCAGCTTTTTACGTACGACGACGTAACCCATACCAGCGTCTGTACACGCAGTACCATTGGATTAAACTCGATGCCAACACCCGCCTGCTCGCTCTGTTTGTTTCCACAGTGTTGATGGGTTTACTTGCTTTTTAACGATGTTGTTTATTGTGCAGTGTATTTTGGGTTATTGACATACAGTGAATCAACTACATGGGTCACGCAATATTTAATTATGGTTACGAACATTAGGCATGAGGTGAAGGGAATGCGATTAGACCTAGGGTGAAATTGCCCTTCAGTCATGAAAGAAGTTATGAAGGCGTATTGGGGCATAGTGGCTAGACTTCACGCGTTAGGTATCTTGTCTTTAGGACCAAATGAGTAGTTAGCTGCAGCCTTTATTGTCTAGAAAGGGCCGCTGATGGGCTTACTGATTGGGTAGGGTGCGCGATTGGCCCCGAGGTGTTCTGGGCGTTGCCGTGAAGATAAATATACCAAGGACAGTTGTATGGTGTTAGGGAGTGGGAGCAAGCTTGTTTCGTGGCCCAGTTGAAAGTGCGGTTCCTCATTATATTGCAGAAAGTGACGAGAGAAATGGGAGAAGGCTATTACAGGCTTGGGGCGAAAGTGGGATGTGGTCGCGGCCAATTGGAGATAATGTACGGCATTTTCTTGGAGTTCAGAGAAAATCTGTAGACATAACTTTGTCGTACATGTTCGGAAGTTCACGTTTGTAGGGAATGTGTAGCAGGGTTTTGCCGCTGTTTCAGAAGAGTTTTGAAAGGGACTTCCTTTGGCATATTTATCGTGGCAGAGCGGTTATTTCAGATTTTTCATGAAAGAATAATAAAAAATACAAGTAACATCCATTAAGAAGGCTTAATCATTTTTCGGACCTTTTTTTCTGACACTGTCAGGTGATTTTTCTCGTCTCCAAAAGCGCCAATCTAGTCCAAAATGGAATCGGTATCGGGGGCTCTTTCCGCGGGATAAATCGGTCGGGGCGTGAAGATAACATCTCCATCAAGGGCCGAGATTTGAAGTAAGTGGAGTCGTGTCGCTACTGTCCCGTGTCTCATGACGTGAACACGGATATCTTGACATTTTCCGTCAGTGGCAAGTCTTCGCGATATTATAGGTTAAGTGTGAAAGGAAACATGAATCAGCGCTGTAGCTTGATTTCCTTCCTTGGATGTGTAGAGAGGGAATGAAGTCACTGAACAGTGGGGGTTTAAGAGACCTTTATCTTTGTTTAGTGAAGCTTTGAGAATGGAGTTTTGAACACGGAAAGATGCGGAAATTCTGTCGATTTTGATGCTACACCCTCCGTCGTTTCGAACCGTGTTACTGCAGGCAAGTGGTATAGGGAGTCAGAACTTCGCAAGGCCGTTACCATTATAACTTCTCCCCCCCCCCCCCCCCCTGGCTCCGCGAAACACGTTTGCTGACAAACTTTGTTACAGAAGTGAGATTCGCTTCCATGATCACAGTTGTGGTAGTTCAAGACGTGAGCTCCTTACTCCGAGCTACTAGGATCGACGGAGATCGTCATCTGAAATAATTAAAGTGTTTAAAGCAGCAACCACGCTTATTACTACCAGAGCAGAACCAGACGCCCATGGCACGTGGCAGCCACTTCCCCCACGGTTTACTGCTGTCCATGTTCTGCGTCCGAAAAGCATCGGCAAATGTAGTGGGTCTTTAATTTCTTGCAGAAGGTTCGTCAACGTGGTAGGTAAGGAACCAAAGCCAAGCCTCGTGTCATTAGTATTCGCTGGCCTCTAACAAAACACAGGCTTTTTTTTTTGTCTTGTGTGCCTGCTGACTGTCGGTAATGTTGGAATTCTGAGGTACGTATTATCGAGCAGAAGCGTACCCCCGGTGGTCCTCTTTGGCTGACAGATATGCCATTTTAATGACTGTTATACGCTACCAAAGTGTTTTAGTACGATTACATTAATGAAAAGGCGTTAATGATAGATACAGCGTCGGGAGAAAACTAGACGTGGCTTATGCGTCATTTAAACTGTTCTTGAAGACGCGAATTTGTTAGTGCAGAGGCTGTAGATTGCTGAGATGAATCCCGAGTTAAACGTAGTGACAGGTGGATGTAATTTCTTCGAAACACAAAAGTAATGTTGCGTGCGTTCCCACTGTTGGGGCTTAATCATACAGAACAGTCTCCTTCAGGCTAGCACCAAAACTTTTAACGTGTTACTACTGTATATTAGCCCAGTTCGCCGTGTGTCATAGTTTTTATGGCAAAGGTGGGTAGAGCCTAAAGTCATAATTTCATTGTATGGTGTAGAGTTCCATACACTTCGAGTTTGTTTTACTTCATCCCGTTTCACAGGGTATTTAATGTCAAATGGAAACAGATAATAGGTTTGGTGGGACAGATAAGTAGCCATTTATTTAGAGCAGTGTTTCTCAACCTTTGTCAGACCGCGGCCCGGTAAATTCTTTTTTCATAAGACGAGGGCTCGGTCCTAACAGGTTTACTCGTCAGTACCTTTCCAATTTTTTTTTAAGTTCGTACATTAAACTAACGTAAATATTAATAATTAATTATGGCATAATCATAAATAGTGTTAGTACAATTATGTATACGGTGTGACATGTTGACAAATATAAAATTACATTTAAATTAGTTATCAATTCCAGGAGAATCTCTCGCGGCCCGGCGGTTGATAAGCAGTGATTTAGAGGGACTATTCCTGCTCTTGTCCGAAGGATAGACGAAAATCTTTAAACACCCGTCAGTCAGGTTAGAGCCTACGGTGTAAGAAGACATTCCTGTAGCAGAGTGAGGTGGCATAGCATTCACTTTCCTGACTGGCCTTCATAGGGTGCCCAGTTTATATCCTGCTTTGCCTCGCAGTTCTCTTCAGTATCCCTGTGTCTTCTGCCGTTGGACTGCGCTCGGTCGCGGCAGGTAATCTAGGGACGTGAAATAGTCAAAGGAGGCCGTAACTAAATGTGAAGTCTCCACTGGTTGGTCTGAAGTTTAGGTACATGGAACTGTGGCTGGACTTGCATTTTATCGTGTACTTGACCTGTCACAATGGTAAACGAGAGTGTATGAATTGATTTGAATACTGCATATGCCGTGGAAAGGATGGTCATGGCGTCAGGTCTAGATCAAAGAACGGCCGTGATGTTTATAAAACAGGTACTGGCATAGTCTGCATGTGATGCACAACGTTGTTTGATATTTTAGATATTGCCTACCTCATTGGCATTGATGTTCATTTATTATTGTTAGAAACTAATAGCACTGTAAGTATAGCACGGCGTGGACAGCACTCTTCATCTTTTGCTTTAAATATCCGCTGCACCGAGCGCATGTGTAGGACAACTGTTCATGTCGTAGCCTGCCAGCGAGCGGTCTGTACCAACAGCCGTTTTTAGAAGAGCGTTGCACTTGAAATTGAGGTTTGTATCGCTAAGGCTTATATTGTCACATTGAGGGAGGAACATAAGCTGAGGGAGTAGGCCTATTCGAGAATAGTATGTTGAGGAGGATATTTGGGTCTAAGAGGGACGTGGTAACGGGAGAGTGGAGACTATGTGAGTAGCATTATGCTCCGTACTTCTGACCAAATATTATTTGGGTGATCAGATCAATAAGAACGAGATGGGCGGGGCATGTAGCACGTATGGGGACAAGAGAGGTGCATACAGGGTTTTTGTGGGGAGACCTGAGGGAAGGAGACCACTTTGAAGACTCAGGCGTAGGTGGTAGGATAATATTAAAATTGGTCTTCAGGAAGTGGGATGGGGGAGCATAGACTGGTTTGATCTGGTTCAGGATAGGGACAGTTGGCGCGCTGTTGTGAATACGGTAATGAACCTTAGAGTTCCATCAAATGTGGGGAATTTCTTGACTAGGTGAGGACGTTTTAGCTTCTCAGGAAGGGCTCTGCTCCTTACGGGTTATGCTGAATCGGTGTGAATAAAAATCATACGTGTTTGGCAACTTTCAGAGTACTTTTCGTAATGATTTCGGCAGTTGGCATGCCTACGGACGGACAGGCCTTCAGATGAAGACATACAACTCGTTTGTGCGTTGATCTCTTGTTGTTTATGCATGTAACTCATAAAAACCGACAGCTGTGTTAAATGTACGCCTACGTTGACTGAATAGCTGTCAGTGTGCACAAGAAGGTATTGCAATGTCTAAACATAGGAAAATTCAAGTACTGTGTGCTGGCCTACCGAAATGGTGTGTAAAAGAAGGAGCTGTGGTTTATGTCTGCTATTTTAGAGAGAGAAGTGGGAATATAGATGAGCAAAATTTGAGGTGCCGATGTAGAATCTGTGCGTTCTTTGCACGAATTCATAACGAGGAGTGGGTGGAGGTTGGGGGTGGGGGTTTCGATTGTTCTTGTTGGTTCGTCTGCAGAACTCCTGGATGGATTTCGACTAAACTAAGTGTTGATGCTTTTACTCCAGAAGTTGGTGGGATCGATTGAGTTTAACCCCTGTTTTACGTGAATGTCAGAAGGGACTTAATATATTGCCGTAAAACGGTTGATATGAAATAAGTATTTTATTTCAGATACGGGAATACAGCCTTCAGATCAGGCAGTTATAGATATAGTGTCTAGGTATAAGTAGTCACAGGGCTCAAAGACGGCGGTTTGAGTGCCTGTGTATGGTATAGAGAAGCCTAATAAAGTCGGGACGCTGTAATATTCTATGTTGTGCATGTCTTGTGTCAGAAATATTAAATAACAAACGAAGGAGTGTATAATTCCTTGTCTGTTTCATCAGTGTTTCGCCAAGTGTTTGAGGCTTCGTTACGTATTTGTATCGCATATTCCTGTCAGAATAATTCAGACGAATGAGACAAAATGAAGGGCGCAGCAGCTGTACGCTAGATACCTAGAAGAATACGGATTCACAGAGGATGTGTTTGACAGATGTATGCATTTCCCTCTGCACTTTGTTCCATGATCACAGTACTGTCCTTTGTGCATGTGTGTCTCTGCTGCATGACCTGAACAGAGCTGTGCTATTCAGAATCCGCGCGAACAATTGAACCGTCGTGAATTGCGGTGCGCTATAAATTGAGAACATATCACGAAAGTTTAGTCGATATTTAATTGTTTGAAGTTAATTTAACCAACCCATTTGGTTCGTTCTTTTAATTTCCTCCCTTCATATTCCTTCTGCCTTCTTTTGTGGAGGACATGGATGATGTCATAAGCATGCCTGATTGATGCCTCATAAAACTTGCTCACAAAATGCCACTTGTAACCAGAAGCGTGTAGTCTAAGTTAACGTAGTTGAATGTGTTTTACGTTTATACGCTACATTTACTTCTGCTCGCATTGTGTTGTAGCCTAGTTAAATTATTTGTCCATGCGTTGTGGTCTGGTGGCTGATGATTTTTCGGCTGGCCAAGAAACTGCTTGATCCAAAAATTGTTCACGTCAGTCCGCAATTGTGTCGTGCATTTAGCCAGTTGAATCTAACCCACATAATATACTAGCGTCTACCCAGATCAAATCATATTGCCAAAGAACATTCCTCACATTCCTAAAACCTAAAAGGAAGAAAAGCCGCACAAAGTAGCCTAATACATTAGTAATTGCCTGTGTGTAGTATACATGTCTGTTAAGAGGAGATAAGTACCGTTATGTCGTCGATATTTTAAGGAGTAAGGTCTGTAAAGCCATTTTAGTCTTGAGAACCGCTTATAACCGTATTTCACCCTAAATTACCCCATAAATTAATTACGGCCCCGTCGTCATTAAATTATTTTCGAAAAGATGTATGGAATTGACTTGATGGTTCTAGGATTTTGTAACAGCTGTTTGTCAGCGCGATACGGTATATAGTGTCAAATAATATCGGAAGGGGACATATCGTAGCTTATTCAGACGTATTGTCTGCAGGGACTTAACAAATCCACGAAACAGTCGATGAGAACAGTCGATATCCGGCCGAAAATCGAACCAGTGTGTGTCAGCAACACTTGCTTGACTTGAAGATGGTAACGAATGGTGATGCAAAGGGACGTGTCTGTTGAAGGTAGTCACCCAATTCAATAGAAGAAGACCTACACAGTGTTGTTAAGGTATCTTGGCTAATCCGATTACCTCCAAAATACTCCGCCATCAGGCCTGTATATAATTTCGTTCAGACGTGGGGGTGAACAGTGTGAAGATGTTTACAAGAAATCCAAGATACGACTGCTGCCTTCCAAGTCGTAAATACAATATACGGCCACACTGAAATCAACATTGTTGCTGTACATTGTTTATGGGCGATGTTAACATTAGTACTTGCTGACGAGGTAGTTAAGCTATGGCGTGTAAACTCCGAGTTCTCCCTTTGACGTAGACATCTGTGGTTGCGAGACTGTGGACCCCTAAGCCTTTCTTCTGCGCAAGAGACTGAAGCAAAACTGAAGTGTTTGTTGAAATACAGACGGGCTGAAGAAGACATCCCGAGCGTTCCTGGCAGAGCGCTTGTTAAAGTGCGATATGTTAAATATCTGGTGCATTACACTAAATATCTGAAAGCTCGGTTTATGGCACGTCCTCGTCTTCGGTTCCTCACAGATGGGCCGGTGTTAACAAAGTACCTCTTCTACAGAAGTGATGTAAGCAGAAATTTTGTAATTTATGCAAGTGACTTATTTTAGGCGCCATATGGCATACCAGTGGAGCTTTGCAACATAAAAGGCATTTCGGAACTTTGTGACAGAAATTGCGGGCAAAGATTGTTTGTCATTGAGTTATTGATGCAACAACAGAGGTCCAAAACCCTGATACTTAAATTTGGTGTCTTTTTTAGAATGAATATGTGCGTGGTACCTATTACATCTTCTAGCCGTCGAATACAACGTATGATTTGACCCCTTAGAGTGCACTTTTCATTTTAGCCGCATACCACCTGCTTAAACATTAAGAGCTCAGTATTTGTGGGTTTCGTAAGATTTGTTCACAATAAACAGCGATGATGATCGAAAACAGTACTGACGATTCCATATTTGCCATAGAGACGCAGTGTTTGTTGTGAGATATGAACTGAAATTTTAATACTAATGAGATGAATTTCTGGTTTCAGATGTTACTAAAATCAGGGCGGAGCAGAAGTATTGTATTTTAAACCTGTAATTTTCGACCTTAATTGCTTCTTAAGTTCATTAGGTTGTTGGCATTTAAGTTGGAATCACGGTTTAGATAATATTAAAACAGAAACTCACGTATTATTAAAAGCGTGACATAAACTACCTACAGTTTAAATTTTGAGGTTTTCTCTCATCCATGAGTGGTCAGGTTGAGCTCTTCACTGTGGTAATACTGCTTAGTGTTGTGGCAGGAGGAATTCACTGGCTCCATCATCAGGATTTACCCCGGGGATAGACGCAGTAGTTTTTTTCGAAACGTTGGCATCATCTGCAAGACAGCATGGTGTTACAGTCCTGAAAACATTCACTCTTGAGTATATGCAAACTTCTCACCAGCACTGGACACATTTCAATTGTATACGGAGATTTGAAGGAATATGCAAGCGGAAATTTCTTTGGGTCATTTGATCCATGTATCGTTAGGGTTCATAATGGAACCACTCGCTTTTATGCTGCCACCACCGCCGCCTCCACCACCACCACCACCACTCACTGAATCATTTATGCTGTGTGGCAAGTTAGGTTTCCATATTTAGATGAAGAGACCTTCCTTGTTGAAATGGTTGCCAACATGGGTCTCATCTCGTGGGCCTGGTTTCAGTTACAGGGCGATCCATGTAGAATTTGTGGCGGACGAAGAGAGTCTGTGGTAGGTTTCTCTCCGATTACAGTAGCTACAACAGTTTCCTCCTGCTAGTCATACATGGTCTTTGATCACCACCTGGGTGTGCGACATTTCCTACCACCCTGCGTCCTATGTAGGTGTGTGATAGGTCTGACCAGTCAGCTCTTTGTAATCACCAGTAAGGTGTTGATAAGCCCAACTAGTTGACACTCTGTAATTACCGCTAAGAAGTGTGGAAGTGTGATAGGTGTGACCAGTTTGCACCTTACAGTCAGCGCTGGGGTGATAGGCCTCACCTGTCGATAGGCCGTCATAACTCGGTCCGTATTTGAAGCTGAAACTGTGAACCGGAATTTGGTTTACTGAACTCAGAATCAAGACGTTTCTAACGGTAATTAAGGATTAACATTTAATGCTAGCTTATTTTGTGGAGTAATGCCTTTCATGTCAAGTTTCAAAATCTAACAATTGTTTTTTCAGCTGTTACCATGTCTCCTAGTTTCTCCCCAGAAAACGAAAGAAACATTCTCGTTTGCAGCGTGGGAAATTGCCTACAAAACTTGCAGTTCCTACTGGCACAGACATGGAAACCCCATGTATTAGAGACTGTCTTCCGTTACAGGCGCAAACCCGATCTCGTTAGCGTAGTTATAATGTGGATAAATTGCTTTCGGAATGTACCGCATTTCATTTCCCATGGGCGACAGCCTATTTTGACTGGCTGTTTAGTGGTTTTGTTTAGATTCTTCTGCAGAGTACCTTAAAATTACCACGGACGTTTCCGCACCTATTCCACCCGTTTAGACCTTCGTAATCATTCTGCCTTGTACCTTTAGTCATTACTTTACTTTACCGAATGCAGTGGGTGCCGATTCCAGTGGCTGCTATGTCTAAGGCGTGGGTCTGCGGCCGCTCTCTTGCTGGGATTGCGGGTTCGAATACCGCCGGGGGCATGTGTGTGTGTGTATTGTGAGTGTTGTGTTTTGTCAGGTGGAGGTCTCTGCGTCGGTCTGCTAGCTTGTCTAGAGGAGTCTTACCGAGTGTGGTGTGTCTCTGATCGTGAAACCGAGGTTTATCTCGATTTCGGTTTCCCAAATGGGATGTTGCATTTCTATCCAGTGTGTCGCGACCACTGCCCAAAACGTCATCTACTTACCATTACCACCCATGACGAGCTTCTGTCTCAATCGATACCCGGTAGTGCTCCGACATAGAAGTTTCTGTCTTGAACAGCATACGAAATACGTCATTTGGAATGTATGCTTAATAAATAGACGGCTTAAGATGTTCAAATTGAATTGTGCACTATGACTTTGCCACGCCAAGTGTTGAAGGCGCACAAACAGATACTTCTGTTTGTCCGACTTGGTTTTATCGAGAGTTGGACTCTATAAACACTCGGTAGGCCTACTTCATAAATTCTTGGCCAACCGTCAAGATCTCTCTCGCATTCCAATCACGAGTTTTATGCGAGCGTGTCGTTTGTACGGTCCATTTGTAGTTCCAAGAGGATGAATTGTTGGTGGTAAAAACTTCCAGTTCCCTTTTGTTAAGTTCCTGAAGTCCGTATGTACGCTACGAAGGCGTATGGGGGAAGTGCACGTATTGCTCCACCTATTCTTAACCTTGGCACCAAGTGTAGGTGAGTGGTCAGCCTTAGGCCGCGGCCGCCCTACCCACGATGTAAGAGCGACCGGTACCTGTCTGATAGGAGGCTGGATGATCCCGCTGCAGAGCCAGTCTGGGCGTTTTGGAGAAGAGAGAAATCTCTTGTCCCTGACGGGATTCGAGCTTCGGATTGTCCATCCTAGGCACTGACTTCGCCACCCCGGCTTCACTTCTCTTTTGTTTGGTGCTCTTTACCGTTGCTTTCTTAACTGTGTTATGTCAGTTTCATTAGGGCGGTAGAAGGAAACGTTTTCGACCTATTTTAAGGCAACATTTTAGTGGAGGTCTTAATGCCTAGAGACAGGATAGCTGGCCTTCGGACTGGTAATAGAAAACATGGCCTCCCGAATACGAAACATTACACGACGATGTTGCGAGTGGTAAATGTGTGAACTTAATAATTTGGCTCGCTTTATGTAGGTGTGAAGGTACTCATAGTGTTGAACCTTCGGGGTGTTCTGTAAAATAACGGAATTTCATGACCGACTGACGTGCTGTAAACTTTCCCAAAAATGATGCGAACCGTGCAGCTGCTTTGATTATATTTCTGTCCACAATAGGTCGGTTTCGCGTTATTCCACTTTTTTTTTATTAATCTGTACTGCACCAAAGGTTGTTGGCTTGTAACAAGCTTCATCTTATTGGTTATTAGATACTGCGGAACCATTTCGGTATTTAAATTGCTGGGAAAGTGTACTGTACAGACGCTGTAGCTGGATGCATTGATATGTGAGTGATGTCATGTCAGCGTGTTGCGAGCTGATACCTTCGGCTAGAGGGAAGGAAAGTGCGCCGGTACTCCACGTTTCTGTCAGTTCCGAAAAACAAGGGTGAGTGATGACAGCATAGCATTCATTTAGCCTGAGTTTACAAGGGGGTGAGCAGACGTTTTAGGGTTCGCCCAGGAGCCAAGCAGTACATAGACCAAATGTGTGACATACAGAAAAATTCTCAGAAACATGTTAGAACAATGAGGACACAAGGTCTGTTGTATGATACAGTAATACTGGCCACGTAACAGGTCGTACTTAATAATAACTCCTGGAGAGTTGCCGCGGCGGGAGAGATGCCGCATTTTTTAGTTTGGTGGTTTCTGGCAGTCCGCTGGAGATAACACGTGTGTTTGTTCAGTGAGTCTAGAGAGTTGGCGTGAGTGAACGTAATGAATATCGGCGCTGTTTTGCAAGACTGATGACTGATTTTATTCGGCGAGTTCATTAATTTTAGGCTGGAACTTTTTTTTTTCTAGCGCTCACGAAATGTCGTAATTAGTTCCCAACAAAGTAACAATGCAATCACGATACATTACAGGTTTCTAGCGTTGTTGACCTTGTCTTTACACCGCTTAGCCGCCATGTTCTTCATTCCATTCGGGAATTTGGGTTGGGTAGGGGGGGGGGTGCGGCTACTCTCCCTGAAGTTTGGGAGAGACGCCGAAAGATGATATTAGGGGAGAGATGCCTCACTTAAATAATTCGAAGTAGTTTTGGAAAAAATATGCATAGGCATTTCGGAATACTGAAAATTAAGTATCTATTAGTCTGTCGTTCAACTAGACTGAATCTTTGTTTTTAAAAATGACGAAGAAACCATAAACATCGTCGCGCATATACAGTCACTCTGTGCAGCAGGATTTGCCCCACACAGACTGTTCGTGCCACTCCATACAGGCCTGCTGAAGAAATAGGAATTTCAAATAATTTCAGTGATGAAACTGAAACTACAGAATATGACAGATGAAAGTCTGTCTTCAGCGTGAGGTCAAAGAATGAACCGGAAAACTGTTGGAATGTTTTTTTTAACATAATGGAGAAAGTAGCCACCGAAAAATGTGTCGACTGCAGTAGTTACTGCGAGGAAAAAGAGCAGCCAGATGCAGAAGAGGATCTAGAAAATTTCGTTCATTGCAACTTAGATTCTTCAGCTCTATTGTATACTTATTATATTTTTCTTAATGTTGATATTGCTTCATTACTTTGAACAAAGTTCAGCAGTTTGCATTGAGTTACCGTGCTTCTTTAATTCACAGGATATTTTCAAAGCCCGGCATCTCTCCCTACATAGCGGCATCTATCCCTGACATATAGCGGCGTCTCTTTTTTTTTTGTCGCCCTGTATCTCGGAAAGTGTTATTCCTGCCGTTATTTTGCATTCGGCTTAGTATAGTAGAAACCTTAAATATAGCATCTGTAAATTTTCAGCTGCTGTAACGGTGTTCGAATTGAGTTACAGCGAAAATTGCAAGACGTGTGGCGTCTCTCCCGGAGGTACCCTGTATTTTGGGATGGATTTTGTGCATCCAGTACAGTTGTTTTCTGTAACAAGTCTCTAAGCGGATTCAAAGAAGCTCTAAACCTAAATTCCGATAGAACATGCCTGATGCCGGAAGCCTGATGAGTCAAATCCGTGATGATGCAGTTGGTGATTATAACAGTGACGGCGATCGAAGACGACGCAACTTAGTGTAGCGTTTACTCTGCGGGTAATCTGGTTGAATCTTGACCTGGTTACCGGCTCACCTTCCATGGAGTTTACGTACTGTATTTCCGTTTATCCATGCAAATACCAGATTGGTGCGTGAGACTTACACGTGGCCGCCCGTTTCTAAATCTCTATTTACTCAACATGGTGTGTCGTTATATAGATAAAACGTCTTCGGATAACCGAGTATTAATTAGGAGATGATGATGGTACTTAACGGCGGTAACGGTGATCTTTACCCCTTCAAGTGCGATATACAGTTCAGATGGTCAGTTTTCGGTACTTCACTGTTACCAGGTTAATTACTCTATTCGACAGTGCAAGGGAGTATCGTGTTTGTGTGCGTCATCCGTTCTTTCGTAGTCACTGATAACATATACAGTAAATAAACAATTGTAAATGAACTGATGGATGCACGAATTCATTACACTTTGAGCTCTCGCCGCCAGTGCCATCTGGATTCTACTGGTAGGTCTTGAAGAGTGGATATCTTCTGCTAAGGCTGTTTCCTTGAATTTGTGTTTACGACCTCGAAAATGAAGTTGGGAAGGCTTTATGCGCGGCCTGTTTTGCGTTTTGCTAATGCGACGTACAGTATCTGCGAAAAATTTATTGAAGTGTAATACCGTACTGTAGAGAATGGGAAAATTCGTGAACAAATACGTGCCGAGTATATTGGTTACTGGTGTTTTGGTGTGACGTTAAATGTGGCGCCGAAGCAGAAGGCAGTTTTTTTTTGTTGCAATTACGAGTAAATGAGTGGAATGTTGTTCTATCTGTGAACTGCCCTGACAGCCAGCCACTTGCCATTTTTGCCATAATCCTGGGAGACAGTTTACAAGCAAGCAGCTCTTACACTTTTAAGGCTATCTGCACGGGTCAGATATACAATGTGCTGTGTCATTTATTCTTATAATAAAACCAACTAGATGCACTAATTTCTCTCATTCTATTTTTGGAATAAAACTGCTGGCAAGCAGTCAGCAAACATGTATGACATATACCATTGCTGTGTGTTCAGTGAAAAACTCATGATGATGGACAGAGGAGCTGTCCGAAACATGTAGAGTTTTATTCCAAAAATAAATTTGAGAAATTTATGCATCCATTTGGTTGTTTTATAAGAATTTATCACGATGCACGGTCACCTGAACGTCAAAATGTGTCATTTATTATAACCATTATTATTATTATTATTATTATTGGTGGTGGTGGTGGTCGTCGTCGTGGTCGTCGTCGTCGTCGTCCCTCTGTTGTTTTACCTCTTATTACCGCTAGGGAAAAGGATCAGTGAGCTTCCCAGTCACTTTGCTTACAAATTATGATGTGTAAATGTTGACAGCGGTCTCTACACAGACACTCCCAGACGTACGCAGTCTTAAAAAAATAGAAGGTGAAATAATAGCATTCATGAAACGGTCGCAGAATTTTTTCTTTGCTTAAAACTAAGCTGAGCGAGACGAAGAATGCTTGCTCGTGTATAGGGGCGGGGGGGGGGGGGGGGGGGG
>Ga0136643_10006421_pt1 | contig 16830 bp, 14 predicted proteins | sample TergutLab28metaG_FD_96883 | JGI IMG/M metagenome (GOLD analysis project Ga0136643, IMG submission 96883) | Labiotermes labralis P1 segment gut microbial communities from Petit-Saut dam, French Guiana - Lab288 P1 (version 3) (version 3) | ecosystem: Host-associated > Arthropoda: Insects >... | reverse complement strand
TATTGTTGTAGTTGTCTTGTGTGTATTGTTGTCATCTTATGTGTATTTGTTGTACTGTGTGTGCATTGCTGTTTTTTTTTTTGTACTTTAGATGCCGGACTGCTGGCTAGAAGTCAGTACTTGGAAGGTCCTGCGACCGGCCATCTCGACACAGGTTTTTCTTGGTTTCCTTGTGTCTATAAGCAAATGCTGAGATGGTTCCCAAGACTCCAAGTTGCCACTACATGCTTCTCATGTAGCCCTCCCGACTTAAACCTAGTAGTAACCAATTTCATGTTTTGTTTACATTTAAAATAACCACTGCCACCGGGTAACAACCCAATTGCGGTAAATAAATAAATAAATAATAATACTTAACATCTGAGAGCAATCAAAAACTGCAGCTGCAGTGTCTTCTTCAGGAATAGCAGCAACATTGCTTCAAGGTGATCACATAGCCCATTCCACAGTGAAAAACCCTCTGTGTAAAATTATGAGAGGAACAGGACAAGCAAGGGTTTTACATGAGCATAAGGCCACTGTGTGGTATGAGTGTACAATGTCCCACAGTCGACAGGACCCTTGAACATATATGGAAAAACAAGACACTAATAGGCAGAGTTGTTAAAATTGCAGGTGATTTTGGTCAGACATTATCTGTTGAACTAAGGGATAAAATGTCTGATGAACTTAATGCATACCCACAAAATTCAACTTTATGGAAGGCTATACAAAAACTGAAACTTACAAGCAATATGAAGGTGATACTGCATAGTGATATATCTGCTGGGTTAATCTGCACAAATGTACTCAGTCTTGGTAAAGAAAAACTAAGCTAAGCCACCCAATGGCATTATCAAACTTTAAAACACCCTTTACCATACTGCAACAAGAACAGAGGAAATTGAAAGAGAGTGTTTTCCCAAACATACACTCATCATTTCATGGTCCACACATGGCTTCATAAGCCAGCCACTCTTGCATCCCAAAATTCAAATGTGAATACCATCAATCTTCAGATTCAAGATTTACTACCAGGAAATTTTTAGCAGATAAAGTTCAAGATGTTTATAAAGCATTGTAATATCCTACCAAGTTCCTCAACTCACTTTCACCCCTTGGAATGCCTTCACATAAACTGAATTAATTTCTCCAGTCATGTCATTAAGGCATTTGGATGAACCAAGACGGTGTAAAAGAATAAAGTAAGCAATCAAAACAGTGACACCATATGTCGTTTAAGCAACAATATTATCTGGCTGTGCAAAAGGGGAGGATGTATTTAATCCCAAATACCAATAATTCCTGGTGATGTATCACTTCTATTTAGATTACATTTTCCACTCAGCCTTCCATTTGCTATGGTCATGCAAAAAACACACAAGTGCAATTCCTTTAAGGTGCAGTTGTTGACCTGACTGTTTTTTTCATGGACTATTACATGTACTGTGTACCGAGTTGTAAGTACAGAGTAATTGTACATAAGGGCCCCTTAGGACATACCAAAAGGCATTCCATTAAATGCAACCTGATCATAAATGTACGCTGACAATAAGCACAGTACAGGCCATCTTACAATAAAGGTACATAGTATACGGCTCTACTTTAATTTCTAAGATTATGCTTTTGGTTGTAAAGTCACAATGGCAAATGAATTTCAATAGCTGCATATGCATTAGATGTTGTCAGTGCAAACAATGTGATTTGATGCCATCCTGGACAAAGACTGGGCACACAGATTTATACATGCATATGCCACACATTTTGAAGTGTCTATGGAATCTTGAGGAAAGAGTCTGCCTTCAAGTGTGCATTATTTAGAAAACTAATGTATTTCTAGTGCAAAATTAAATTTAAACTAAACTGAAAAATTATGATTTTTATTTTTTCCACTTCATGTAATACTGCTTTAATAAAGAGCACAATGGGAAGGTTATAATTATAATTAATCCTCTTTATGTGTCAAGCTTATATGAATGAACTACCGTCGCCAAAGTGATCAAGTATGTCAACTTACGAATGAAAAAATTCAACTCGAGTTAATTAACCACCTCCCTATTCAAAAAATTAATTTTATTCAGGAAACATTTATAACTGGAGCACATGTTTCTGCTACTCCTCTCTGCACTACATCCATCAATAAAAAACAAAATGTTGCATCTCTTAACATAATTAACTGCTGCAATATACTGTCCTTTGTTGATTACAAGAACCGTCTGTCATCTTAGGTTCTGCAATGCTAGGAACCTTTCAATGACGCCATCAGTGCACTGTACCGACCTTTAATTCCTCATGCGCTACTGGCCTTGGTATACTGTACACTGTATAACTGTGAATAAATTTAAAGGTACTACAAATTTAAAAACTTTTTGTCCTGGGCAGTAAGTGGAATTTAAACCCCAGAGTCACTAAGCAGTTAATTTGATTTCCATGAAATACTCATCATTAATTAATACTGTAATACCTGGAATATGTGTGAACACTTTTTGCTGAATTATCCTTCCACAGCCTCTAAATCCATAATCAGAGTCTGTTCAATATTCATCTCTTAATGAAGCGGAGAAACAGTTGTAATAATCGACACATATCACTATGACTGAGAAAAGTAATATCAATAAACAGGAGATCAAGCAACATGTCCGGCATGATGCTTCCATTCTTAAACAGACAGGTACATGAATTTCTACATTCAGCACCTGGCTTAATCGTACTTTTCTTCTGTAAAGTAAATATTGTTTTAGCATTAGATGAATTACACTCCACAAATTATTCTATTGTTACAGAGTTAAAAGGCAAACTAAATTAATTTGCATGAGTCAATATTGTTATCAAAGTATTCTAACAGCCTAATATGAATAAATTTGGCTATTGTGATCAACATGAGATGGACTGTAAGAGAACAGAATTGAATTTATTTACAATACATAGATCCTTCTTTGGGTTATGCCAAAAATAAAAAATCTGCCATAATAGTGTGAATTTCAATGTGGAACCTGTGACAGTGGCTGCATTATCCAACCATGTGACTCATCCCAGTAGTTTTATCTCCATGCATGTGCTTGCATAGAACTTCTGTACACTTCATATCTTTGGAACAAGCCAGGCACAGAAGTTGTGCACAACCAACTTAAGTTGTTCTTGATGTTCATAAATACAAAATATAGTGTGACATAAATTGCTGTCACTGTCATTGTTTGTGAATATCGGCTACAGAGTAATAAAGAGGGGTTTACTGTGGAAACCAACATATGGAAGAAATTATAAAAAAAAGTGTTGTAACAAATTTCCTGGTGTTCCAATTCCAACCCATATATACATTCATGTAAATCTTTTTTGTTGTGAGAGTATAGTTCTGCACCTGGTTTTTGAAGTAGCATATAGTGGTGATGACAATGGATACTAACTTATTTTGCACATCAGGTTGCTTTTATGGTCACATAAATAATCAAAATAACAAATATTAGTCAACTGATAATTTCACACTAACATGCAGGGTACTGTCATGTGACACTGCAGTTCAAGTATGGTGTGCTTTCAGTATGACAAGAATAACTGCATCCATCTTTGCAGATACAATACATTCAGAAGGACACAGTGGAAAAACACTCAAACTCTATTTTTTTTAGTGAAGGTGAGAATTATCTCCAGATATTGTAACTATAATTAAAGTACACAGTTTGGGATAGCTTGGGAATGTTGTAAGAAAGGATACTGGAAGGCAAACCAGGAGGATGGAGGACAAAGGGAAGTCCTTGGCAAACGTGGATGGATGATGCTGAATCAGACCCCAGGAATATGGGTGAAAAGGATGGGGAACACAAGCTTTGGACAAAACAGAATGGGCACCAGTTCTGGAAGAAGCCAAGGCCAAATTGAAAGAGCCATAATGCTAAGGAAGAAGGTGATGATGAGCAGAACAAGTATGGGTTCTTCCAGTAATATGATTCAACCACCCATTCAACAGAAAATTCAGTGACCACCTTACATAATATTTTTGAACAAATACTTCATTAGCCACTCCTTGTGATGTATTCATTTACTCAATTTAATGGTTTGTGACTATTATCTGTGAGGGTGCTTGAAAGGCAACGTTTATAAAAACAAAAAAAAAACACACAAAGAGGATGACTGCAAAGAGGTTATCTGGCATGCAAACTCCAGAAGAGAACTTAAAAAAGTTTTTAGTAATAAATCCACGAGCTCTCAAGCATCCCTAAGAGTATCAGAAGGTCCTTCGTAACACCTGCTTTAACATGCAGTAAGTTATATTACATAACACAGATTGTTAATGTACATCCTACTGTACAAATGGGTTCTGCTTCAAGCTATATATCCTATGCAAATGAAAAACTTAATTCACTTACGCAGTGAAATAACTACTTGACACAATTACAAATATAAATCCATAGGTGTAACAGTCCATTTATTGCCACCGCATAACATAACACAAAACCCCAGTACCAGTGCCTAACATGCGTGTAACTAATTATCGAAACTGTTTACAAATCCCATTATGGTTAAACTTACAGTACTACATACATCAACATCCGACCTAATCTTAATAAATATTTTGCACATGTCATTATACGGCTCAATTTTCTCCTCAAGCATACTCATCAACAGAGCAGAAGACACTTTCAATACGGCGCTGGATAGCGTCACACCACAATTTAAACTTTTAAATGTACATGCAATATTACTGAATAACTTCAAACGTGTACCTATATGGATTCTGTTTAGAATTCCAAGGGTAAAACCTCACTCCTATGCACGATACCGTATGTGTCAGACGTCAAGTTCACTCGTAGTTCGTAATCCCCTGTCCGTTTCTTTGCCGCCAATCATAGCATGCGACCATGCAACGTTTTATACTTATTAGGTTTACTGCCTGAGCGCTCGAAGCAGAAAACAGGTTAGCCAACATTATATGTAAATGAGGAATGGGTAATAACGAAACAAATTACTAGTCTAAATACATACGCCGAATGGGTTAAAATATAATATGCAGTACTTTATATGTTAAACAAAAACATTTAGTGACTTTACTGGACTATAAGATGCAAACAGATTTTATCTCATGTTCGACACTGGAGTCCTAAAAGTACGGTCGAGTGTAATACTCTCGGCTGGAGGGATAAATTTCGTTTCCTAAAGAAACTGGCAGCTGCGTATTTATATGTTGATGTGCGATGTTGACATTCATGTAGTATCCTGAACGCTGTAATGAACTCAGTCAATTGATAAATTCTCCCAATAAAATGTTGATGAAACCGGATGTAGTCGCCATTTTTGTAACGTTTGTATGATTCGTCAGAAGGGAAGGGAATTGTCATCATTTGTGTGTAATTTATATTGTTAGCGATTTACAGCTTGCAGTATTTTGTGTACTGGTTGAGTCAGTTACTGCAATACGAAGTGCTAGTTACCAGAGGTAAATATTGTCGATATATATTTCACGAATCTTAGTTCTTGTTAAGCTGAAGTCGTCGTCTTTGGTTATGGAATACTCAAGACCATATTCGTTATTGCGTATAAGCAGTTGTAACAGAAGAGGCAGCGATTTTTGTTCTATAATATGTACAGGCGCTATAAAATAATTACATTCTGCATACTGTAAAGTTGCGTGTTACTAGCTCCATATCTTAAGAGTAGGCTGGAGGCCTACTTATGAATGGCATTGAAAATACGAGGGTGACATGTTGTAAGAATGGGCTGGAGGCCCACTAATGAATGGCGTTGAAAATACGTCAGTGACATATGTTGTGAACACAACGTTAATACGCCACTTATATTGCTGTATAGTTAAAGAAAGGCACAAAAAAGTTTGACAGTATTTTTTTTTCAGTAAGGCAACCTGTTATATGACCCAAATAATAGATGAAAGTGACGCACTAGGCACTACAGAAATACCATATTCTCCTGCGGGGGTTACTTTTATTACTATTTAAACATTTGTATTGAAATGCCATTTGCCATTAATGTATAATTTCCGGAATATTACAAAGGTGTGCAGTATTTCTAACTGGGGAAGGAGAATGCACATTCAGAAGAATGTTTCGTAGTTGTACTCTACACATTTTTCACAGCTAGCCATATAAATCCACCTGGCAGTCCATGAAGGCTCTTAAAAAACAAAGTAATGTCTCAACACAGTACCAATCCACCAAAGTGAGTTGAAATGACCATATACCACAGTTGTCATTCTTTGAGCCACATAGCACAATCCTAGCAAGTTTTGTGATTTATTTACTTATGACAATAAAGTAAACAATGTGTTAAACATAAAATTGATAATATGCTAAACACAAAACTGATTTCCATGTTTATCTTGATCCATGTGCCTTACGTAATTACTGATTATTTCAAAGTGGAACAGCACTACTAATAAATCTGATTGCTGTTCCTGAAACCTGGTGGAAAACAGATAAAAAAAGTGTTGTTGTCAAGTTAAAAATGCCAAGTTTATATGCAATAATTTTTGTTGTATGTGCAATTCTTATATTTTTATTTTTTATTAATATCGTATTGTTTTAAAAAAAGTTAATTTTGTTATCAATATCTTTTTCATATTATGTCACATTACAGTTTTTTGTTGTGAAGAGAGATAGAAAATACAAGTAATGTACCTTCCACTTTTTATTTTCTCATTACTAGTATACAATTACAGTAACTTTGTGATTAGTCTGTTGGTGAATTGTTAGATTATAATTAAGTCTGTGACCTGTACATACAGCTCTGATGGGAGAAGCAGGCAGTACTTACAGAGTGTTGGAGTAAAACCACTTTAATAAGTCCATTAAGAAACAGATAAGGAAGAAATATTGGGATTTATCCAAAGGAGATGGAGTTTGCTAACAATGACTGAATTTAACTAAATTACATTGTGATTGAAGAGGGGAATATGTAACTTATGTGGCATTTTTTAATTCTTTCCCGTCCTCTCCATTGTGTTTGCTATCACAGTGTTGTGCAAAATATCACATATTCCCTTTAAAATTAACAGCTCCTTTGTACAGATTGCTAGAGGTATATCAAAGAATGTGAGGGCTATAGCCTGAATATACAACATGAAGTCATAAGATAGTGGTATATTTGTAAAGTTGGTGGCAAAAGGCTTCACAGTGGACCTGTATGGGAAAACTGCAATCTTGTAAGTCTTCCAACAAAAACATAACATTGCACATCGTGAACATAACAGTCCCTTGTATCGACAGTTAAAATTTCAGTGATAAGTCACTGACTGTCTCCGTTGGCTTTGAATTACTGTGATGAAAAAGTGCTCCCCCTGTGTCTAACCATTGAAAGGGTGGTTTTTGTATGTGTGTGTGTGTGTGTGATCACAGGACCATGATCCAGATTTTGAACAGGTATTTTGGTTTTGGCAAGTGATCAGAGTTGCAAACTGCATGTTGTTAGTAAAGGGGTAGTGTTGTTAGTATGAGTGCTGTTCACACAGCTACATGTTCAGCAAGCACCAAGGATGGAGAATACTACATAATTATGAGCTTCATGGTTTGTGCTTTGCATCAAATAGTAGTAGGGTAATAAAACCAAGGGGGATGATATGAGTAGGGTTTGTAGTACATATGTAGAAGGTAAATGCATAGAAAATTTTAGCCTGGTGGCCAGATCTGAAGAGCCTGTTTGGGAGACCTATACAGGGATAAGATGCTAAATACTAAGTGGAGCTTAAAAGTATGGGATGTGAGTATGTGAACTGGATTCATCTGGTTTAGTATAGGGACCAGTGGCAGGAACTTGTGAACTAGTAATGAAGGTAACATACAGGTGGGGAATTTTAGACCAGCAGCTTAACCTTTACCTTCTGTAGAAAAATTCTGCCAAAGGAGGTTTGTTTAGTGAAAGCACAACCCCACAGCTAATGCTTCTGATATTTTCTTAGACATGTGTTATTACAACGTGAAAGGAAGCACACAATCTTCATATCATAAAAATTAATAGAGCTTCTGCTACGATTGAGTGGAGATACACCTCTACTCTTCCAGACATCTTCTTGACATGCACAGATACAGCTTTACAGTGTGTCTGTCAGGTTGCCAAAGAAATACAGGCAGGTCTTGTTTTATGCCAAGGGTTGCGTTCCTGAGAAACAGCAAGCAAATTGGATACAAAACTCCCATTTCAAACGGTATATTTCCTGGAGGTTAGGGGATTGACAACCTCATCCCATATAGTGTATGATTATACCATTAGTGGACGTATTTGTTTGTCGAAGTCCAAGGTTCTGTATGTTTCATAGCATGCTGTTTGTTTTATGGTGAAGGATTTAAGAACCCAACCCCAAATTGAAGGATTGCCGCTTGTTTTCTGTTCACGAGTGCCTATTCAATCAGTACCCAGTGTAGACGTTTGTAAACTTTGATGTTTGGGATTATGACATTTCATGGCCACCTATTTTAATACCATTGTTTCAGCCTTTTATGATTAGTTTTGATGAAATGGGATGAGTCCATAAGACTGGTAAGTTGGCTTGTCCTACTCTCATGATGCTGTGCAAATTAATTTCAAGATAAGTCTTTCATTAGGTGAGGTTGATTGCTTTCCTGCTTTATGGACAAGACTCTCCTTCAGTTATGTATTTTAAGCATCCAAAAAGTGTTGGTGTCTTTTTTAGTATACACCTCCATGCTATTTATGCCTGTTGAGCTTATTCTGTATTTTTATTACTGGTATTCCTAAGTTCTTGGGGACAAAAGGGGTGTTCTGCGTTTTAAGTGCATTCTGACTTTTATGATGGTTTTATCTCTCACAGTTTTTCATAAACCTCAATGCCCTGCTATATATCCTTTCCCAGCACCTGATCCATTTTAATTTAGTGTGTCTCAGGGTGTGAAGGTGTGGATTGGATTCAACACACTTTATGAACACTTTGAAAGAACCAAGTGGTTTCAAAAAGTTGGTGAATTTCATGACTAGATGAGCATTTGTTATCTTCTGAAGAAGAGCTTTCTTGCATGGGGTTAGTGTTATCTTTCTTTTTAGTGGTTTGGAAAATTGTGCGTTTAAAGTACTGTATGATTATATTACAGGAAGTTATTTAGAAATAGATGTAGGTTAATTAAATGAAAGGCATTGTGTATATTTACTCTTTCAGGCCTCATACATGCCTGTTGGGGTTCACATCCAACATGCAAACTGACCTTGCTGCCAAGGTAAAAAATATAGTAATGCAGTAGCCAACTGAAGGGAATAGGTCTGCTTAAAGGGCTAGTATTTTCTCAGCTGTTTAAGTTATTTCCCTATCATGTAAACTTAGGTCTTTGAAGTGGTCTCTTGTTTTCAGATTATCTCGGCAAAACTTTGTGACATGCATTTCTCTTGTTTCCCACGCATGCCACGTGTCCCTAGTACCTCATTGCAGTCCACTCAACCTGATCATCCTTATGTTTGGCAGACAATGTGAAACTGTTTATTTGTTGTCATTTGGTGATTCCTGTTGTCCCTTCACCTTATCTCCAAATATTCTCTCTTGCACTCTTATTCTCATATATCCTCCATCTTTGTTGTACCTGGGAGAATGTTCACACGAATGCAGGACAGCGAGTAAACTTATGGTCTTAACCCCTTTGTGCTGAATGCTGTGTATATGTAACATACATCGTGATGCTTAGAACACTGAACGTCATATAAACATATCTCCTCTTATGCAGCTGAATTAATGCTGGGGGCATTTAAATTCCAGTCTTATGTGTTTCACTACTGGCATTTAGGTATGGTGCCAAAGGGTTAATATTAGCATTTTTTCATAGCAGATAGGAAGATGCAGGATTCTGAGTGGAAAAGCATGGTAGAATTCCTGAATTTCTTCTGGTGTTTAGTTTTTAAATGATGCAATTATGATTTTTAGTGTAATTTCCATGTATTTAAATTTTGCTGAATTAAAACAATTTTTAAAAAATCTTTATGTTATAATTGTGTATTCTGTTGATGAGACATGTACATATGCTGATCTTACTCAGCATCAGCCTCCATTCTGGTGTTGCAAACGAGTAATATCAGCATAGACCAGAAGATGATGTGTATCAGTGTATTTCAGTCCCTCATAATTTTCTTGGACATTCATAATGGCATATTTAGAGCAGTGGTTGATGAAACATCTTGTTTCAGACAATTTTGAATAGGGAAGAACAGTCGTATGTTTGTATGATCTTTATAGGTTTCATTCCAATTGGCTTACATGAGTACGAAACTCTGAGAAGGTTCTGGAGTGTTTCCTCCTAACTGAGGGGTGCCATTTTTAATGGTATGACTTGTGACTGTTTCTTTATGTACAAGGGGAAGTCAGAAAGTAAGGTTCCCTATTTTATTGCCACCAAATAACTTTACATAGTGAGATGCCTCTTTATTCACTTATTACACTTCACTTATTTTTCCACTTAGTCACCTTCTCTGTTTAGGCACTTGTCAAGGCGGGAAATCCATTTCTCAAAATCCTGTCGATAGAAGGTGGGATCCAGACCACGCAGCCATGTTTGCATCTCATGCTTTACATCATCATGTGATTTGAATCGCTTGGCACGAAGATGTTTTTTCATGCTGGGGAAGAGATGAAAGCCAGAAGGTGCCAGATCTGGGCTGTGGGGCGGGTGCTCAAGAATTTCCCAGCCCCATAGTGCAAAAGATTCACTGTCCCATGAGCTGTATGCAGTAGGGCATTGTCATGCAACAACAGCAATCTCTTGTCTGACATCTGAGGCCTCTTGCGTTGAACAGCTCTCTTAAGTTTTTTGAGAGTGGCCTGATAAGCAGGAGAAAAGTGCAGCAGAAGCACACCATGCATGTCCCAAAACACAGTTGCCATCAGTTTCCCAGACCTGGTTGATGTCTTGAATTTTTGATGGTGGGAGACACTGGATGTTTCCATGCCATGGATTGTGCTTTTGTCTCAGGATAGTACTGGTGCACCCAAATTTCATCCCCAGTAATGATTTGCTCCAAGAAATCCTCACCATGATCATTAAAGCGGAGTAGATGAGTGAGGGATGCACTCATATGGCTTTTCTTATGGTTCTCTGTTAGTTGTTGTCAAGGGACCCACCTGCTTCACACTTTTCTGTACCCTAAATATTCCTGAACAATGACCCAGATTGTGCCATGTGAAAGATTAAACTGTTCTTCCAACTTTTTAAGCAACACTCGGCGATTAGCACGCACAGTCTCTTCAGTTGCAGGGACAAGATCTGTTGATGTGGAAGGACACCTGCTCCTTTGTTCATCTGTCACACGCAACAGCCACTAAATTCCCAACACCATTTTCGCACATGCTGCACGGTTATCACATTTGAGCCATAAACTGCTTGAATTTCACGGTGAATTTCAATTGGAGCTGTCCCTTTTGCCCACAAATACCAAATAACTGATCGCACCTCTTCTTGTTTCCATACACACACACACAGTACAGTACAGTACAGTACCCATTGCAGAACTGCATGTTCCACGAAAATTGCGGATTTAAGCTATGAAAGTGCTTCCATGTAGCAACCATTGTCTGAACTGTAAGTGAATAAAGAGGCAACTCACTATGTGAAGTTATTTGGTGGCAATAAAATAGGGAACCTTACTTTCTGACGACTTCCCCTAATTGTGTGTGTGATGTTTGTTTCTCCCACTGTGACATCAGTGGGAAGTAAACCATGCATCTTCCCAGTTGCAAATATTTCTAGAATATGTAAATTGTATCATCTTACCTTTCAGGGTTTAGATGTAGAGTTGAACAGCCAAACTTCACACATATGAGAAAGGAGAAAGAAAGTAATTGACATTCCTCTGAACCTAGTAACTTGGGGGATATTATGTGGGCTGCATCTTTATGAAAATGGTCATTGGTGTTTTGTTTTCACAGGTGTAAAACATACAGCATCCAACATTGATTCGTGTAACTGGTTGGAGAAGACTTAACTGTAAGTGTGGCAAGTTTTTGTGGTGGCCTTCCTTCTTTTCGACATGTTTGAGTAGGTATGATAGAGCTGTTATCTTTACAACACATCACTCCTAGGAAACATGATACCTTATCTCAGTTTTCTGATAACGTTTTTCAGTCTCTTGTAATAATGGACTCTGTGAGACACTAGTCTCTGTTTTTGGTAAGACAATTGGTCTTTATTCTTCTTGTTATTATGGCCTTGTGGTGTGCCTGAAGTATTTATTGCATATGCCCTCATGGACTAGGGCTGAGTATTAGAGAGATATATTTTGCAGTGTTAGTGGTACAGCTATGGATGACAGGTATACCAATTAGTTAAGGTTCATAGTACCTGCAAAATCTGGGATCTGAGTTAAGTGCAAGGAGTTTTGATATGCTGTTGAATTGTAACAAAATTCTGAGAACACAGGAGAGCCTTGAAACATGCAGCACAGTTTTTAGGGAATTTGTTTTATGTTTATTATATTCCTGCATGGCTTTGCTTTGTGAATTTTGTAGTAACAGGGCTGTCCTTAGTGGAATACAAATATGTGTACTTGGATAAAGTTTGTGCTCAAGAGTTAGGGTGTAGAAAATATTTTTTAATCACTGACTTTTTTGTAATAATGCTGTTGAAATTAAAAGTAGAATCTACTTGCTGAATACTGTAGTTGTGAAACAGTCTTGCCCTTAACCCAATGTGTGAAAATTTCACAGTAGAAAGCGGGAAGTTGATTGACAGCAAAGAGAAAAAGGAACGTTGTTAATTCATTGCAGATTATTTAGCTTAATTTGGTATTGGCATCTGTGTAATAAGTTCAGCACTATTGGTAGTGGTGATGATAGTAGTAGTAGTAGTAGTAGTAGCAGTAACAGTAGCAGTAGTGGTGGTGGTGGTGGTGGTCGTAGTAGTATAGTAGTAGTAGTAGTAGTAGTAGTACGAGGAGGAGGATGGGGAGTATCAGCAGTGGTGGTCATGGAAAAGCACAATAGCACAATGGTGGTAGCAACCGTAATGATGGAATTATGGTTCGCATTGATCTGGTTTCTTGGATTGAATAGTAGTTACTGTTGTGGTAGTAAATGTCAATAAATTGTACATTATTCTGACATATTCTGAAAAACATATGAATCAGTTTTAGGTTGAAGAAATCCAACAAGATACAACTGTATGCAGATATTTATTTAGGGTTGTATTTGCATATAGTTGCATCTTGTTGGATTTCTTCAACCTAGAATTACGATGCACGGAACTACAAATATAAAAAAAATATGAATCAGTGTAATATAAATCCATTTATACATAGGCATATATTAGCATTGCATGCACAGACTGTCATATATTGCAGGAACACTTGTCGTAAGGTGTGTCAAGTGAGTACATGTAACTGTTTGCAAGTGTGACCCATTAATAGGGAACAGAACCAGAGACAAGGAAAATTGTAACATGTTACCATACCCCACTTTGTAAAGGTGTCTGATATTCAAGGTCTTAAAACAGTTAAGCACACATTTAATGTACTTCAGATTTAAGTAATGTTAATAGTGAACTTTACTAAAAAGTGTGAGATATTCTTAGTTAACGGTTTGTTTTCAGACCATATACATTTTAATGTTATGGAGTAGTATACACAGTACTTTCAGAAGTTTTAGAAAAGTTGTCTCTTATGTAATTTTTGGTGTGTGGATAATACTGAAATGGAGGTTAAAGAAATAAAATATTTTGGTCTGTGGACTCAAGTCATGGCATGGAATAGGGTCTAGTTCCAGGCTGTAGTGAATGTGGTAATGAACATCCAGCTTACATGAAAAGTAGGTAACTCCTCTACCAGCTTAAAGAAATAAAATATTTTGGTCTGTGGATTGAAGTCATGGCACAGAATAGGGTGTGGTTCCAGACTATAATGAGCATGGTAACGAACGTTCACCTTTCATAAAAAGTAGGGAATTCACGTACCAGCTCCGCATCTGTTATCTTCTCAAGAAGGATCCTACTTCATGGTGTTCGTTAGGCCCTAATTAGTTTTCATGATATAGCTATTTTTTAATTTGTATGTATCTTATAAAGTGTGTGTTATTTTTATCCAGTATCACAAATCAACACTGCAGGTGCTGGAATTACAGTTGGAAATTGCATGCTTATAACAGTCACATCTGCAGTGTGATGACCAAGTATATGTCATGATTTCCTTATTTTTGTGACAGATGTGGAAGCAGAAGGAAGATATGCAAGTCAACGTGGCGGGCTTAAGAAGAAATATTAAGAACCTTGCGCACAATTACTCGGATGCGCAGGTAAAAGTTCGTGAAGCAACTAGCAATGATCCATGGGGGCCAAGCAGTACCCTTATGTCAGAGATTGCTGACCTAACCTACAATGTAGTTGCCTTCACTGAGATTATGCAGATGATATGGAAACGGCTGAATGACAATGGACGTAATTGGCGGCATGTTTACAAAGCCCTTGTTCTTCTAGAGTACCTCATTAAAACAGGTTCAGAAAAGGTGAGTAGTTTGAAAGTTTCAGATTTTTAAAATCCTATGACATATGAACTTATTGAGGTGACAAAATAGATTGTGCTGTTGTGACCAGTGTTTATGAGGTTCTATGACAGTGTTATCATTGACATTGTCCATTATTTGAAGTTTATTTTATGTATACAGCATTTGTCTCATTAAAACTAATGAAGAAAGGTTGAGTAACATCGCATTTTAAACCTATCGTTTGGTCTCTTCTAACCCTTTCCTTGCCAGGGACAGTATAGGTTCTGCTAGACGAATCAAAGTCTTATGTGTCTGATAATGAGACTGCTTTACATTACCCTATAATAATGATTTTGCCTGTTATCTGAGATATTTTGTGTATGAGGATTTGAAAAATAATGTTGGCAGTACACATGGCATATTGTTCATTTCTATTGGTATCCATGCGGAATTACAAACCATTTCAGCCTGTGCAGTGACAATACATATATTTTTCCTTTCGGTTGTTATTCTTATGTGTTTTGATTTTATTCATTGACAGGTGGCAACATGCCTTTTCCCACTCTTGTCTTCTGGGTAGTGTGGAACAGTGAGTTGCCTTTGTATACCATACAGCATTCAGTAGTTTGCATAATGTAGAAGTACTTGAGTTTGTTGAAGGTGTGAATTTGTTGTTATATCTTGTATTTTACATGGACATTGACTTGGACTTTGCTTTAAATGTGAACAAGGATTTACAGACCCCTTTTTTGGCAGAGGAATGTGAGCTAATTATGAGGCATGTGTGACCTTTACCAGACCTAAATAAATAATGCGTGGTTGTATGGGATGGAATGGTATGAGCTGACTGGTTTCTCATGTACACAGGAGATAGTCTTGCCCATTGTGGGATGTTTTCTTTTGTGATGCATCTGATTCTTTTGGCGAGGTTCTTTCAGCTCTTTGTAGAGACTTAAATGACGAAGCTAAGGCTCAGTAAATGTTGTAGGTGTTCTGGACTTTCCCCATGGCCACTGTGGTGAAATGATTTTGATACTGGTCACATTCTGTGTTGAGATAGCAGACTTCATGATGGTGTTACTTTTGCTGTTTAGGGAGGCGACAGGAAACTCAGCATAATTCCTAGTGTGTGTTTCAGGATTTGTAACACTGTTACAAGATACTCAGCCTCTACTGGTATTTGTTGTGTTGTACACTACTTGGTCATGTACCGAAGTGATTTGATAAGGAACGCATGCTCTTGGATTGGTGGTCATCCTGCAGGTTGCTAATCATTCATTTTGTCCAACCATCGTGAAATGCTTACACCCACAGTGCACATATCCTAGATGTCAGAGTAAGACACTGTATGGTTCCTGTAGATTTTAACAACAATCCACACATTCTGCTGTTATATACCTCAATTTTTATCAAGGAGCATTAGTCCAACTTTGAAGCATGAGGTTGGAATGCTTTATTATGACAGCCTAACATGTTGGCTTGCACATGCATGTCTTTACAGGTGTGCAGGAATGTTAATGGGTTGTTATACCTGCCACCTGTGCTGGTACATGGAAACTCTGCATACAGCCACCTAGGTACAATTCATTTGTTGTCGCTGTTGTTTTTCCCAAATCTTGTATGGAGTTTGTTCTTCTTCTGTCAGGTGGTTACCATACAAAATTAATACTCTGAGGTTTCTAGGTCTGCACCTCTCATTAATAATAGGGAATATTGGAAAGAATTTTTCCATTATATTAACAACCCATATATAGAAGTAGATCAACTCCCAGAATGCTGTGTATATTGAACATTACAGGGAGTATTTTACATGTATGTCATGCCCCAGAGCATACAGCTGTCACCTGCATCATGTACAAGTCTGCATCAACTGGGAATTCAGAAGCTGCTTTTACCATGCATTTGAACTTAAAATGTGGTTTTAATTTTACCTGTTACTCAGTATATTTGGAATTTTATCCCTAGTGTGTACTTTTAATGTAATATTGTTAGGGTGATTAAACAAGACAGGCAATGTATATGTAATGTAATATTAAATTGCACTCATGTATCCAATGTTGCCATGGAAAAGCAGTGAGTATTAAAAGTGAGTTTGCATTCTTACCTTAGTTATCCGGCACGCAAATCACATCTTTTCTCTGCCGCACATCTGTGACCTGTCTGGCTGTAGCATATTTTTCCACATGACCTGATAAACAGCACGATTTTTGGAAAAAAGAATTTATTCTACTTGAAATGTGTGTTTCGATTTTCTCTGTAACTTCTCTGTGAAACTTGAATAAAGGTAGACCAACTTGATGACACTTGCTTTATTATGTCAGTTTACTGCTCAACATGTTTCAGATGTTAATACATCCATCTTCAGGAGCTTGCGACTACTTGTTGCGTTGTTGTGTAGGATGTATCATTACAGCCTACAAAACAATGCAACAACTAGTCACAAG
>Ga0136643_10006420_pt1 | contig 16831 bp, 10 predicted proteins | sample TergutLab28metaG_FD_96883 | JGI IMG/M metagenome (GOLD analysis project Ga0136643, IMG submission 96883) | Labiotermes labralis P1 segment gut microbial communities from Petit-Saut dam, French Guiana - Lab288 P1 (version 3) (version 3) | ecosystem: Host-associated > Arthropoda: Insects >... | reverse complement strand
TATATGGACTGGATTGGGCTGGCCCAGGATAGAGACAGGTGGTGGACGCTTGTGAGTGCGGCAATGAACCTTCGGGTTCCGTGAAATGCGGGGAATTTCTTGACTAGCTGCAAACCAGTTAGCTTCTCAAGAAGGACTCTGCAGCATGGAGTAAGTAAGTAATGTATTATTTCTCTGTAGGAATGCATGTTGTCAAGTAAAGAGCGCCGTCGGGCACTCCGCAGCTCCCATGATCCCAGCTGGTCTCATGGAGACACTCATAACATCAATTCAGTCAACAGTTCTTTGGAGGACTGGCTTCTTGCAAGACAAAAGATAGGTGAGTATGGTAAGATTATTTTCATAATGATCCTGGCATTAGCTCAACTGGCCTAGGCTGGTTTTGCAAGAGTCAACAGTTTGCTTTTGCAAATAGATGTAATGGAGTGCTAGCATAGGATGCTGCCTTTGTATGTGTGTCACCCATGATCACGTGACATCTAGGACCATAATTTCTGGTTACATTGAATACTGGTTGTTACTTGCACTGGGACCATAACCAGCACTGCTGGTCCTCGAATTGTGATATGTAACCTGTACTTGTCTGAGTAGTTGATGCAACCCTTACTGAAGGTCAACTTATAGGATGGCAGAAACTTCGTGGAAGTAATCTGCCCATACATGTTGTAATGTCCACACAGATATTTGTATAGAAATCGTTAGTTCGTATGCATACTCCATCCGGTTAAGGCATCTGATTTTAAATTTATTCTCTTAGGGTAATCCATAGCAGGGACATTGAGAAGTTTTAAAGTTTCTGTCGATGATGTGTTAAAAAATGAAAATAGTTCTGGTTGTTGTCCATTAAATCGTATCTTTCATTGTCCTGTTACTGAGGCTAGCTCTTCTTAATAAGTCAAACTGCATAGGAACCTTGAAATCTGTTAGTGAAAATGAACACAATTTCTATAACCTTTTGTTATGAGAAGATCTTTTATATTTCATCTTCTGTGCATTGATCAGATCCAAAATATATAAATAACCAACAAATGCACTTCAAGGCTCCTTTGAGAAAATCGTAACCATGGATTCTTTTACTCAGATGGGAGGTTAGCCCATCATAAAACTTTGAACCTGAAGGGCCAGGATTTTTAAACAGGGTTAACTCCCTTATACGAGTTGTTTTCACCATAGCCTCCAGAGGGATGGAAGACTAGATGGTGGAAAAGGGTGGAAGGACAGGGTATACAACAGAGAAGAATGGAAGAAGTTCTGTCACATTCTGCACATGCCAATGGAATGAATGAGTGAATAAATGCTCTTCAATATTTATGGTGTATTTTACTCACAATGTTCTCAACAACATGTTTCAGCCGGTATTCCCAGCCAACTTCAGGGTGATGTTATTATTACAAGCATACAAAACATATAAATGTGGTGACACAACTAACCACCTTTGTACATTTTGTATTCTTGTAATTGAAACATCACCCTGTATTTGGCCGGAACACCGGCCGAAACATGCTGGTGAGAACACTGTGATTACAGTACATCATAAATACTGAAGTGCATCTGTTGGTCATTTATATATTATGGATCTGTAGGCAATATTCAGGGTCTAAAATGATCATATTATTTTGGGTTGTCACAGTCTTGCTTTGTTTAAAGGCATCCAGGCAGGCTGCCGAGACCACTAGATGGTCTGCATTTACAATGACCCTGATCACCAGGTTGTTCATACCTATATTCATAGGACTATTTTTCTTGTACCAAAGTCATATATGTACATACAGATTCTTATCTTCAGTGTATTTGTACTTAGATTTTGAAAGTGTTTGATTTTAAGGGTTCGCAATTGATACGAACTGCAATTTCCTTACAAGAAGTGTGAAATTTAAGCTATAATACTTCACTTGATAATGTTTTCCTGCATATGTTCATATTCATAGCCTCCATAAATGTGGCAATGTAATATGCCTATATTGTATGATATGTTTCTCGAAATTGTACTTAAAAGTTTGTGTTTTACTAACATACTACAAGAGTTCATTATACATGTGTAGCAGCAACGTGCACACATCATCATGTACTTTGTAGAACTACGTCTGTGCGGTCCATCCGGGTGAATCCCAGCAATGGTACCAATGTCTGGTTTCTTGATGTGTTTATGAATGTCAATTGTAGTCTTCTGTATAGGTTATCATCTTATTCCATGACTAGTCCAGTAGCAGGGTTGCCAACTTTCAGCTTTTGTACAGGTTTTAAGTACACCATTTTCTCTGCGCATGATGTATGGGTTATGAGTATATGGCAATGAATCAGTTTACAGAACTGCATCAGATTATACCATCAGAATGCAAAGCTGACACTTGGGTAGAATAGACTTTAAGATGTGTTGGATATATCTTGTATGCCAAGCATTGTTGGTGCTATTCATGGAATTAATGATAATGAATTTACAAATCTGCTTATGTACAAAACCATGAGTTAGCAAAATAGAAATTTATAGAAGAACCAAAATGAAATGTTTAGCTGTATGCAAGGTAATTTGATCTCAAATGTTTGGTTTAGCCTTCTGTGTAGAATAACAAGAGGAACATACATTTATAAAAGCGAAAATAAAGTGCATGCACAATGGTTCATACCAATGTAGGTATAAAATATGTGTATGATGAGTCATATGATTGTAGGCATCTAAAATTACTATTTATCGTGCCATGTAGCTGGCCTGCAGCACTTGTCCGACTCTGTCCCTGACCTGCCACTGCTCAAACGTCAGGATCCAGAGAGACCAGGGTCAAGAATGCCAGATGATGAGGAAGACGAGAGGGAAGACGAACAGTGGCTTCGACGCAGACCACCAAACCACGAGCAACGACTGTCACGTGAGTTTTGTTTATTCATTCATATTCATATTTATTTTTATTCATCTGATCCAGAAAGGGGTTGTAACCCACAGGATATAGAACATGTCAATTACAATTAACGCTGTACTGCGGTACATTACAATAGATACAAGCAGTCTAAAATAGGATAAAATACAATACAGCCACTGTAGAATCAGCGGTAGTCAAAAGGTTAACAATATATACTAATTTAAACATATATTTAAGTTGTACAAAATTATAATATGTTACTATTTAAAATTAATTAATAGGTCAACATTTCTCAAGATGAAACTTTAGAACACACAAAATAGCTAATTAATAGTAAAGGTTTTAAATCTTATTACAACTAAAATATTCATCCAAGTTATAAAATGAATGAAAATACAAGAATTTTTTCAAGGCACATTTAAAATGATTTCTATTATGGCACAGTTCCTTGATTTGAGAAGACAGACTGTTGAACACCCTAATCCCAGTGTAATGTGTTACCTTCTGATATACTGACAGATTAGATATTGGCAGATGTAGATTCGATTTATTCCTGGTACTGATGTTTTGTATCTCAGAGTTCAGCTTAAAATAATCCCCATTATCGATCACAAAAAGCAGAAGTGAATACATATATTGAGATTGTAATGGTAATATTTTTAAGTTCTTAAAATGTTCTCTACACGAATCTCTACCTCTTATTCCCACAATGATTCTAATAATTCTTTTTTTAGTCTGAAAATAATGTTACTATGATGGGAATTCCCCCAGAATATTAGTCCATAAGTCATTACAGAATGAAAGTAAGAATAATATACCATTTTCAGTGAATCTAGGGACAAGAATGGCTTAACTACTCTCAATTAGCATGTAGTGTCAGTTCTATTGTTCTCTGGATGAGCTGATGACAAAAACTTGTGATCCATAAAAATTGTAGCAGCTGAAGTCACAAGATTTGTACAAAAATATGAAGGGTCAGTGTGTGTTTTACAGAGTTCAACTATATTGATAAAATTCACCAGTCAAACCTTAGTTTTAAACATTCATTTCATGGACTATGTCATTTCTGTCAGTTCTCTCTCTCTTTCTCTCTCTCCACTTAATCAGAGCCATTTTTATAACTTCCCTTGCAGGTGAATGTGGGGCATTATTATTGATTTAGAAATAGTGATGTAACAGGCTCAGAAGCTTACACAGTAGCAGGGAAGCTATAAAAATTGTTACAGTTAAATTCAGATGAACAGTGGCAAGATGTAAGTTTCACCATGCAGTCCAAAGTTCTACAGAGGTTTCCTTCTTTTGCTGATACCTGTTACCTTCACAGCAGCAAATAAGGTGGCTAATATAAATCCTGAAACTAGCTGAAACTCTCGTTGGCACGCAGATTCGTATTTAGATGGTGTATTTTTCGTTTAATTTCTTACCCTTTTGTTTACCATTTAGAATTCACTGTACCCGGTCACTCTCAGCGAAGTAAATTTAATGACCACTACATTGTGGTATGACAAATTTGAGAGAAGACATTTAATTCTGTGTCTGGTGTATAGATTGCTGAAATTTCAGCAGTAATTTGTCACAGTATGTTTATGTATGTATGTAATTATGTATGTACATATGCATGTATGTACGTATGTGTGTACGTATGTATGTATGTACGTCAACAATTTACCTAAAGTGTAATTAAAAAAGACAAAATAGCAGACAGAGACAAAATTATATCATAAATGGTCAGTAGGCCTACTTATTCTGAATAATACAAGAAAAATACTTTTACAAACCTAAATTTATTCCCAACTTAAGTTTGTTATTCATATTCAATCCAAATTTCATGTTTTGTGTACATGTAAAATAACCACTGCCACTGTGTGACAACCCAATTGCAGTTTATTACTATTATTATTATTATTATTATCATCATCATCATCATCGAATTTCTCACTTCTCAGCTTTGGCTGGGAAATATTCACCTATCCTGGGATGTAGTAATCAATATATAAAATTATTACAAATTTTTATCCGCAAATAATAAGCTCCTTTTTGATAAATGGTTAAGTTTGCTTGAGGAAGGTATATATTATTTCTTTGTCTAGTGTCTAAATTGTGATTTTCATTGTTTGTTAGGACAAGATTTTTGTTTTGAACAACAGACATTAATAAAGATAACATATATTGTGACGTCAAAAGCAAAATTTGTAATTTCTTAAATAAGTTTCTATGATTTCTGTTCCCACATACTTCCATAATTCTAATTGCCTTTTTTTGTATTCTAAAAATTATGGAGCTATGCAACGAATTTCCCCAAAATATAATTCCATTGCTCATAACCGAGTGAAAAAAAAGCATAATAAATCTATTTTAATGAAGAAACAGGCATGTATGGTTTGGCATTTCTAATTATATAACAAGCCTTACTTAACTTTTTCATAACGAAGTCAATAAAATTATTCCCAGACAAAGTATAATTCATTGTCACCCCCAGGAATTTTGTGTAGGAGCTGTTGGTGATTAAAATTATTGTTAAAGCCTATTTTTAAGTTTACTGACATATTTCTCTTAGTTGTAAAATGTACATAATTTCTTTTATTAAAGTTTAAAGACAATTGGTTTGCTCTTAGCCATTTATTTAAAGTTATGAAAACTATGTAAATGTTTTTGTTAAGATCTATTGGGTTAGAGTGAGCAAATAAGAATCTAGTATCATGAGCACAAATTTTAGGTGCCGAAGTTTTATTTATAAACTTGGGTAAGTCATTTATATCATGTATAAAAGGAAAACTACAGGTCCCAAAACAGAACCTTGTGGAAATCCATGTCTTACTGTAGCCCAATTTGAAACTTTATTGCTATTCTCACTGTTCTACAATATCTGTTACCCGGATGAGATCGATACAGTTGAAAATCCTTGTCACTGATTCCATTGAATATCAGTTTAAGAAATAGAATATCATGATTAACACAATCAAAAGCTTAGTAGATAAATAAAAGAACATACATGCATATCGACTTCATGTGCTAAACTTTCAAATATCAATCCAAATCATATGTAAACATATTTAACTTTTTTGAAGTTCAAAATATTCGTCCAGAGAGTAAAAGGAATTTTCCTATAAACATTTCTGTAAAACCAATTTAAATTTCTTGGGATTATCAGACTCTATTTATATATAAGTATACAGCAAACCTAATAGTTCTGTGAACAGTGTATGGATGTTACACTACATTAAACCTGACAGAATGTAAACTTCTTACAAAACTGCCGACTGTAATGCAGGAATCTAACACACACTGTTTTGTGTTCTGCAGTGCTTACAGACATTGACATCAATGGATATGATATGCACATGGAAACCCCACCACCTTCTGTGCCTGCTACTTTCAGGGGCAGACCCACCAGTTACCGACTCAACAGTGATGTGTTCTTCATGTCTGCAGGTATTCAGCCATTTTGTGAACATTATATATATATATATATATATATACTGGCAATACCATTTTAAAAATTTTCATAAAACTTAGAATGGAACCATGTTTTCTGTGCAAATGTTGACACTATAATATGTGTGTTTGTCTTTCAGTATAAACATAGTACAAGGAATTGTTCATAGATGATGCTGGTGTTGTTAACTGGGTCATGGGACAAGGCCTTTCTGTTAGGGAAGTTTGAGATTTTTACAGTGCTGTTGCTGAAGATTCCATTCTTGGCTCATACAGCCGAACATTAAACACACACATTTTGGAAGCAGCATATTAATTCAAAGAGACCAGATATTTGGCTGAAAATGTAGGTTTTTTCATCTTGGAGAGTAAGCTTTCCACCACAGTTGTTTTAGTGTGTGATTTTTTGACCAGAAATGGATCCCCAGTGTTTGAAAAGTCACTCTACCCACCCTGTCTCGCCCTCTGTGACTTCATGTTCTTGTAACTGAAAAAAATGTGTAAAAATTCTCCATTTTAAATCATTTTGGAAAATTATTTCCAACAACATTTCCAGGCACTGTACAGGCCTTGGAAAGACATATAATATCAAAATGAAAGTGGTATGAAAGTGACTACACTCACAACTAAGAGCTATTAACATAGGCCTATCTTCATAGAATGAGTACAGATTTGTGTTAAATTATCAGGTTTCATGCAAAGAACATTTTATATTGGAGCCTCTAAAGTTTATGGCAATAATATAATCCCTCTGTTAAAGCAGCATTTTTGTTTCAACAAAAAATATGACTGTGATTCTCCTTAGTTCCTCCATCGAGTGAACCAGCAGATAGATTGCGCCATGCAACGGGCTCTGCCACACCTTCGTTCTGCAGTTCCCGATCCGTGTTAACGCCGGTTGGCTCATTTCGCAGCACGCACCTCTTCAACCCTTCCAAAGTTGCTGCTGACAGATATTCAGTTCTCAGCGAATCCTCGCAGTTAACGAGACACAGAGGTATGACACTCGATTCATCTTGCGCATAACTCGACATCTCTCTCACGTGGTCTGCATCTTCATTTCTTTTTAACATTGTGGAGCTGTAAGAAGTGATGCTGTTTGTTTCAATCCAACTTTCATCTTTTGGATGTGGTTTCATGTATGCTACTTTTCCACTTCATGCTGTTGTGAGAAATAGTACAGTAATTGTGTGATAATATATTCATTAATATTTTTTGTTACTTGGTGTGTGAGGCTGTCAATGGAAGCATATTTGTACCTTCTTACTTGCCATTTGAAGAGACCTTTTTTTGGTGGGGACAGTGAGGGGGTTAATTGTCTAACTGCAGCAAACTCCCAATAACATCTATCATCGGTTAATTAAACGTTATTTAGTTAAATAACTCACAGTTATGGATACAGCTTAGTAAGGTGTTGCTTTTGAAAGAATTGTTTGTAGTGTACAGATATTTTCAGATAATCTATATTTCTGATTTAACCGTTCCATTGCTCCATAACCAGCAACAAGCCATTCTACCTGTGCTGACTTAATTTGAATCTTTCGCAATGGAGAGGGGGGGAGGGGGAGTTTTGTGTTTGGACACCACTTGCACTATCTTGTTGGCCATGCAGTATATTCCAGCTGCTAGACACAGCAGTTTGTAAGTTCTGCTGTGAAAGGCGTGAGCTCAGTGGCAACAGCTGGCTTCAGTTCATCATGTTTATGGTATAATGAAGTAAATATCCCAGAAGTTTGAATACATTCAAAAATTTTGTTTGGAAGATACATGTTTGTATGTATATATCTTTGGTTACACATGTTTATGACACCATATTGCAGGTTCCCCCATAACATTACGGGATTGGCAATATAAAACATTTCCAGTCTTTCATAGGAATTGGTTATCACTGACATATGTGAAGTGGCTTGTAACTTCAACACAGATGAATGTATAAAATTTACATGAAATTTGCAGGTATCTCTAAGTGTTAATAGACTCTAATTTTTGGAGACATATTTCTTGACTTTTTGTTCTATGTTCTATGCTAATAGCCTTGCTAATGAAATAAAGTCTTGAATGAATTATTCACTTTCTTCTTCTCTTCTTCTTCTTCTTCTTCTTCTTCTTCTTCTTCCTCTTCTTCTTCTTCTTCTTCTTCTTCTCCTCGTCCTCTTCTTCTTCTTCTACTCCTCCTCTTCTGTCTCCCTTCTCCTCCTCCTCGTCCTCCTCCTCCTTCTTATACCTCCTCCTCCTCTTTTTCTTCTTCTCCTCCTCCTCCTTCCTCTTCTCCTCCTGCTCCTCCTCTCCTTCTTCTTCTTCTCCTTCTTCTTCTTCTTCATCAATGGCACTGCAGTTCAACGCAAAACTTCGCCATCTTAGTGGACTACCACAGTTAGCTCTGTCTTCTGACCTCTCTTCCCTGTTTTTAATTTTGTATATATTAATAGCTGTTTGTACACAATTCTACATTCCCATCTGCTATCCACATTTCTCATCTCACACCTTTTTCCACTGCGTAGGTCGATTCCACTCGGTATGACTCTTCCGAGGCCACAGTTTCGGTTTCCCAACAGTTAGCATTTTTATGGTGACAGGTTGCTGGTCTGTTGCACAAACCCCAACCTGGAGGGCCCGTCCACCATATTTATAACTCCCGGAGCAGAGTGGCCCAGCCATACCTCCACATACCTGTTACCCATTTTGGTCACCTTTTACAACCTGTATGGGCTGCAGGGGGACTGTTCTTTATTCCGGTCACCACATGGGTAAAAGATGTGGTGCTAGATTCAGATATTTTGTGGGTACCTCACTGCTACTTTACATTCGTAATGGTATGTTGTATCTTATCACCAGGAAGGCTGAGAGTGTACAACCAACTGTCTTCTTAATTAAATTGTTAGAAAGTAATTTGTAATTTCCATATGATTTCTTCACCTGTTTCATAGATTTTAAAGATGTTCACACTTGTCAGACACAATAAACAAAAGAACTATTCAGCCAAAAATTTGTAGTTATTTAATGCAGCTATTTTACTGGAACATATTTTGGCTGAAACAGTAGCTGAAATATGTAACATAGATACATTGTTATTAATTAAATATACATATAACTGTTGTGCTAACTAGCAAATTGATTTCATTATGTATAACTTTCCTTTGGAGCACATTACAGATGTACCAATTAAAACCTGATCACTCATTATTTCTGCACATAATAATGTCTGTAACACACATGAAATTTTGACAAGTTCCTTTACTGGGAGTTTGCTGTAGATAAAGGTGAGGATTTATTTTGAAGTGTGCTAAATAGTCTAACCTGTCTTACATATTGTCTGTCATCACACCTTAATTTGAAACTAGTCATTCTTATTCCAAATAATCTATGTTCCATTCAGTAAACTAGTTCATAACATTTATTCCAACATCTGCACAATACTAACGAAAGCAGTAAGTTTATAAATGTATGACACTCTCCTACATGTTTTGGCCTTTGTTGGGCATTTTTAGGCAGGTGGTTAACAAGGAAGAGAGTATTTATGACTGATTTTGTTACAGATGTGCAGTTGTAATGTTAAAATTCATGTGTTAAACAGAGTACATGATAAAATATTTAAAAATTCGAAATAGGTTACATGCATTTGTAAATATCATGATACTTCATGTATTCAAATGCAAAGAAATATCTGTCTTGTTGTTCAGGGTTTTATCCCTGCATTGTCTGAACCCTAGTTTGTGTTATGACTGCAGTCAACACAGGGATAAAACCCTGAACAACAAGATGGATACAATGAACGTAGATGTTATTTGGCATTTGGATATATATAAACATCATGATACTTACAAATGCATGTAACCTATCTACAAGTCTTAAAACATTTTAGTGTGTATTACAGTTAACACATATATTTTAACGTTGTAACAGCACATATGTAGCTTTCTGCATATTGACAAGTCTGTTGTTACTGTGTAACTATATAGACATAAATAAATAAATAAATCAGCCACTACTCTCTCCTTTGTTAACCACTTTCCTGAAGATGGCCATTGTAGGCTGAAACATGTAGGAGGAATGTTATGTACTTATAAGCAACTGTCTTCTTGTTATTGTCAAGTTGTTGGAAGAAATTTGGTAGGCTAGTCAATCTTACCAATATTCAGGCAAATCCTAAAGTTGTGTAGGAGAATGTAGAGCAGTGTCTCTAAATAAATAGCAACTGCTACATTTCCAAATTCTTGACAGCTAACAGTGAATTAAAACTATGATGTCATCAAAGTATTATTAAATCTGGAGGCAAAAGCATGAGAATAAAAACTATAAAAACTGTAGAAATAAACAAATTCATATTAATGGCCACCGGCATTATGCCATGGGACTAGGCAGCAAACATAACCTGCATTTGTTGTGCACTAGATAGTTGTGCATTTCGAAGAATGAAGGGCACATGTTGAAACTCCTGTTTTATATTGCTTTGCTGTAGCTTTCTTGCCAACATGCTTTAGAAAAATACATTGCCTTTATGTGTGAATGTAAGATACCGTTAAAGAGAGTGTAACATTTCAGAGAGACATACATTATTAAATAGAACTGAAGATATGGACATTTGCAGGATGTGAAGTGTGAGTTTTTCACTCTAGTGACTGCGAAGATATATGTTGTTTGTTAAATGACACCGTGTAGTCTGATAGAAATTTTCCAGCGTTTTCGAGATACCTTCTCCCTTCATCTACCCTAGAGAATGCCAGGATATACAGTGTCACATCCCAAAATCATTATGTTCATTGACCGGTGTAAATTTGATATAAAAACGTAAACAATCTGTTTTTAAAGACAGCCTAGTTGATCTGTCATATTAGTGGGACTGCTTCACTGTCATAGTCTATTTTTTTTTTAATATTGTTATCATTAGTATTAAAATGTAATTAATATTTCAGTTCTGCCAGTGGTGAATATTGTGTTTGTCCTTCTGGGCTGTGATACTGTGTATCTTCAGTTTGGTAGATGGTTACTGCTTATTCAGAGCACCTCAGGTGCTGTCTCCATCTTTAAGATTGATATGACCATGAGGATGGAACAGTAGGTTCATCCAAAATGTTGCTAACCTCCTACCAGGCCACAGAGCATTACAACATGTAAGACCTCAGTCTCAACAGATTTTATCTTGGGATAAACATAAAAAGTGGAAAAGCATCATGATGTTGGAACACCTGTGTTAGAAGACAACTACATAGAAGCATGGCTAATTAGGCACATAACTTGTGTATCAATATATTGATGTGTGATATCGTCTTGTTATATACAAATTAAAAACAGGGAACGGGGCACTCAACACCACTACAATTTTGCAGTGCTTTTCTACAGATTGTGTGACATATTGTGGCATATCTAAAAGCCATCATTATACACTATACAAATACTTGTAGAAGAAGCATCTGGTTTCTTTTTTCAAGTATTATGTACTTGTAGAAAAACAACAAGTGATCTTTTGTCAAACATTTTTGTAGTGTCTGATAATGGCTTTTAACTAAAATCGAAATGTGTCACACAATATACAAAAGACGCTGCAAAATTTTAGTTCTAATTGACTGCCCCTCTTCCACCTTCTTAATTAATATAACACAAGATTGGTAACAGTGGCTAAAAACTTAAAAACTTCTGGGAGAGCCAACTTCGTACATTTTCCACTGGGAATTATTTTTGATTGAATATGTGCAATGTAACGTGTTCCCTGTTCTTTATCTTCCACATAAATTATGGTTACCCAGAACATCATACATAAATGTAAAAGGAATGATAGTGGATTGAGTATCCAAAGCATAGAACATGACTTATAAGCTGCTGGGTGCTGCTTTATGTAACTGTGAATGAATTATACGGCTGACATTAACACAAGCTCTCCAGACTTCTGTGTTTTCAGTTAGATATCTTTGTCACTTACACGAAAGTTTAGTGTAACAAACAGTCCAAATTTAGAGGACACTTAAGTCTGTTTGTGTTGCTGCCATTTTCTTTCATAAATTGTGTGTTGCTGCCATTTTCTTTCAAATATTGTGTATACTTTTGGTCATTTCTTTTAATAATATGGTGGCTGTACCATAGTTACTTGGGGACTGTGGTGGCACAGTGGTTAAGGTGCTGTGCTACAAATTGGAAGGTCGCTGGTTCGATCCCAGCTGGTGTCAGTGGATTTTCCATTGACATAAAATCCCTCTGATCGCACTATGGCCCTGGGTTCGACTCAGCCTCTAACAGAAATGAGTACCAGGAGTATTTCCTGGAGGTAAAAGCGGCCGGTGCGTAAGACTGACAACCTTACCATCATCCTGTGCCGTTGTCATGAAATCTGGGAACCTTAACTTCCTGGAACCCTCTGGGCCTGTCCAAGCCTGTAATGGGACTGCTTTACCTTAACCTTTACCTTTACCTGTACCATAGTTACTTGACGGCTAATTTCCCTTTTCTAAAACTGTGACTCGTAGGCATTTTTGTCATTAATTAATGTTCTCAGTCAAATATACAGTATATTGTCTGTGTGTTTCTTTGTGCATTCTAATTCGTTCTGTATTACAAAGTAAAGTATATTCTGCATGAATTATTTTGGTAAGGTAAAACATTTGTTAAATTTTGCACAGACATTACTGTGTTACCTTTTACTATGTGTATCAGAGAGTTGTCCAAATTTCACCATTGAGTATCAAACATGGTGATTTAATTGTGCCAGTAAATCAACTTTTTATTCTACCTTAGATCTTTGATGAAGTTTATGCCAGTTGCTGTTGTGCTGAGAGTTTAGAAATATTTCTGTTATGTGGACACTTTGATGGAAATTTCATTTAAATATGTTGCCTCTTCATTAAGTCTAAACAAATTGACGAATTATGGTGTTAGAATTGTTAGAAAGACTGCTGTTATACATTTTTTTTTTTTATTTGTGAGGGTGGAGATACTGACCCTGAAGCTATATATAATTTGTGTTTGATTTTAAAAGCTATATTATGAAAACCAGGTTAAAATCTCCAATCTGGCATCTAGTTTGGTTACGGAGAAAACTAAAACTAACTGAAAAATTCTATAAATTCATAACTTTCTGTTACAGTTTTCAATATTCCGGTGTACCAGTCATCAGCCTATTTCAGTAGCTGATTTAGGCTGTAGCATGAATCACATCAAACCTTGATATCATCATGCCTCTAAATTTGTGCTTTTTAAGTTATGATGAAGAGGGAGGGTTACAGCCCTGCAGCCCCCCTGCCCCATGGATGTGCCTATGGTTATTCAGATATTTTTATTTGTATTTGTGTAGGTCCTTAGAACCAGAAGTGAATGAAGGATGTAAAAGGACAGATTAGTGAGATATGAAGTTCTGACAGTAGTGTTGACAAACATTCAGGTCTTCAGAGGTGTTAATATTTACTGGTTGCCATAGTGTGTCATCCCAGAAGACTTTTGATTTTCAAGGACTGTTGTGTCCTTATCAGCTTTGTTTTATTTTAATCACACTGTTTAGTTCCTCCATTTTAAATAAAAATGAGAATTGTAGAGCAGTTTGTATTTTTCTTTGACTACTTTCAGAATTGTTATTACATGTTGTGTCTCCTTGCATGCAATTTTATGACACAGTATAAAATTTACATGTTTGGAAGAAAGGGTCTGGTTTGGGATAATCTAACACATGCCTGTGAATATACTACATGAAAATTTTTCCCTAACATCTTAAGGGTTTGCTTTTTCTTTGCATGCATTCACAAATCTGTTAATATTTTCAATTCAATTCAATTCAATTTATTTTCGTCCGTGTTGTTACATATGTAGCATTGGACTTGTCCACCGTATAATGTATAACTGCTGTATATACATAAAAAGTCTCAGACTTTAACAATCATAGTACACATTACAAGATTACAATACACAAATACAAGTTACAATCATACTACCCATTACAAAATTAATGTATAACCACAAAATCTATAATCTATAATCTTTCATAATGAGCAAGAAAATATGTCAATATTTACACATGAACATAACTCTGCTTTTTCTTTGCTTTGTAATCTGGTGTTATTTTTATAATTAAGTCATTTAATTCTTGAACTTTGAAGAAATATGAAGTTATGATAGCATAGTGCTGCACATGTGTTTGTTAGATCGTTCCCACAGCGATGCCCACAGACTGGACCGCCATTACTGGAAGACAAGAGCAGAGGTGACCAGGCATGCAAGCTACATGGCCCGTGCTACTCAGGTGTAGAATATGGTGACGTTTGGGTTTGGTTTTCCTATTTCATTAGTCTGAGGGACCTTGGTTTTACAACCAGAAATGTGTATTGTTGGTAACCTTACCAATAAAATTGCACCTTCCATCGTATTATCAAAATGGTCTCTTTAATATGTAACAGATGTGACAATATTTAATTAGTATGAGTGACAGCAAATTAAAAGTTTCTGGAACATGTTCCATTTTGTGATATATGAAAATGTTGTTTTATCCTTCATGTGAGTGAAACAGAGACTTACAACACAGATTGTCACCAGTGACAGGGAAGAAAAATAGCTGCTGGTATCAGAAGTCATAATTGATGATAGTCACTGACCTCACACACACAAGCGTGCGTGCGTGCGCGCGCACGCACGCACGCACGCACGCACAGGCCACAAAACTTCAGCCCAAACAAAAAATATTTGGAACAGTAATCAATTAAAAATGTCACATGAAACAAAATTATGCAATCATACTGAATTTTGTGTATCATAAGTCTTGATATTGTGATTCTTCTCCTGCGTGTTTGAATCCTGAAGTTTATATTCTGGGAGATCATTCAGTAGCATTAAGAGTGCAACATAGTTGGAGAAATGAACTGTGTCAAACAATGTAACTTATTCAACAATTAATTCTCACAAGTTTAACTTAAAAGTTAAAATTGTTCAGGCTGTGTTTTCTGGGCCTGACTGAGGTTTCTTTTCCCTTCTAGTCTTAATAAATGTGCCTGCCTTCATAAATTTAATTAGCCCATCAGTTGCTGTTCACTTTCCCCATTTTGACAATCTTACAAATTTTGTTTGAAGTTCTAGTGTTTTTTTTTTTTAAATAAACTGATGTTGATTTGTGCCAGTTCATCTGTCGTTTCAGAATATATCAATCTATGTTGGAAGATGAAAAGTTGCATAAGCATATCACACATATTTTTCTCCCTAATGTCTTTACTAACATTTTTTTAAAGAAAACTGGGACAACATAACCTTAACTACCTTAAGAAAATGACCCTACAGATTTTTACCCGTTTTTTTCCTATCATATTCAAGTTCATTTATTTAATATTCTGAAATCCAGTACATATATTTGGGCGCAGAACATGTCATTATAATCTTTAATGACTCCATCCAATAGAGCATGACATTATAATATACCACCAGTAACACACTTCAGCAGTTTCTTAAGCAATTCTTTGATTTTATAAACAATACATTAAAAATAATCAATAATATAGCCAGTTAAAATAATAATTCTATAAAAGGTTTTTGGAGTAAATCAGATTTAAATTATTTATTTACATTCCACTAAATCCATACAAGTTAGTTCCATGAAACTGGTTAATGAGCATTTCCAAATACAATGTTGATATCATGCTGAATAAGTCAGGTAAATATTGCATGTAACATCACATGATCTTCCATTATGTATTAAATATTTATCTGTCTTTCAAAATATCACCGTGTCAAGAATAAAATAACACTATACTTGATACACTATTTTGTAATTTTGCTATAGTTAAAGGCATTAAATCATTTAATCATCTACGTTCATCAAACCTATTTCTTATTTTATATTTGTGTAGTTATTACTATGCTCTGTACATTTATTTCGCATCTATTTATTTCAAATATTCATATTAGATATTTTTACTCTTCCGTAAGAAGATACAAAAACTACACAATTCTATTGCCAACTCAATTGGATTGTCTGAGCAACTTATGTACCTACCTACCCATACTTAGCCACATTAATCCACTATGTCCCTCTACTCTCTCACTCTCTAAATCACCTTATTTATATCATTCCACCCAAGCATTAATCTTATGTTTTGACTTCCTACATTTAGTATCAACATAAGCAAAAAGTTTTATACCGAATAAAAGGTGTTCTGCACTATACAGTCTTAATTTATTTTTAAAATCCTTGGAACTCTCTATGCTCTTTATTCCTACTGGCAGTCTGTTACATAATTTTATCCCCATAGTTACTACACTTATTTTGCAATGTGAAGAGTTCAGTGTTTGAACATACAAATCCTCTTTCCTGCTTGTGTTGTAATTGTGAATGTTTAAATTTTTGAGTCTTATAAACCTCATTCTTTTTAATTTAACATATCACTTTTGAGTAAAGGTAAAGGTAAAGCAGTCCCATTACAGGCCCAGAAGGGCCCAGAGGGTTCCAGGAAGTTAGGGTTCCCAGATTTCATGACAACGGCACAGGATGGTGGTAGGTTGTCAGCCTTACGCACCGGCCGCCTTTACCCCCAGGAAATGCTCCTGGTACTCATTTCTGTTAGAGGCTGAGTCAACCC
>Ga0136643_10006418_pt1 | contig 16835 bp, 9 predicted proteins | sample TergutLab28metaG_FD_96883 | JGI IMG/M metagenome (GOLD analysis project Ga0136643, IMG submission 96883) | Labiotermes labralis P1 segment gut microbial communities from Petit-Saut dam, French Guiana - Lab288 P1 (version 3) (version 3) | ecosystem: Host-associated > Arthropoda: Insects >... | reverse complement strand
TTCACAGGCAGTGCCGCAAAAACCTTATCTCTGTGGAATGTGTAAATTGTGGTGGATGTGTAGTGACTATAAATTTCGTAATTCCGGCCTCAAAGTTTCCAATTGTGATGTAAGGCTCCAAATTCACGTAAGTAATCCATTTTTTATGCATGGGATACAGCGAGCCTTCTCCTATGGTGTGTAAAAATTTTGTATTTTTATGATAGGAAATACTGCAATTTTTAAATTTTTTTCGGTACCCTTAAAATACGCCAGCTGGGGGTATTTTAAAGTTTAAATGGACGCCGGGCTGAAAGTGTTAAGATTACAAGAAAATAAAAAATGTTGCACGCAGACAAGTAGTTACTGAAATATCTGCATGATGGTGTGTGTCCTGTGCAGGACATTCTATGTATGATAAATTTTTTGTTTACTTATTGAATTACTACTGTACATATCCATTTTGTGAAGGTATAAACCACAATATCCTTAATGTTTGACAGGGAGATTACAGACAAGCAGGCTGTCTTCGCCATTCACTTGACAGGGAATGGGCTTCAGTACGTAAATGGATAATGCTTCAACCCTTAGATCATATTAAGGAATACTTTGGAGTTAAGTTTGGCCTGTACTTTGCCTGGCTTGGTTTCTATACACATATGTTAATACCTGCAGCAGTGCTAGGCCTTATTTGCTTCTTCTATGGGTTGGCCACAATGTATTCGGATACTCATAGGTATGTAACTGTCATGACGAAATATTCTGTGTCACCAGTTAAATGAAATGTTTTTGATGCAAATTTGGCAGTTTAAATTCAGGCTGATAAGTAGTTTTCTTATGTAAATAACGCTGTATTCTTTTTTTGTATCTTTACAGATAGGCTCTGTCCTGTTTCCCATCCAATTATCCTTATCATTACCAGTCAGCATTTTCACAGTGACTGAGGTGACTTAAAGTGTTTCAGAGTAACGGAGCAAGATCATATTTGTTATTTATTTAAGACGTGAATAATTCATGTGTTCATGTAAGATCATATGACTGTGATGCCATAATGAGGTGTAAAGGCAGAAAATTTTGGAAGTAGTTTACTGTGTCAGTTACACTTGCTTCATAGTTATGAACTTTTTGATGTAGTGCACAGAGGGTGGAGAAAGGCAAAGGATTATTTAATCTGTTACCTGGCTCTGCTCATCACTCAAACTATTTTGTGTGATGGCAATCAGCATAGTGTTCACTGTTGTTCCACGTTACCTTGATTTGGGGCCATTGCATTGTAATTCAGTATATTACAGTTTATATTAAGTCTTTACTCAGCCTGTATGAACAAGGTGCTGGAGAGATTTTCCTTCAGCTTGCAGACATGCATCACATCTAGCACAAGTTCATTGCACATTGGATGTGTGCGTTCATCATGTGACAATCTGTTGTTATGTACAGATAAAGAGAGGAGTGGGGGCAGTCAGTTACCTCTTTACTTTGTAGTGATTTGATATATATTATGCAACATGTTTAAGGTGTTGTTGTTGTTGTTGTTGTTGTTGGTGGTGTAAATGGAAGCATGATGTTGGCAGCTTTATGTAACAGAATGTGAAAACGTTGTTGGATAGTGTGTATTTTGAGCAATATTTGCCTTGCTGAAAATAAATGTTAAACATAACATTTTTGTAAACTGTGTCCTTCTTGTAGTCTAAAAGAGTAATTGAATTACCAAATTTTGAAACATTGAAAATATCAGTCATACAACAGAATGCTGTTAAATGTGGATATTTAAATTTATAGTTTCATTAACATATATACTTCATGCATGTCAGCATGTTGTTGTTGTCGTCGTCCAACTGTCCTGTACCCACTGTACCTCCTCACCACTGTGTTACCATTATCATCACTTGTTTTATGGTTTTCATTCTAAGATTTACCTTACAGACACACAGATCTCATGGATCAAAACACTTTCTTAGTAGAGTCTTTGAAACAGAACCCCATTTTCATTTTAGCATAATGAGAGCATTTCTAAACTTTGAGTAAGTGTATAAAATAGTGCTTATTATGGCGCAAAAAGATGGAGCTGAATGACAGTATATGTCCAAATGTTCTAAATATCACCATATTTCTCTTGTATTAGATATATCTTTGTTTCCCCAATGTTGTTCCTCATTTAGTTAATTACTGGTGTTTTGGGACAACCGGTCAGAGCTTGACTCTTGAAGATGGGACTGATAATGTCTCTCAAAATTCCAGGAACTAACTACCAATATACACTATATAACATTCCAGGAACTAACTACCAATATACACTATATAACATTCCAGGAACTAACTACCAATATACACTATATAACATTCCAGGGTTCTGCAAAGAGAAAGTAGGTGCCAAAAAAAATATAATTACAGTGTAGAAAAATTATAATTTTAGTATCATTACTGTGAACTTCACTAAAAATAGGTTCCACATTTGTTTAACAGTGGTGTATTGATTGAGCTGTTTCTGAATTGTTGCAATGCTAGAATAAATGTAAATAGCATACTTGCTGCTGTCCAGCTATATTTAGTATGTTTTATTGCCTCTGTACACAATGACTGTGAAGCTGTTAATTTAACGATTGGTTAGAAATGATATATTAATTAATACGTTTTTGTTCTGTTTTTAACAGTGAGGACATTTGTAACCAACATCTGAACATTGTTATGTGTCCCTTATGTGCTACTTGCCCATACTGGAATCTGACAGATACATGTGACTATGCAAGAGCCGCATATCTGTTTGACAATTCCTTCACCGTAATTTTTGCATTCTTTATGTCTTTCTGGGGTGAGTAAGAAAAATGTAGATTACGGGATTGAAAGGTTACTCATTATATAAGCAACTTCTGTTTCGTCTAGAACAGATTTATTAAATAGATACGCTCATGATAATTGGTACTGATGAAACTGTTACAAACATCAGAGCCATTTGTAGTGTAGAAAACCTATTTACAAACATCAGAAAACCTATTTGGCTGCACAGACTTACAAAATACTAGTAATAAAGGTATAAAATAACTGCATAGAGCATAATTAGCTTGGAAGTTTATTTTTAATGGCATACAAACATTGTTTGGGGGCATGAAATGCATTGAATGACTGAAACTGAGTCCCATTCCATAAAGCACAAAAGTAATCAACCACACTCAATGACAGGCAGACTGAGCTACCAGTGATCTGCCATACAATGGCACGATAGTGGGGGAAACTGACTTATCAGCCACATGGTCTCATTCCAATTCATCAGAACCGGTTAGAACAGTGATATTAACCCTTTGGTGCCAGAATTAAATACTTGGTGTGATGTGCAACAGACCAGACATTGAATGGGTGCTGCATATTGAAGGTCATAGTAGGATGTCATCTATGCCCATTCCGTGTCTTGAGCATTACACTATGTGACTGGTATACCTGGCATTAGATGGGTGATCACTGAAGGTCAAAACCATGGATGAGGTTCATAAATTTCAAGACTCCAGTGCATTTATTACAGATGTAAGTTCACAAAAATTATTCAATGACTAGCGGTGTTAATGGCATTAGCAGCTTGACATATTTGGAAATTGTGGAATATATGCAGGTCCATAGAAGTTGAGTAACTTTATATTGTTCATTCCATGCACTGATGGTAACAGATTCATGACACAGCATCACTAAACTCGTTTAGTTTTGTGAATTTGGGTGACATGAACATTGTGGGGACAAGATTATAAAAATATTAATACCTAAAAATGTGTGCAGTTACTAGTTTCAATTTTCATTCCTCACTTACATGTAATAATGGATGCTCTTGAAATTCTACTTTGTTGTGAAGGGAAGAGAGTTACGAGCCTATTAGGAACGGGGTTCAACATACGTTAACCTTATGAATCATAATTATGCATTTCATATCGTTAAGATGCTTGTGAACCTAGGAGATGATGCCCTGTGCATTCTTAGATCACTGAAAGAGACTTTTAAGCATCTTGCTGTAATGACAATTACTTAAGTAGGAACAACCATTTGTAGTCATTGAGTAGACAACTGCCATTATGCAGCTTGTGGTATTGAAGAGAATGATGTGAACCTCCATTCAGTTTCATAACTGTGATGATGTCGCTGTTACAATTGTAGGCTATGGCAATTTAATCTATCTTATTTGTGTGGCATGGTGTAGTTAAGAGTGATGTGGCAGTTAATTGTAGTTTGACCAGTAATTGATGGAATGAATCAAGTGAACTTTTTTTCAGTTGGTAAGCAAGCTGCAAGCAGTAAAGTAGGGGGAATTTTAGACAGAAAAGGGATGAATGGCCTGATGCCAAAAACTTTATTCCAACTTACACTGTATAATCTCTGTATGTATCTTATTATAAATGTGACCATGTTTCTGGAATTTTTGTAGTTGCTGAGGTTTAGTTATTTTGATGAGGCTTATTTTTAAACATTTCCTTTGGAAATAGACTATAAAATTTCCTATCATTTCTGTATTGTAAACATCTACTGTTACTGTGCAGTTTTATGAGGTTGCCCTTCTGTGGGGGGCTTTGCACACAAGCAAAATTAGAAGATTATAGAGTACAGAAATTATAAGTATAGAGTGGTATAAAAAGTGTACATTTTGTTCTTCAGTTATGTTATGACATTTACAGGAACACTGTTCTTGGAATTGTGGAAACGATACTCAGCTAATATTACACATCGCTGGGGACTCTCGGGATTTGATCTTCAGGCAGAACATCCTCGCCCAGAATACCTTGCCAGGCTTCGTGATGCCAAGTTGAAGATCAATGTTGTTACGAAAACAATGGAACCGTATGTTCCATTCTGGAAAGTCCGTTTACCTGCAACTATTCTCAGCTTCTCAGTTATTTTGTTGCTGGTAATTTACATACAGCACCACTTTATAGTGTAAATTGAGGAACAGGTGTCTTCTGCATTCTTGTAAAACAAAGACTGTTGTAGGTTATAGTAGCTGACCGTAATCAGTAACATTATGAAGCTTGATCTTGGTTGGGAAGTACAACGGCCAGTCACAGCACGGGGCTGGGCGTTGCCTTCATCCAGAACTTTTTGCTGCCAGTAGACAGTCAAGTGAGGACTTCGAAGAAACAGATGACTTATAGCTGCACTGTTGCATATTCTGTGTCTTTGTAGTTCAGTGTTTCTTTGTTAGTGGGTAATTAGCATTAGACAACTTACAGTTGGCCCACCCCACCCTGTTCCATAATGTTATTGAGACTGATTTCCTGCCAAGAGAAGAAACATGTTGTGATGCATTAAAGCAGCGCATATTACGTTCCTAAGAGCCATTGCTGATCATGCATGTACTGATAGGCACTTAAGTTTTCCCAGTCACACTTACTGGTGAAAGTGTGGCAATACAAGTCACGTTAGGATAAGCCAGTCAGTTTTCTTAGTCAATAAATACCAAGGGCTCTTGCATGGTGGTAAAGCACCCAGAGTACAAGCTGACAGATTACAAAAACTAACTGGGTAATTACATACATAATAGTCATAGGTACATTTCTCCAGTACTGACATAAATGCTGTCTTTACGTGTGTTATAGATCACAGTGGTAGTTGGAGCTGTGTTTGGAGTTGTGTTGTATCGAATGGCCTCAGTTGGACCTAAAAGCTTTTTTCAGGGTCCTAACAAAATCATCTTAATTCCTGCAACAGCTGCTGTCATTAATCTTGTCTGCATTATGCTTCTTAATTATGTGAGTTTAATGGTACTGCATAATTGAATCATTCCATGTTAAATATTTTAACCCATTGGCATGCCAACTACTTTCTTATGCTCCAGTGACTTGTATAATACAGTGTGTTTTCCACAATTTGAAAATGATAGTCATGTACAGTATTTGCATTTTTTTTAATTGTTGTACTGCATTTGTTGTCCAGTAAAATGATTGTTGGGTGTTATATCATTGATGCCTCCAGAATGAACTGACACCCAGAAATGTTAGCTGGTTAAGTTAATACAATTATGTAGCTGATCAAGATCAGCAGTTAAAAAATTATATGTTTGGCTTTGAGTCATTTCTGTTTGTTTTTTGGTCTGATCCAAACAGCAGAAAGTGAAACTTGAAGCAACCCTCTGTTCTGAATAACTCTTAAGATTCCTGCAGATACTGTAAAAGACTCAACAAATTTCATAATAGTGATGAATGAAATTTTGGATGCTGTTCATCATTAAAGGCTAAAAATACCCACAGCACTGTGGAGGCTGGTTTTGCTTCCGTCATCCGGTGGAAATGGCAAAGGGGAGAACCAACCCAGCTGAACCAATTAGAAAGAACTAGTCACAGTCCCAGATAAATAAACCAGTGCTTGAAGTTCATTGAATTTTTATAGTAGCTTCTAGCAAAGAACTATCATATAACAGTTGTGTTAAAATTTGAATCCTTTGAATTTATCTGGTGCGAATGTTCACAGCTGGGTGAAGTCCATCGGTAGGCTGTTTATTGGCAAATGAATAGTTCATAAATATGACTAAACAGTTTGAAAACTGCAGCTGGTACTTCTTAAATTAGTAATGTTACATGTCAAGCATAATGCTAGTTTAATTTTTCTCAGCATTTAAATAAATTTGTACTTATTGTGTTTCTTTTGTCAGCTGTATGACTGGTTGGCTGTCAAATTAACAGAAATGGAACTTCACCGAACGCAGACAGAATTTGATGACAGCTTGACACTGAAGATTTATCTATTCCAATTTGTAAACTGTTATACATCAATATTCTATATTGCCTTCCTTAAGGGGAAGTTTGTTGGCTACCCTGCCAAATATAATCTTATTTTTGGTTGGCGTCAAGAAGAGGTAAGTTGACTTTTTGGAATTAGGAGATGTGAGTATGTTACACACTTACCAAGCAGTAGCTCACGTCATGTGAAACACCATTGTTAGGTCCACAGGTTTTTGTCTTTTGTGGTGATAGTGAACCTGAGGGTTTTGCTGTGTAGTAATGATAAGAAGTATCTCACTGTTGCGCTATTTAAATGTCATGCATGACAGGTATGAATGAAACTGAGTGTTTATATTGAATTAAAAGGACTGTGCATTGGCTGTGTCATTTGACTTTGCATGATATTTGAATAAATGTTTGTTACCACTTTGGTTCATTGCTCTGTTGTTACCAGCATCGTTGAATCAGGCAGCTCTCATAGAAGTAAACATCACGTCCCTCAAATGATAAATTTTTAGAAACTGCTGTTGGTAACAGCATGTTAGAGACCAGATATTTCCATGTGATTAAAGCCCTTGGTCCTGCATTACTTCAGTCAAGATGCAGTGTGATACTGACAAAAGCAAGCAGCACCTAAGTTGTCAACCAAGAAAATACAAAGTAATGGACTGCCATTTAATGCTTGGTCTTTTGCATATTACACTGGGCACTTAATTTCAGTGCCAAAGGGTTAAGTGGAATGCCAGAATGAGTCATGCATATTATTGCTGACACATGAAAAATGTGTCACATACCAAGTTACATCCCTGTGACTTATTTTTGTTGTTACATGGCAATCATTTCTGTTTCTGCAGTGCAGTCCTGGTGGCTGTTTGATGGAACTTTGTATTCAGCTTGCCATTATCATGGTTGGCAGGCAAGCAATTAATACTGTTCTGGAAATGGTTATTCCGTAAGTATTTGGGAGGACCATTTTAATATATGTTTACTTTACCTTGCTGTGTGATTACTGCCTGTGGTAGGAAAATGAAAGTCTGAATACCTGCAGTGTAAATCTGCATTATCTGTGAGGTTCTGTAGACAGTGAGATGAAACACAAAGATAAAGTATGTTTCCTAACTCTAAACAAGAAGAGGTTGAAGAGACCACTTTTTATTGCAGACTTTTGTAAGCTCAAACATACATCAGAGTGGTTTTTATTCCTTTTTCTTTATTATTTTATTGAGTAATTCTGTCAGTTTCAAAGTTTGTGTAGTATTGACATTGGATGAGTGAAAATGAGTATGGAACATTGATGAAATTATTCTGACAAGGAAGTACTGAAGTGATGGGAGAAAAACTGCCAAATGCCACTTTGCCCATTATGTACGATATGTTATGTGTATAATGAAACTTGGGTAGTGAAATTGTGCAGTGTAGCATTTCTGTGGTAATTTGCATTGCAGCCTGCTGCACAAGTGGTGGAATACTTTCAAGATCAAAACAGGATTGCAGGCAGAAGACAAAGAGAATGGATTAATAAAGAACCAGTGGACAGAGGACTACAAGTTATTAGACTGGGGCCCAAGAGGGTTATTTCCAGAGTATCTAGAAATGGGTGAGTTTCCCATTTCATTTCACTTTGGTACATGTGTTTTTGTATGCAAATTACTGGTAATTTTGTACAGTTTAGGAAATGCTTTTTACTTGAATTTATATACATAATTAACTACATGGAACAGAATCCCACTGGTGAAACTGATAGTTACTCAGCTAACCAAAAAATCCCTCACATTTTATGTAACCTGAAGGTTTTGCATAATTTAGTTTTGCAGTATGGGTTTGTTACAATCTTCGTAGCGGCGTTCCCCTTGGCTCCATTCTTTGCATTGTTGAACAATGTTCTCGAAATGAGGCTTGATGCAAAGAAGTTCCTTCGCTTCTATCGTCGACCTGTCCCAAGACGAGTGAAGAATATTGGCGTATGGTACCGTATTCTGGATGTTATTGGTCGTCTGTCTGCAGTGACAAACGTGAGTATGAATATTTTGCTCCTTTTGACCAAAATTGTGGTAATATAATCATTTAAAATCGCATGATTTCAGAACTCATTGAGCTAAATCAGGTCAGAATAGAGATGACTGAAAGGTGCTTTTTCGTTTTCATTGCTCTTGTCCTGTATTGACTTACTCATCATTACAGACACTGCACAGTAGCTGGTTATACATTAAAAATGGAGACATATCTAATCAAGAGTACAGATATTATGTTGCAAAGATTTATATACTGTTTACTCTCCTAAATTTTGTAGGTTCTGACAGTGGTATTTCATCTTCAGAATCAAAAACTTTATGGACTTTTGTGTGTGGTTCTGTGTTAAAAGAAAATTTTGGGATTGGGATCGCTCCTCACCTTCAGGCTGAAAATAAGGTTGACGCTTACATACTTCAGTCCACTACGTAAAGTTACTTGCAGGCTCTGGGCCCAGATGTTGAGAGTGTCTTGATGTACTGGGGACCCTATTATTCTTGTCTTGCCACATTTTTTAATCTCCTGCCGAGCACCTGTGTTTCACCAACTTTTAATACTACCAAGTGATGTTTGTAATCGTCTCAAGGAAGGTCTGGATCAAATGGTTATGCTGTATTATTTAATTGTGTTCCATGTTCCATAGCCTTCTTGCTGACTGCAAAGTTTTGTGGGAACGTCACTGGAGAGAGTCTGAATTGAATGTGGTCACTGTACATTTGTGACCAATCTATAGGCTGAAAATTGGGTACTAATGCTCTGATTTACCATGTCCTAATCCTCTCTAAGATAGACTATCACATTTTTTTGTATGGCCCCTAGATGAAGCCCAAATTGTCTGTCACAGACTTCATCTATAGGACTGGGATTCATCAGGTAACTTCACCATTCTATACCAAGCGTCTTGAGGGTGTATGTGAATTTTGGAAACCTCTCCCTTCCTTAAGGGTAGACTTTTTCCATAGTTTTGTGGTGAAATTGGCGACAGCCATATTATCAATTTTTTTACCCAGCTTATCACAGCAGGTATGAGATACTGCACTCCCGTGATTGGTGGGTATGCACCGTCCCCAACTACTTCCACTTCTCCACATGCAACTTTTGCATATTATTGCCAACAGACTTTTGCCTCATCTGACATGTGAGAGGGGAAACATCTGCCCTTACTTAAAACTGGCATTTTGCTGGCACCAAACCTGTGTATCCAAACATACTGACAGGTCATATAGACCAGGTTCAACTGGGTGTGCCTTTGTCTTTGAAGGCCTGGTTTTTTCATACTGTTCCTGTGGTTTCAACGATGTCTGTGACCTGTTCATTTTATACTGACACTGGCAATGTTACCACTGCACAGACTGCCATAACAGTGTTCGGTAACCTGTGCACATAGCATTTGTATGATGAAATAACATTGTCCATTCTCTGTGTCATCACTGTTGGTTACAAAAATAAAAATTAATTGGTATATATTCAACATTCTTTTATCTTTCTTGCAATAGGTCTGTATCCTCTTCAAAAGCAAGTTCTCCACAGAGTGCAATCTAGTGCTTCCTGTTTCAATTTCCAGTATCCTCTCTTTTCCTTAAGATCATCCAATAGCTGCTTACATCTTCTTCATCATCTTCCTGTCACTTGTATCCTTCCCACTGTTTTTCCTTCAATAACATTTTTAGAAGGCAATTCCTACACAAGCAGTGACCAATCCTGTTAGCCTTCCTTCTTTCTGTTGTAGGATATTCCTGTCTCCCTTGACTCTTTGTAACACTTTTTCATTTCTCACATGCTTGGTCCAACTGATATTCTCCATCCTTCTCCAGCACCACATTTCAGAACTTCCCAGATATTTCTGATCTACTCTTTTAATTGTCTAAGTTTCAGCACCATACAGAGCTGTACTCCATATATAGCATTTTACTAGTTACTTCCTTAAATGTAAATCCAGTTTGCTGGTGAAGAGAGTCTTCTTCTTGCTGAATGCTCCTTTTGCAATGGCAATCCTGATATACTTTAACATGTACATCTTCCATATTTGCCATGATATTCTCATTGCTTTCATTTTTTCTGCAGACATTTCCATTCCATAACATATTCTAATTTCAACTAGTCTTTCGGTCATGCTCTGTAGCACCACCTCTTCCTTAGCCAGTAACACAAGGCCATCCACATATTTCACGATGCAAATTACTTGTCCTGTTTTGAAGTCTCCGAAGCCTTCACGAGCTTCCTTTGTGAGGTGTTTGTTATATAAGTTGAATAAAATCAGTGACGGACATTATCCTTGTCAAATTCATCTTCATTTTTCACACTTTTTTTCTCCCCCTGGTCCAGTTTAATTTAAAACTGTGATCTATATACAGTTTAACTAATCAGTCTTCTTGCATGCGAATTGATACCAGTTCCTTGTAGGATATCCATTAATTTGGTCCAGTTTACACAGTCAAATGCCTTCTGCCAGTCTATGAAGCATGCACACAATTCCTTGCCTGTTTCTAAAGTTCATTCTGATATTCAGCATTCCATTTGAATCCCTAGTTCCATTTCCTCTTCTAAATCCAAATGGATCTTCTCCAAGTACATCCTCAGTTTTCATTTCAATCCTTTTCTCAGTACCCTCACTACTATCTTTGCTGTATGTGTGATGATACTGATTGTGCAATGGTCACTGCATTTTGTAACTTTTGTATTGTTCTTTAAGGCAGTCATTGTAACGTCAGTGAAATCTTTCATCCACTCTCCAGTTTCATATATGTTGTAGATATGTTGTGTCATTATTCTGAGACCATCTTCTCCCAAAAGTTTGAGTACATCCCCAGGTACCTCATCATCTGTTGCCTTCTTATCCCTCTTCTCCATGATAGCTTTTTCTGCTTCACTGCACAAAATATATGGGCCTTTCTCATCTGCATCAACTTCCTCTTCAGGTTCGACTCTTAGGTTTTCTGGTCATTTGGGTCAATCATAGAGCTCTGTATTATATACTTGTCTCTTATCTCTTATTATATTCCCTTTAAAGTCTTCTGTGCCAATGTTTTGAGTCCCATGGTTTTCCTGTCAGCACAGTTCCTTCATCTGTGTGTACAGTAAATCATGCTGCTCTTTGAAATTCCATGGTCTCATCACATATGCTGTCAAGATACTCCTTTGCTTACATTTGTCCATTTCCTTCATTCATCCATTTGAATGATCATTTCCTGTGTAATCCATGATTTTTTTGTCTTCCTGTCTACTTTCCCAATCAAATAACATTTCTTGATATTGTTCCACTGCACTTCCACATTCCCACTTTCACATTCCATTGCACTAAGTTTTCCTTCTAGAGTATCTTGCACTTTCTGTTGTTTAGCATATAACTTCTCCAGATCTTATCCTGGTTTTCCTTTTTGGAACTATGTGATCTTATTCAGTTTAATGCAGTTTTTCACAACCAGCATGTTGTTTTCTGAGTCAGTATATGCTCCAGGCATTGTGTGCACATCTTAATACTGTTTCTGAATCAATGCTTCACAAGTGTGTAGTCCACCTGTTGTTGACTTTCTGTCTCCTGGTGCTTTGCCTTCCTAAACCATGTGTTGGTGATGACAGGTCCGTTCCTTTCACACAGGTCGATGAGCATTGACCGCTCTGATTTCTCCTTCTCTTCCCATGTGGTCCAGTAATGTTTCAGTATGATATATCTCCATCCACACTCTTCCATTCTCCCATTATGATGGTGTCTGTCTTACCTTTTCCACCCTCTTACAGAATTTTGTTGATAGTATCGTACAGTTTGTCCAGTTCCTCATATTTATACTCTAAAGTTGGCATGTACACTTGCACTAACTAAATACTTACTGGTTCTGCCTTTATTTTTAAAGTAATGATCCTGTCATTACACATGATCTTATAACAACACTTCTGTCTACACTTGTTTGCACCACTTTTACTTTGTATCTTTCAGCCCTTTCACCACCAGAATAATACACTGTATAATCACCGCTACTTATTCACCTTGTCCCTTCCACCAGACTTCACTGACACCTAGAACAGACACTTCATTTTTTCTATCTCCTTTTTCAAGTTGTCGAGCTTCTGTCTTTGATTCGAGGTCATTACATTCCACATTCTGAGCTTGATTCTGCAAAGTACCTTCTGTTTCTCTTTGTCTGTTTCTTGCTGTAAATCCTATGGCATGGTGTCTCCTCTTAAAACATTCCCCTCTGGATGTTCAAATTGTGAGTACTTTACCTGCAAATTGTCTCCATAGGAAGCATCTCACATTTGTCACCATTACTGGAAATACACTATCCAGGAAGGTAATAATGTGGTAGTTTTTCCATATGCTCTTCACATTGAAGTGCAGCAGCTGTTCAGACCCACTTTGGTCACTCCTATTGCTGCATGACCATGAACCATCTCAAGTATCATTTGCTCTGTGCTTCAAGTCACTACTGATGTTACTGCTTCCAGCTTCAGAGGAATTTATTGGAGTTCCCTTTTCCCAGGCACTTCTGTCATCTGGTTCGTACCATCTTTTGATCTGTCTGGCCCACGAGACCCAATTGGTAGGAGTGCTACTGCCAGCTTAGCTCTCAGGGTTACTGAAACTTTTATTTAGAAAGTTATTCTAGAAGTCATCATGTATCAGGGACGACAGCAAAACCAGACAGTGCAGCAAATTTGTACACCTCCACAGAGCACAACACTGTGTGCCCCCTGCCTCTAAGGAGACGGTTGACAACTTGAGTGGAAAACTGCTGGATCACACCACATATGCAGCCTTATGCCCATGTTTGAACTGTGCGGTAGCTCTGGCTGTCTTGCCCGAAGAGGACATCCTCATTGGGGTGGAGAAGGCTGTCAGGTCACTGCATCTTGACGTAGCTGAAGAAACTAGGAAAGAGACTGTGAGGAAACTTTGGGACTCTTCTAGACGGATGGTCAACGTGACTGTCACTGAGAGAATGGTGCTCATTGTTCTGCAGAAGAACAATGACCGTATCATCCTCCTGGCAGACAAGGGCAATGCCACAGTGGTACTTAATGCTGTGGACTACAATGACAAGATCGGAGCACTCGTACAGGACCCTTCTTACAGAAGGTTGGTCAAGACCCCACAGAGACATCTGAATGCCAAACATCACTTCTGCTTAAGAAGTCTGCACTTGCAGAGGTGGTTTGCAGGAAACTACATCCCATGGGCAGAAGACCACTGAGGCTTTATTGACTTCTTATGATTCATAAAGAGGGTGTCCCCCTGAGCAATATTGGAGCCCCTAACTACAAGCTGTCCAAGTATCTGGCAGGCTTACCAGTCCACTTGTGGGGCACTCTGTCGCCATGTGACCAGCTCCATTGAGTTTGTTCACACTTGGGTTCCTTATGAGATGGTCAGTTTTGACATAGTGTCCCTGTTCAGCCATGTGCCTATTGTGGAGTCCCTTAACCTCCTCGGCCAACATTTTAGTGAAGACATTTTAGCCTTATTTAGGCATGTCCTCACTTCTACATATTTTCTGTTGGTGGGCAATTCTACAAGCCAACAGATGGCTATGGGCTTCCCACTCTGTCCTGTAATTGCTAACTTCTTTTAGTGCTCATAACTACCATATTATTTGCACATGCAAACTCACATAACAATTCACCATTTCTGTTTGTTTCTTCTTGTAAGGTGTGTTGACCAGTTACTTCATTGTATAATCTCTCTCTTCCTAGTTGAGCATTTACATCACTTAAAATTATTATTATATCATTTTTGGGTGTTTTATCTAGCAGATATTGTAGATTATTGTAAAACTGTTCTTTAATTTCTTCTGTATGGTCCTCTGTTGGAGCATATAGATTAATTAATGTAGTATTACCTTTTAATCATAGTTTACATAGTCATTCATTTTATGGTTCAAACCCTATGACATAATTTTGCATTTTCTTCAGGAGTATAAATCCAGTGCCAGCTTGTCCTGTTTTGCTGCTGTGTCCACTGTAATATGATGAGTAGTTCTGTTTTTTGATTAAACTGGTTTCACTCGATCTTATTTCTTGTATTGCTAGTATCTCTGGTAGTTGTGGTTTACTTATCTGTTCTGCTAATTCTTGCATTTTACCCAAGTGTAACAAAGTCCTTACATTCCAGGTTCCGATGATTATTTTGTTCTAGTTCCGTTTTACTCGCATTTGTTTACATCCATTAATCAGTCTGGCAATCCTCTGTTGAGATTTTTTAGCATAAATTTTTTCTTGGAGAGGTGACTGGCCTCACGCAAAACCCCCAACCTGGAGGACCAGGGTTTGTATCAGGTTTGCTTCCCCAGATAAGTTGCCTTCACAATGGCTTTGGACTCCTTTCTAGGCCCCTTTTACCCTAGGGATGGGACCCTTACCAGGTACTACTTCTTGGGCCAGGAAGACCTATAGCTCACTTCAACAGGGTCACTACTCCCTGGGATAGGACTGTCTTGCTTGAGTTCCTACCCATTACCAACCTCCAACCTGGAGGGCCAGGGTGTCTCTTTTTGTCTGGGCCATCACCTTTGACCTGTCTGGCATGGGAGACCCTACCAGTAGCTAAGCTACTGCCAGCATAGCTCTCAGGCTCAAATGACCTCGCAAGCCCTACCACTACGTCAAAGTAGGGACACCTTCAGTGGGGCTACCAAAAACCTACCCACACAAACCTCTGCCTGGACCCTGAATCACATCACCCTCCCTCTAACATACAATTTGTACTTGAAACGTTGGTGTACAGAGCCATAGCTCTTTGTGGCAAGGAAATCCTCTACTCTTCAGGCACCTCTCCTCCCATCCTCCTAATCTCCTTCATCTTTTAGATTTTCCCTGTCCTTCAGTCCAAATTATTTTCCTATTGCTTCCCAGCTTTGCATGTGGTAATTTTAACGTGGGGTAGCGCTGGGCTATGATCTTTACCCCCTCCTCTTCTTGTGTATTTTTCTGTTTATTTTTGTATATTGTTCTGATTTTTACTTATTTTTTCTTTAGTCTGGTCTACTAATCTCTTTCCTCTTTCAGTTTGTCTCTGTCCTCTACTCCACAGTTGTGCTCTTGTGTCTCCCTACTCAGCACATGGTTTTACCATATTGTAGCACTGGGCTATAACCCCCCCCCCTCCCCATTGTTGTGTTTTGGATTTGTCTATCATATACTGCACTTTATTTCCTTTCCTTTCTCCCACTTGGCTCATGTAGAGGTTCTCCTGTGCCTCACTGCTGCACCTGTTAGAATTTCTTCTTCTTCTTCTTCCTCTTCTTCTTCTTCTTCATAGCTGTTCTGACCACTACACGCCCCTCCCTCCCAACCACTTGCATCAACCCTGTTGGCTGGCACCACTCTGCTGATAACTATCACCGTCCACACTCTTCCATATATAAACTCTGTATTTGGACAGCTGGATTTGTTGTTGGATTCTTGACCGTTGAAGATGGGATCAGTAAGTTGTCCTGAAACGTTGATAAGAAATTACCACTACCTGCTGCATAATAACCCAGAAAAGTGCAGAGCTATTCTTAATAATGTTCTGTTTTTATGTGACAGATATTATATATAATCAGTGATGTGCCCCAGGGGATTTTACAGAATTTGTGAATAGGCATTGAAATGAGTTACAGGTCTGTAAGTATGGGACATCTGAAAGCACAGAGTTGAAGTTCTTTGTGTCACTGTACTAAGAACACTGCACAAAAAAGTTTCATTGTATATGTGCTACACATATTTTCGTTTCAGGCATTCATCATCGCGTTCTCATCCAGTTTCATCCCACGGATTGTATACATGATGACTGTAAGTCCAGATCACACAGATGTCGGCTTCCTCAACCATTCTCTAGCCTACTTTCATACGAGAGATTTTAATCATTCACAAACCAGTGTATCTGGTTATGAAATATGTAGGTAAGAAATTAGGTCAGAAAATTATGTCGTATGGAGGTAACATATGCTTTCTTGTTAACAAAATTCACTGATCATGAAAGGAAATTTTTTGCTATATAAAACACATACAGGCTTTAAGTGCTTCTGGATTTGATTGATATCATAAGTGAGTGACAGTTTTATGTCCTGTAGTTGCAAGATCCCGGAGGTAAACTACTCCCCCACTCGGGTCCCCGGAGGGGGGGGGGGAGTGTTTCTAGGGGAAGCATCGCGCAAAATAGACAGGGAAATGAAATTAGGC
>Ga0136643_10006416_pt1 | contig 16836 bp, 9 predicted proteins | sample TergutLab28metaG_FD_96883 | JGI IMG/M metagenome (GOLD analysis project Ga0136643, IMG submission 96883) | Labiotermes labralis P1 segment gut microbial communities from Petit-Saut dam, French Guiana - Lab288 P1 (version 3) (version 3) | ecosystem: Host-associated > Arthropoda: Insects >... | reverse complement strand
TGGTAGGCATCATCCTGTGTCTAATTGTGTTGCGTAATTATACTGAAGTCTAATGTACAATGCGCTACAATATGTAGCGTCTGTGGCTATAATTTGCAAAAACTTACTCTAGTTAATAACAGTTTCTTATTAATTTTATATGTATATATATGCAGAGCAGGCAACAAAGCCAAGAAAACAGGAAACAAAGGCACAAAACACAAGACTAAAAACCCAAAACGAAAAACAAATTATATCAAATGAGGTAGATGCAGAATGAGATAAAATAAGTAAAATAAGGTGTAGGTGTTAACCCTACTATTCGTAGTTTCTTATTTTATCTCATTCTACATCTACCTCATTCGATACAATTTGTTTTTCGTTTTGGGTTTTTAGTCTTGTGTTTTGTGCGTTGTTTCCTGTTTTCTTGGCTTTGTTGCCTGCTCTACATATATATACACATATAAAATTAATAAGAAACTGTTATTAACTAGAGTACGTTTTTGCAAATTATAGCCACAGACGCTACATATTGTAGCGCATTGTACATTAGACTTCAGTATAATTACGCAACACAATTAGACACAGGATGATGCCTACCATAGATTTATCTATAATAAGGCTTAGACATAGCTTGGTAACAGCATGAATCCTCCATGCATCCCACACGTCCCAATCGTTCTGACAGATACGAGATCTCGTGCCCCCATTAACCCCCCCTTCCCCATATAAGTAGCCCATATATATGATTGTATAACTGCTTACTAAGTGATTCATGTACAACCTGAAGATCAAGCGCCGAAACATGTAGTTGTTCCCTATGTAATAAATTATATATACACACCATACAGTTGTGTTAGACAGTAAATTTACTCCATTATAGTTTAAAGTAATGGACATTTGATTTCCATAAAAGGCAGGATTGCCCTTGCATAACTGAAAGACAATTAACTTCTCCAGAAGTGCCCTGGTCGATGAACTTGATTGGTTTCAATTATTTAAGCCTTCAGACTATAGCTTGAATGTTTTTTTTAAGGCGCAACAGTCCATAGTGGGCCAGGGCCTCCCCATTATCGTGGCTTCGCGATCACACTCAGACACACCACATTCTGTACGACTCCTCTGGACGAGTGATCAGCCCCACGCAGAAACCTCTACCTGACAACACACCACACACACAAGAGACAAATTACCACGCCCCCGGAGGGATTCGAACCCGCAGTCCCAGTAAGCGAACGGCTGCAGATCCACACCTTAGACGCGTTATATACTTTTCCATATACAATTTCGGTACTGTAAAGCAAATGGCGCTAGTGGCGATCTCACCTCACAAGTTCATTCATCCGCCACGCTCTTATTACTAAATGTAGGAAATCAGTAAACACGGCGTTGGAATGTTCTCCGATGGTACAGTTTCCACACCAAGTTTTATGGAAATCGGACATTTGACTCGAAGCTGAAATGAGGAAACACACATACACAGACGCGCCTGCACAAACACAGGAGGCTGTTTTTGCATCTTAAGAAGACACTAGATTACAAAGGCAAGCTTTCGCTAACAGAATTCGTGCTACTAACGTAAATTTAAATTACAAACTAAGAAATTATGGAATTTGCTCACACAGTTAGAGCTGCAAACAGATAATCTGATATATTTGTGTCCATTAACAGCAACGACTTCCAGACATACTGAGGAAGGTAAAACCATAAGATTATCCATATATAAGAAGGCAGCAACAGACTGCATTCTGGCCCAGAATATTAAATTTTCCTATTTGAGGTTTGATTACTTCTCTAAAATAGTACATAAGAAACCAAAATTTTATCACATCCAGGACATCTGCGCAGAATATTAGCTATTAACGTTACGTTTTTGTAACCAATGAAAAATAATTCCACGCATGAGGTCACACTGTATAACGTCTTACTTCACGAAATTACTCGCACAGATATCTACAACGGATGTGTATAACGCACGTTAATCACACACATACATACACATACACACACACAAACTTCCTATGATTTTTTGCAATCAAAGGATGTAGATAATTGGAACTCCAACCGCAAAGAGAAGAATGGCAAGAAGATTAAGTTATTATGCTCACCATCACACGATCTATGAGGCTATAAAAAGGAGCGATATTATCAACAGAGCTGGCGCCATGAAGGCCATCTGAACAATTGACCTAATTACAAACTGATTTTCATTGGTTTGCATTTTGTTCTGTGTCCCCTTTCTCACACGTTGCATAGCCGTAGCAGAACAATGCGTGTGTGGTTGAGCCAACCCCAAGACTGAACCTCAACGTAATATCTCATATACAAACGGGTACATGGGCCGTGATTCACAACTGTTTCAGCCAGTCACTTTTGTGTCTACAATGCTACATGTTTCGCCTCATCCATAAGCCATCATCGGGCACAAATGTAACAATATGAGAGAATAACCACTTATATACAACACACAATTAATGAAACCTTACAAACAATAGCATGAGCTATGTTTTTGTACAGACAAACAGTGTTAAAATTTGGTAATACATGCACAGTGCGTTCCAAAAGTTTTAGGATTGATTTTTTTTAATATCGAAGACACATGAGGAAGACATATACCTTTCTTTATTCAAAATAAGCACCATTGGCATATATACAGGCTTTTGCGCGGTCGTACAGTTTCCGAAAAGGTGCCGAAAATTCCTCTTATTGGACTTTCTTTAATTCGTCAGTTACGGCTTCTTGGATCTCAGCAACATCCGCAAAGTGGAGTCCTTTTAACTTCATTTTCAACTTGGTGAACAGAAAATATTCTGGCGGAGATAAATCTGGAGGGTACGGTGGTGATAAATGGTTGTAACATTTTTTGGGTCAAAAATTGGCAAACAATTGCAGCTTTGTGGGCGGGCGCATTATCGTGCAACAAGAAAAAATCTCGAAAGCAGAACGCAGCTGGACGAACCCGTTAAATGGGCTTCAGGAGGCGATCCAATACTCATTTATAAAATTCTGCATTTAATGTTTTTCCCTCTGGTGCGAATTCTTTGTGCACTGCGCCTTGAAAGTCGAAAAAAATTATCAACATGGTTTTGATGCGGGACCTTTGGAATTCCAGTTTCTTCGGCCGAGGGGATGTCTCACCAGCCCATTCAGAACTCGGTCGCTTTGTTTCGGGGTCATAGGCAAATCACCAGGTCTCATCTCCTGCAATAATTTTGTTAAAATTTTTTTTGTCTGCATAGGCCATCGCGATAATGTCTTGGCAAGAAGTGACTCGATCTTTCCTTTGCTCAGGTGTCAAGGAGTGTGGAACAAAACGTGCACTCAACTTTCTCTTATGGTCCCGAATCCTCTCTCAGAGCCCGAAGAACTACAGTCTTGAGGATGTTCAAAGATTCTGCTGTCATTCACGATGCGATTAGACGGTCTTTTTTTGACAAAATCAGCAACAGCAGCACTGTTTACCCCAGCTCGTATCGATTTTAGACGGCCACCTCTCTCGTCATCTTCTATCAGCTCCCTTCCGTCTCGAAATCGAGAATACCACCTAAAAAGTTTGATCGGTTCACAGCCTCATTCCCATAAGCATTTTGCACCAATACTAGTGTTTCTGTTGCAGACAGACCGGCTTTGAAACAAAATGTTGTGGCAAGACTCTGTCCATTTCCGCCACCCATGACGTATAAAGAAAAGTGACGTTAGATGACAAGTTATAACTCGTATATTGTCTAAGATAAACAAACGAAACTCGGTGTGTTGGTTGGTAGTACTTTGTGGGTTGGCCGATAGATCGCTCTAGCTTTGTTATTTAAAAATATCAGTCCTAAAACTTATGGATCGCACTGTATTAATTACGTGTTCTACATAGGTGGTTGGGGACCGCGGTAGCACAGTGGCTAAGGTGCTGTGCTACAAATCGGAAGATCGCTGGTTCGATCCCAGCTGGTGTCAGTGGACTCTTCATTGACATAAAATCCCTCCGATCGCACCATGGCCCTGGGGTCGACTCAACCTCTAACAGAAATGAGTACCAGGAGCATTTCCTGGGGGTAAAGGCGGCCGGCGCGTAAGGCCGACAACCTTACCACCATCCTGGGCCATTGTCACGAAATCTGGGAGCCTTAACTTCCTGGAACCCTCTGGGTCTGTCCAGGCCTGTAATGGGACTGCTTTGCTTTACATAGGTGGTTATTCTTCTATGTTTTATACCTGTGCCTGATGATGGCTTATGAATACGCCGAAACATACTGCATTCTAAGCCAATAAAATATTGTCTAAAACACAGTCGTAATGGAGGGCCCATTTATCTTTTGCTTAATTACGCGTCACACTGGGATGTCGCACGCTGAAATAATTTCATTCACATTAAGGAAACCGAAGTTACTTCTTCTTTCCTTCTTTCTTTCTTAGTATAACAAAATGTAATAGCCAGAATGTTAACGATAAAATAAGTCAAATTAAAAAATTATAATGTTCTCGTTTAACTGAAAAAAAACTGGGAAATGGGATTCAAATCATGTCCAAAAACTGCCTGTACTTCACTTGAACAACCGTGGCTACAGTACGTATTCTCCAGAGCATAATGTGCATTTCATACTTCCGCTGGGTGTTCTGTATGAGGTCTGCGTTAGTAAACAGGAACACAGAAACCGACAGGAAAGTCACATTTCAATACATACTGGTTGAGTAATTTGCATTAATTAATCGTATGGACCTGTACACCCAGCAACAGCAGGAAGAGAATGGTAGAGTAGTTCCTGCATAAGCAATACATGTATATCAGGGCAAGTTCACGTAACAAGAACACACGTACTCAGACATAACCAATATCACAAATTAGGTCACTACTTTTATGGCTAGGTTTCCGTGGAGCCTCTTTCCAAAACATGTACAGTTTCTGAATCTCTATAGGTATTAATTTTTCCCTTTCATTTTAATTTACAATAAATTAGCTTCGAAACTGAAATTAAAAATTGTTTGATTTCAAAACCTTTATTCCTCGTATTTTATGGATACGGACCTCTGGCACCTTACTTCTACTTTATTAATTAACGAATTTATTAAGAAATTGGCATTTATTCCTCTGTGTCTTTGCTAGGCAAGCTACTTTAAGCTGATTTATACAGCAAAAGTGATTTACATAAGCTGTTGTTATTGTTGTTGTTGTTTTTGTTGCTGCTGCTGCTGCCGCCTGGAATTTGCTCAATGAATACGTGCGCAAAGTTTTTACATCGATTCTCACTTGTCATTTACGCAATTATTAACGTTTCCCAATGCTTGATGTAATTAATATTTGACAAAAATACCGTGTATGCAAAAACATCGGGATATATGATAAAATGCTATCTTTAGATTTTTAACATCTTACTCAGAAAATTATTTGTTGTATAAGTAAGTGAGAATGCTTCAATATATATATATATATATACGTGTGTGTGTGTGTGTGTGTGTGTTTTATTTAAAAGACATGGGTGAGCCTGAAGTCCAACAGCAAGAATATTTTTCCTGGGTCCTACTGCAGACATTGCTATTCTCAGTTCTAGTTCCATGTGCAGACGAGAAAGATTTTTTTTAAATTTGTTAATTTGTAGCAAGTACTTTCAAAAATGTATACTGAAGGAACAAATAATAGCCTACAGAAAAAAATCGAGATATTCTATCTTCATAGAGACCCAAACGCTTGCAGCACTTTTCGCTTTGAATTCTGTTTTTTTTTTTTTAATGTAGAGTCATTTGATAAGTTTATCAACGTTACACTCTTCCATATCCATACCTTAATGCATCAAGCAATGACCGTAAGGTGCTGAGAATGCAAGTCAATAAGATAAACTGGTTTAGATGCCCGCCGCAGCGCCATAACAGTAGCTCTAATTTCAGTACTTCAATAGAGTTTACGAAAACCCTGAAGAAAAACGGGCGCCTTCGTTAGTAAAAAAATTGCGTGCGATTCTTTCCATATTTCCGAGAATTAAGGCAGGTAAACAGGACTGTGCCGATCCCGACTGTCGTGTGGACGACAGCGTAGGTCTGAATCAGCTTGACTGGTGGGATCGCAAGTCTGAATCCCGTTGACGGCATGGGTGTTCGTCTCTTGTGTTGGCTGTGTGTTGTGTTGTTAGCGGCCTCTGCGACGGGCTGATCACTCGTTCAGAGGGGCCCTATCGGGTATATGTGTGTGTGTGTGTGTGTGTGTCTGTGTAATTGCATGTGATCTATAAATCCCAGAAAAGGCGGCCTGGACCCGGGTTGGGCTGATGCGTTAGAGAAAAAACAAGTAAGACTGTCTCACTTCAAAATTGAAAAACTCAAAATGTGTGCCCAAACTACTCGTTCTGGGGCTCCTGATCGTGCTCCGACTTGTGTGTGGACGGCTTCACAAGCCCCAACCCAAGCAGCGCGACAAACCGGAGCACCAGGTTTGTGAGATTCGCCGCAGAGGGTACTTCAAAAATAAGATCCCCAAGGAACAATGCAGTTTGATGTCAAATCACCAAACGAGCTGTATGTGCGTAACAAGCAACATTCACAACAACTGTCAGGTGCAAGAGAGGCCCAGATCTGACTTAAAACTGATCCAGACAAGCGATTAAGTGTATGAGCCAGGTATTATCATCAGTAACTTTAAACGCAAGAAGTAACAGAGAAGCGTTAATTTTTTTTTTGTTCCCAGCAAAACTCGAGGCAACTGTTTCTGTACTTACGCCAAGAACACGGTTAATTATACATAGGTTTGTATTTTGTAACAAAACCAGAATTCTATTAAAAACGAACGTCGCCAATACATTCTTACGGCCTCTAAATGCGACCACGAAAATTTTAGCTTTCGCAAAGTTGGGCTTCTCAACATTAACAGTGTCTGCTCAATGGATTTTTCAGCTAAAATGCGGTGGACTGAAACTATAACGCATCCGCGACAGGCGAGCATACAGTGAAAAAACGGTTCGTAACAACATTTTGCAAGATACAAGCGTGTCAGTTGACTATTCTCACTGCATTGGACTGGTTGCTCATACTGGGTTCGGACCAGTTATTTCGAAATTGGACAATATTTGCATCTGGATGAATGAAACGTATTCATCTCCTGCAAATTTGCATTCCTCCATCCCATTATTCCCCCTTCAGTGCTGCAAGAGAGCACGTGTACTTCTTATTAATAATAGACTGGACATGACGAGCTCGACTAAAAATTTTCCGGTTGTATTATTCAACGTTTCTTCAATGGCAGAGGTTAGGTAACACAGTTCGCTAAAAGAAACAATAATTAAGACATAACAGGGCAAAAAAAACAGCAATCGATAAACAAGAATTCCGAGCAAATGACATCGGGCCAAACTGCCCGCTACAGACGTCCAGCGGTACGGATCCTGCGTTGCTAAGATCACGTTTAAACAATACATTTTTATAATCCAAAAATAAATTCAGTTTATCTATGGCTATTGAAGAATTCTACTAAAACTAGTCATACAGCTTAATGTAAAAAGTCACAAGTGTCAAGAAGTTATCAACCTGACCTCCAAGTTCCGGTCACTGATATTCATACAGACAAGAGATACAATATTTGTCTTGATCTTAAGAGGGGTGAATTAATTGACGAACCATTACAAACATCTCCAGCTGTTTTAAGACAGATTTAGACGATAATATTTTCTTTCTGGTTTTATTTGAATGCTTGAAGATGTCGTACTCCTAACGAACAAACAGTGTATTTCAGAATCTGGTGCAACTTAGTGACGAATTAATAAAATGGTTTCCGAATAGAAGAAATTTGCAAATACTTGAATAATCACATCCAATAACGATTAGACGTAAGGTGTAGTGCTTGTTTTACACTTATTTTACATATAAATGTAACAATTCATTTTGCAAGAAATAATGCACTTACCGTAACATGTTTCACACTAGGATTAACTATAAATTAGTAATTGTTATACCATATAGTACGTAATTTCCAACACACAGATAACCACCATTGTTAATTATTCAGATAAATTCTCCACGGGTCGCATGGTAACTACATTTATCATCATCTACATATAGACAATACTCAATTAGTAATCTGAAGTTACGTTCATGAACTATCTCCATTGAAAATGTGACCTTTCTGGCTCATAAGTTAGTGCCACCAGCCAAAACTGATTAGTGGTATGGTGTTGGCGCCATAATATTCGCTCATACTGTGCAGGAAAAAACACCACCACAAAAGTTGCATGTTCTTCGAAAGTACAGTCCCAGAGAAAATTTCAGGTCATTATACAAATTGTCGCTCCCGCCTCGCACGTCCTGTTGGCTACAACAACAACAACAACAGCAGCAGCAACAACAAAAATAATTATAATTATAATAATCACCACTGAGGACAGAAAATTGAGAAGTAAAAACGTGGAATACAATTTCGCGATGTTCATACAAAACTAATAAAAATCCGACACTTACTGAGATAATTTTCGTGGATAATACGCATAAACGAATTGGTATGATGATATCCAAGTGTATTAGTTCCTAATATAATAAAAAACATTAAAAATACTGTCACAAAAGCACTCGAATTTGGAAACATACGGTATCACAATTCATGCAACGAAAAGGTACGGTGTGTAAACTATTATTGCAAGAATCATAACATGAGAAGAAATTCTTCCTAACGTATTTCGGTGCACAGGGCTAAAAGTGAAGACGAAAAATCAAATAAACCCGCACTGAAATCAATACGAACATTATGCAATAATATTTACTCCCTTGTACACTACCAGTATCAAATAATAGATATGGAACATCTGTCAGTTTTTGCTGTTAACGTACATGCCCTGTCTTCCGGGCCCATCAGCCTTGGCACAACAGACACTAAATCTTTTTTGTTTTATTCAGGGATTCAGAAGGAAAATACACCTAGGATGGTGGTGCATGATTTCTAAACATGCGCATTAGAGAGTTTTCATTTTACGACTGTATTAACGATCTTGAATTAGGAAGATTATGTACGTTTGCATTCACATTTCAATTCAATTACCATTTCACCGAATCCTTAAACTTGAACTACCAGTTTTTCAGCTTTATTTTACGAGTAGAAAGTTAATACATTTACCTAGAAAGAAATACACGTTAACCATAAATACAGTATAGTCCGCTGAGTGATATGAGGTGTCTGCAATATGTAGAATGACTGAATGTTAATATGCACGCGACCATAAGACTTGTGGTGTGAGAATTCGAATGAATTATTCCCGTCGGTATAGAAACGAAATATAAATAAACTAGCACGGGCATAATATTAAACAAAAGAACACTTTGTAATCTGCTAGTATAATCCAGAACACTGCTTGTTCAAGGATTCGAAATTTCATATATGACGAACACCTAAAGCAAGTTGGAAACCATCTTGAATTAATTTCACCAGCTCTGAATACGGAATTACACTGATCGCATTATGCTTCCTCCACGTAAATTCCGTAACTAATGCAACACGAAAGAGAGTACGAACTGGATACATCTGGTTCATGATACAGACCGGTCCAAGTCCTTGTAAACACGGTAATGAACCTTCGCGTTCTACAAAAGTTGTGTAATTTCTTCATTAGTTGGAAAACTGTTAGCTTCAAAATTAAGACGCTTCGCCCTTCAATAATTCGTACAACAGGATTAGCTGCTTCTTTCTCACGATTTAACAATAACCAATCCGCCAACATATCAGAGACTAAGAACCGTCATCTACCGCATGTTTTTATGAGGAATCAGAAACAACATTTACGAAAAGCAAGTTCGGGAATTTCACCCGAAGCTACGTCAGCTTTATAAAGCGCATGACATGGCACGAAGCATGAAACAGATGCCTTATTAAGGAAAGTCAACCTCGCGGCGATTTGTAATAAAACGCGTGCATTAGCCATAACTTCATTACAGAAACAAGAACACAGTACTTTCACATTGCAAGCATCTTGTACGGTGTAAAGGAGTATAAAGGGAAGTGGAATGTCAGAATTGGTGAACTTTCAGCAGTGATAACTGAGCAAGTTCGCTCAGACGAAAACGCTGTTGAATTCTGGGTGGGAGGTGTACGGCTTCAACCTCTGTTGGGACAATGACTATCATGAGGTCTGTCGTGGCTTTCCTCAGTTTCTGCAGAAAATTCCAAGTTATGCGGAACACCGATAAAGGCAAAGATCGCTCATACCATATCCTTCATAAGTCACAGTTCACTAATTACACTGCATTCGACGCTAGAAAGTCTCAGATGCTAACAACATTCGCAACATCACTGACACGATTTTTAAATATTTCCATTGTAACTGTAAATAAATATAATACAGCCTGCGAAACGTTGTGTAGTATATTTATTAGCAGTGATGACAGAAATAGTTCAAAATCATGCCAGTGATGTTTCGCATGTTAAACCACTGTCAAAGAACAACACGGTAAACTAACAGCGTCGTTAAATAAACCACAAACACTGATGACAAGTAAACGGACTTGAGTAATGGTTGCCTAAAAACAACAGATCAAAAGCGTTGATCTCTATTACCTATCTACCTCTCCGGTTTTTTAAAAAAGCTGTCGCCGTCTTTCGGAAACCAAACGCCATTCCTCTCTGTTTCTCCATTGGCCTAGTTCTAAATTTCTTGTTGTCATGGCTGCCTGTACTCCTATCCATCCACGTTTTTCTTGGACGTCATCTTTTCCTTCTCTCCCGTTGTATCCAATCTCCGTTGATGGATGTTAAAAAAATCATCCCCAGTTTCCAGGTCTTGTAATGCTACCGATGTTATGATCGCGGATTCTTCGGGGATCTGGTGCTGCGTCACTGGGTGATTGCTGCCCAGCGTTTCGAGATAACGTAGTGGTCTCGAACGTCGGACTACAATTTCCCAGTAACGTGGCGCAACGTCCCAGAAAAGCGGCGTCCTCAACTACATTTCCATGAAAGGCCAAAAAGCCGCTCAGTAACGCAGCGGTAATTCCAGTATCAACGACCATAACGTCTTGCGACATACCATTAAAAGTCTTGTCTTCTATGGAGAAAATTCAGCTTCAAAATTCAAGGGATTCTCTGTCTTCGCTACATCACGGTCGTAATGATGTGTACATTTCGTCCCTCTTTGTTGGCAGTATAAAGAGAATTAATTTTCCATCATTTTCCTTTGCACACGTACACAGACAAGACATTTTAGACGACAATGTCTACATCCGCAAAGGGCAATAATGTGAAAACCATTAAATGCTAGAATAAGTTGCTTCAAGGGACTTCTTAAGCGTACGACCTAATGACTGTGGGGTGGCATGTGAATACCAAAAGGTGCTAACTCTTTCGAGGTTAGAACAAACTTAACCTAAAACTCTTCCTTCTGGTACAACATATTATTATTATTATTATTAACACATTTCGTAAACACTGATAATCAAAATTAATGACTGGCTATATTGCTAATAATAAAAAAGACCAAAGTAGTACAAAACTGAAATTCCAGCTAATAAATTTCATGTATAGGAAAAGCAATCCCAATACATGCCTGGACAGGCTGTGAGGGTTCCAGGACGTTCAGGCTTCCAGATTTCAAGAAAATCGGCACATGAAGGTGGTAAGGTTGTCTGCCTACGCATTTGCCGCCTTTACCTCCAAGGAAATATTCCTGGCACTCATTTCTTTTAGAGGCTGAGTCGAATCCAGCGCCAAAATTATGTCAATGAAAATTACATTTCATGTATAGCTTTATGACAAGGGTATGTCACTACGAGTCACATAAAGTACCCACAGAAGAGCAATAAAACTATGTGCTGCACCAATTGATAATAACGGTCCTTTCACCTCACCCCACTTAAGCGATTACTCTAACGTTACAGAAATAATCAGACGGTAAAATTACACGGTGTTCATTTATCTCAACATTACTGGGACATGCCTTTTCAGAATCTCTAGGTGCAACATTGCAATGTTTCATTTTTCGATGTTTATTTTGCGGGTGCCAAAGCGCGGATTCTCTTTCTCAGAGAAAAACATACAATGCTTCATCACATCACACCTTATTTTGTGGGTGTCAATTTATGTTATCTCTCTCTCTCTCTCGCTATCACAGTAAATCATACCATGCTTACATCTTTATTCGGCGTATGCCAAAGCATGGATTCTCTCTCTCAGAATAAAACATATAATACTTCATCAAGTCAATCTTTATTTTGCGTGTGCCAAATCGCCGATACTGTGTCTCTCTCACGTGCACATACAAACGCACTTTTTTTATTGCAACTGTTTGTTGGTCAGAAGATCATAAGTTATATATACACTGCCACAGTTATATTAATAAATTCTGTTACATCAGTCACTGGCTCACAGGTAAAATAAAGCCTCATATGAAAAAAATACATATTATCGCAAAATCCAGGAATCCGAAGCCGAAGAATAGACTGTGCAGTGAAAGTATCATGGTCCACATCACAATGTATACTTTGTACCCAAAAACCTGTGACAAATCAAAATTACATCCATGCAGACATTAAGAGCATCAAACAGAATTCGGCAAATCCGAAAGAGTATACCATTTACATCCCCCAAACTTGAATAATTAAAGTTTGAAATATGGTTTTACTTGGTATTTTGTATGGCTGTGAAACTTGGTGCCTTACGCTAGATAAAGAACACACGTACAGCGTCGTAAATTGCCTGGGTGTAGATGTGTATATGGGATGATATTGAGATGAACCTTAGGGACGCGCGATACGTGGGGGTGCGAACTGGATTTATTTAGCTCAGGAGAGAATCTAGTCGCAAGCTCCTGTGAAGAGGCTAATAACGTTCAGGTTCCATACGAGACCCTGAATTTCTTGCCTAGACAAGCCACTGTCAGTTTCTTAAGAAGGACAATAATTATTTCCTACCGATACTATTTATGCAAATAATGTAGAACAGAATAATTCATGAGCTGGTTGTAGGAACCGTAGATATTGAAACAGATTTTACACTTAACAACTGACGAGATACGCTGCTTGCGGGGGGAGGATTCGATACATAATACATAGCTATATATTGCAGGAAATATTACCTCATCATCTGCATTCATCTCTTTGCTGTATTCATATTCACGTCGCATTTGGAGACTGTGTTTGGAATTTAAAGTAGGCAACAGACAATGAAACTGAAACGTACTTAACTAATTCCAAACAGCAAGGCCCTTGTTGAGAGCTGAGAGTCTCTAATTGGTCAAGAAATCTCCCCCACCCCCCAGGACCTTCCCCTGAGGCACTTGAATCCAATTCCTAAACACACAAACACATACACTCACACACACACACACACACACACACACACACACACACTTCTTCTTTAAGTTTCACTTTCGCGTACGAATTTCTTCGTATTCAATAATGTACTACTTAAATACAACAAACAAGAACTACAGAGGCAGTTTCCGACTTTCGTAAACAATTCGCTCCTAAAGACGTACCAGAAAGTCGAGCACCAGACTTTTACGTTATAACGGGGGGTTCCATTCCCATCACTTAAAAAGTACATAAAAATCCCTTCTTATTAACTGTTAACGTTCCCGCCATCACGCCAGCCAATATCCTCCACAATTCTGAAGGCTATATAAGGGATGGCCAACGAAACTCATAATCCTCAGCAACCTTAAAAACTTCGTTCAAAACATTTTCATACGTCTGCCTTACAGTGCACACGCAAATTACATATTGCCACCATCATGATGTAGGTCAGCTTTCTTCCACCAGATTGCGTTATCAGAGTAAGCGTCCAGGGTAGCAAACAACAAAGAACATGAGGCTTCATCGAAATAAGCCAACATGAAAACTCAACCGTCTACACCAACGTCAAAGTTGTCTGTTGGGTAACAAAATACAAACAGTACAACTAAACTTTCCAGATTTTGATGTTTTGCTGACCGTACATCTCAGTATATTTATCTTAGTAATTAACCAACTTGATGCACAAAAGTTTGTTTTACAGTAAGTTTATTTCATGCCTCTACATGTTTCGAGCACCATGTGCTCATCATAAGGAGGTCAAAATTGTATTATACACCTATAGGTGTGATGATACCAGAGGCTGTATCATACAATTTTGACCTCCTTATGATGAGCACATGGTGCTCGAAACATGTAGAGGCATGAAATAAACTTACTGTAAAACAAACTTTTGTGCATCAAGTTGGTTAATTACTACGATAAAAACTTTCCAGACTTGCCTCTAATTCTACTTATTTCAAGTAGCTCTTCTGGCATTTTTTAATCACGGCTCGACAGCCCTAGTGGGCCTAGGCCACCTCATTTTCGACGCTTCGTGATCCAACGCAGGCATGGATTACACGGGCTACTCTATACGCTAGTCACCAGCGAGTTCACTAGCAGCTTTTAAACTCGCTGGCGACTAAATCCGAGAGAGTGAAGTTGAAGTCTGTTAAATTTTACTTGCTACTAGCTGGCTAGTATATTGTCCCCCTTGTAAACTCACTCAGTGTAATTCATACTGCCAGTAAGTACCTTGTGATAAAACACTAAAATTCATCAGTTCATCTCTGATACGTGCGATGATGAAATAAAGCGCTACTAGCTGACTGCGCAGCTTTTTCATTCCTATGTGTAACAGGCATGGCTAGTTTACTTGCTGATCGCCCACTAGCTGGCGACTAGCGTGTAAAATGGGCTCGTGTAATTCCTGCCTTTGACACACCACACTCGGTAGGTAGGAGCTCTTAAATTTACAATAATATAGGCCGTTATGGGTTTTTCGTTTACGAAAAACATAGAAAGCCACTGATCTAGTCAAGATGTATTATGGAAATTATTAGTGAAACACGAAACTTTTTCAAATTTCTTATTTACTTAATATATATATATATATATATATATATATACTTAATATATATATAATTATAATGGAAAAACAGATTTCTTGCTCCAAAGCATTACTTTGCTAATATGTAAGAATTAATGTACTAACCATGTGTTTGGCTGCAAGCAACGTACCTAATGCCAGAATACACCAGAAATAACCTATCTGGAGTACGGACGTCGTTAGACAAAATGAAATACCTGGTGAAAATATATTAATCGTTATTAAATACGGCATTTCAGTAAATGTAAAATAAGAAATTGTCCTTGTGTACGCCACGACGTCAGCTTCATGTCCCACTAAGTTTACCCCAGGTGCCCATTTACAACGAGGTTGAGTGGGCTCCAGAGGCGGTCTAAACGCTTTGGAGAAGGGAAAAATCTCTTACCCCTATCGGGAATCGAATACCGGATCCTCCAACCCGCAGACTGCGCTATAAGGAATTCCAGTAGATTTATAAAGCAAGAACGTTTCTGGCATTATCCGGCTCATATTATGGACTATGGCCTGGCGATTTTGTTTCTACGAGGGGGTGGAGTCTGCCTGAACACCGTGTCTGCATTACCAGTGTCGCCAACATCTTCTGCGACGCAGCCAATTATACGTGTGTGTCCATGGGACTGAAGGGGAGTTAATGTGTCGAGTGCGGCATGACGGAGACTATCTTGATGCCTGTAAATATGTTTGTTATTTTTACGGTATCATTTGCATAATCTATTGTCCTGAATAGAATTATGTTACTTGCCAGTTACCTGCCTTCCAAAGCTGAAATTCAATGGGAAGTATTAACATGTTTGGTATAAGGAAACAAGTTAGGGTAAGTCTGTAGACCCTAGCGCGGCTGGCGAATTCGCAGTGTTATTGTCCGCAGACATTAAATTCACGAATACTTTCCAGAAAAACACTATCTCAACACACATCATAATATCACTCATACTTTGTAGCAGATGTAAAATAGACTATGCAGGTATCGTAAGCGGAGAGATTGGCAGTCGATATCTCTTAAACGCATTTTTATAATCAATAATTCTCGATACGCAACTTTTTCTTCAGCCTCAGTCAGGATATCACGTAGAGAACTGCCTCAAACACAACAACCGTTTCTTTGGTCTCAGCGAGTACCTCATACAGAACAGTTTCATGTATGAAAATCAGTCATGGCGAGAGATCCTACACGCATATAGGCCTTCACATAATGCGTATGTCATTTTTGTCAGATTTTAACCAAAATCTAAATATAACGACATATTTTCGAAAAAAAAAAACACACAAAAAAGGTGGTAGTCACTCAGTTCCATGCCGACGAACTGACAGATAAGACGAACTTAAAAGCCGCTTGTCGCAGTTGTTTCGAGGAAGTGCCTAAGGGTGGAAATAATAACAGTTGCCGCTCACGGCCGTAATAACACGAGTACTTCAATGCCAAACACTGCAACCAAACTAAATGTGGCAGAATTCGACTTGAGAAGAAAACAGTCACTTAGTTTGTCACGATATTATCAGACTTTTTTTTTTAAATAGAAAATAACACTACCTTGTTCACAACGGCCCACAATTCTGACAAACTTACCTTATTTCCTTAACATCGTTTTTAATGTTATCATTCTATCTACGTCCAGACTACCACAAGGGGTCTTCCTTTCCTTGCGCCATGTATGCCCAGACCATCAAATCCTCAATTTTTTCCCCTAATAATATTCCGTGTTGAGTAAAAACTATGGAACTATTTATTACGACGTTTCGTCCAGTGATCGTCACTGTTTCTCTCTCTCTCTCTCTCTCTCTAAGGTACAAACATACTTCCCAGCACTGATACACTACATACCCTATTTCACATTAAATTAAATTAAATAACCTCTGTGTTCTCCCCCTAGATTAGCAGACCAGCATTCATACCCATACAAACAAAAAGGTACACAAGCAAATTCAATTATTCAAATTACACGTGTCATGTTTCATATATACATATATATATATATACATATATATATATATATATATATATACTGCACGCTCCTAATTCAGAT
>Ga0136643_10006413_pt1 | contig 16839 bp, 11 predicted proteins | sample TergutLab28metaG_FD_96883 | JGI IMG/M metagenome (GOLD analysis project Ga0136643, IMG submission 96883) | Labiotermes labralis P1 segment gut microbial communities from Petit-Saut dam, French Guiana - Lab288 P1 (version 3) (version 3) | ecosystem: Host-associated > Arthropoda: Insects >... | reverse complement strand
TTGTGATTTTTTTTTTTTTTTTTTTTGAAATTTTTGCTTTTAATTTGGTAGTAATGGGGGGATGCTTGTCATTTTTTTTTTTTTTTCAGATATGAGCTTCCATTTGATCGTCATGACTGGATAATTGATCGCTGTGGAAAAGAAGTTCGGTATGTTATTGATTACTATGATGGTGGTTCAGTTCAGCCTGGAAGTTACCAGTTTGCAATTTTGGATGTCCGTCCAGCTATGGATTCATGGGAGAACATTTGGGATCGTATGAGAGTGGCTTATTGGCGCTGGGTTTACAGCAGTGATACAAGTTCAGATACCACAAACAGTTAAAGGTTCCATATGCCTCCTTATCATAAGTAGGTGTTTTTTTTTTTTGGTCTCCAAAGTGTGTGATGTTAATAGTGTATACAGAGTATAGCATAGTTCATAAATTTTTGCATTGCCATGTTTTGAAGGATGTACCATTTAAGTCCACATGGAAATGTGATTTGAAGGGATTAGAAAATTTATGTAAAGAAACATCACTCATGTTCATGCATATATTATTATGTTCTGTTCTAATTTATTTTGAATAAAATATTATAAGAGTTTGTTGTTTGTAACATGTGCTGCTGAATGACCTCTTCACTGCTTGCATGACATTAACGTATGTGACCAACAGGCTGTCTTGAGCTAAGTAGACATATAAATGGCATGTAAATTCATCATAATTCATGGCACACCTAGACAACATAAGATTCATACTGTACATGTTTGTAGTAAGTGGAAATCATACTGACAAATTCCTTTCCCTCAAGTAAAATGAAATGTAGTTAAAAAAATCTCATTATTATGAGGGAGAGTCAAATGAAAACCTTAAAAGTGTGATAAAAATTTGAAACACAGCTCGATTGTCTTGTAAGTTGACAAAGATGATATTCATGGTTTGAAGAGTGGCCGACAGTGGCAGTATGATGCAGGAATGCAACACGACGGTGCAGTTGTAGTGTAAAGATGGCAGCCCTGCTTGCATCATGCACCAAAGAAGAACAGTCTGTTTTTTAAGTAGTGCAGGGGTGAAACCCATCGAAATTCATCGATGAATGAAAGTTCAGTATGGTGATGCATGTCTGTCACTACAGCAACTGTATGAGTGGACTAGGAAGTTCATGAACAGCATTGGTTCTGTAAGAAACTCTCCTCGACCTGGTCAGGCACATTGAGTAATGACACCAGAGGCCATTGCAGCAGTTGAAGCCATCGTGAAGGAAAATTGCCATGTAACAGTGAATGAAATGGCTGCACGTCTGGATATGGGTCATGGTGCAGCACACCATATCGTTCATGATGTTCTGCAGTTCCATAAAGTGTCTGCAAGGTGGGTACCACACTAGCTGACTGCAGATTTGAAAGAACGACATGTTGATGCCTGCCAGCAACTTTTGAAATGCTTTGAAGCAGAAGGTGATGGCTTTCTAGGAAGAAATGTTATGGGAGATGAAACCTGGGTCTACTACCACTAGCTGGAAACCAAGAAAGTGGGCAAGGAATGGCACCATACCTCCTCACCAAAACCGAAAAAATTCCGCACGCAACCTTCTGCAGGAAAAGTTATGCAGACACTCTTTTGGGATGAACGAGGGGTAATTTTGGAGCACTACATGCCCAGGGGGAACACTGTGACCAGTGCAACATATGCAGATCTAAAGTATCACCTGCATCCTGCACTCAATTCCAAACGACGTGGGCGTCTGAGTATAGGTGTTTTGCTCAACCATGACAATGCTCGGCCCATACTGCCAGTTCAACTGTTGCAACAATCCAAGATTTGTCCTTTGAGTGTATTCCACTTCCACTGTACTTGCCAGACCTCGCCCGCAGTGACTTTCGTGTCTTTGGACCGCTCCAAGAGGCGATGGGAGGCAAGTCTTTCAGGTCTGACGAAGAGGTGCAACAGGCGGTGCATGAGTGGCTGCGCTCTCAGCCAAAAGAATTCTTTTCTAAAGGTATCCATGCACTTACGAAGCGCTGGAATGAACACTTGTATGGAACGCAATGGAGACTACATAGAAAAATGAAGTAATTGTGTAACTTATGTGTTCAGTAAATTATGAGATAAAAATATTTAAGGTTTTCATTTGACTCACCCTCGTATATTGAACTTTGCTTTTTGCTTTTTGTTCTTTTGAAATATTTTGCATTAAATAGCTTAGAACTTACCATTTTCCCCCATACCATATTCGTGCCATTGGGGTGGGGTGAAGTAAGGCATATTAAGCTGTTAGAACCAGAGGAGTATAAGCTATTGTCAATAGTCCCATGGATTTCTTTGTGGAGATCCATCAGTGGGTGTGTGAGTAGGATTTTTGCCCCAGTGTCCATGGTGATTTTTTTGCTAGCCTCTACTCTCTTCCTGAATACTTCCTGAATGGGTTTAATTTGAACAACCGTATCATAATTAACAGAAATCAGGAACTTTATGTATAAAACTCTCCTTACTTTAGTCTCTAATTATTATTAATTTATTGTGTGCCTGTATTTATATTTTATATATTTCTTGGGAAAAAAAATATCGGTGTGCTATAATTCTGTGATTATCTGTGACTTCTTTCATCCAGATTCTTGCCTATCCACTATTCACGGTAATTTTTCATCTTGTGTGACATATTGCGTGGACTTTTTTGACATTTTACAATACTACATTAGGACTCTTTCGCATAATGTGTGCTTGTGACTTCACAGAGAACTGACACCCTCTAGGATACACAGCATGGAACTGAGCTAATGAGTGGGCTTTGCGTGTACCATAAGCAGCCTGATGAGAAGTGACTATCGACTGCGAACATACAAAGTATCTCTGAAATTTAAATAGTGTCACTAAATGGCCAGTGAATCACACATGTGTTCCTGATGTGGAATGCTGTGGCCATTTATGTTAACTCTTGCTGTCATGGAGAGAACAAATTCATCCATGGGGTGGAGTCTTGTAACATTTATAATTTCCACTTTGGATCTAATCTGAAATGTTCAAATCAATTTTAATACCATCACTCTTTTTGTAGATGTTATAATGACTGTGGGAAGTAATAATTCCACACTGTACTTGTGATAAGGAATGTTAGCAATCTGTGGTAACTGCTAACAGTGATGCTGTATGTGCAGTAAAGGCAGGAATGGATCATTAATCACTAATAATATTTTCTTTTAAACAGAGACTGCAGTGTTTATGTGTTGCAGCATGATTGGCTATTGTGGTGCTGATTTGCACAAAATTCGTGGTAGAGTCAAAGGAGTTTTCTGTTTTGCCTGTCACCATCTGTACTAAAACTATTGTCCTGTATTGAATACAAGGATGTTCTGTTGATGAGGCTCAGGAATTACTAACAGTCCCTAGTGAAGGTACAAGACTAGCCCACTTTTCGGATGTTTACTATCCGCACTGGCGAATGTTAGCAGCCACTAGTCAAATTAGGGGTGAATGCTAGCAATTGCTGATTTCTTACAGCCACTGTAACAGACATTTGATGGGATTTCTTGGGCAAGGAATTTGCTCACTGACATTTCTCGGCTTACACAAGACATTAGAGAAGGATGACACACATCAAATTGTCAAGTGGGATTCAGACTTGCACACATTTTGTTCAGGTAGTACAAGACCCTCTACCAGTGTGATCGATAACATTGATATATTTTTCTGAGAAATTCTGCACACATGAATATATATGGGAGTAGAGTATGGTTAGAAACTGAATTTGAAGGAACCAGAACAATGTCATAGCATAGAAGTGCTTTGAATTTGAAATTAAAATGTGTATTAGGTAACATGCAGCTTAAGGATGTACTTGTTATGTTAGCACCGAAATTATTTACATAAAACATGTATTCATGTATTGCTAACACTGTTCAGTGCCCAGTTCAAATCTTTGTGTTCCACCAAGATATTCTACTGAGTTCTTTTATCTTCCTCAAAGCAGATAAAGCTGCATACATAGTATTGCCAAATCATCTATCAACTTTAGCACTTGAGTCAATATTGCAAGTACACCAAGAATTAAAGTATTATTGATGGAATTATTATACCGTACATACAGAGTACAGTGACACTGATATTTTGTTGTAAGCTTGTGTAATTCCACAGCAAGAAATGATGTATAAGAAATGAATGTCTTAGATGCAAATTGAGTTTTATAGCTGAAATAAAGTTTGAGGATAAAAATTTGCTAAATTTCAAATTGTGGCTGTTTTATTGATATATTTTATTTTAAAATAAAAATAATATAAATATGGCAGTTTTGTGTGACATAGCAGTGGGCCTCATTAACATTTTCAGGTAGAAAATGATTACAAAGATTTCACATTCATATTTTATTCTGAGGAAAATCATAGAGCAGGACCATAAACAATACCATTGTCCTATTGGTCTCTGAAACGTACACAGTCTTGCAGAGTGTTTGACTGCTTATAGGGGCTGTATTAAGTGACGGTATTGTCCAGTGAGGGGTATTTACCTTCCTTATTCTGTTTTACACTTTCCATTTGTACGCATCACTCAACTCTTATACCCATTTACTTATTCATGTCTTTAATGAAGTTTGCCAAGTGTTATTCATTACTGTATTACTTGTGTTATGATGTCTAGTAAGAAAACTGATGTGCTGTATATGGAGTCAAGCAAAAACAATTGAAGCTTATATAGTTTTCTTAAGAGAAATATAGGTTGGTAATAATACAAAATAAGTTATTTTGTCAATGAAGAAAGCTTTTTTTGCAATATTTGTATTTGACCAGAGTGCACAGTATGAAGACTTGTGCAGAGCAAAAGTGTTGAAAATGGATAATAACTCTTCATGTTCTGAAACGACAAACTATGAGACTACCCCCACAGTTGGGCCATTTTGCATAACAGGTAAGGTTTTGCAACCATACTTTTGAACATACAGACATAATACGCAAGTTTTTTGTATGGATGCCGTATTGTGGGAAATATCTGCATATTTTTAAGACACTTCTAAATTCAAACACTTAAGTTACATTTGTTTTTATACATGTTGGCTTTCTGTACATATTGTCAAAGACTGCCTACTGTGTACCCACGGGAAGCTCAGTGTTTTTAAAGTGTTGTTGGTTGCCCAAGGAATTTTAGAATATCCACACTGTTTTATTCCTTTCTTAATGATTGCAAACACACAGTGATTTCTGTTCTGCTCTCCACTTTCTGGTAACTGCAAGCATTTGGATTGTATTCAGATGTCACATCATTACAGGTTTGAGCAGAAAAAGTGGTAAAATGTTTAAAGAAACTCTTCTGTTATTTACTAGGTTTTTTTAATAGTCTACTGAAACATGTTAGCATTGAAAGTGTATGCTAAAGTACTTCCACTTAATTAAGGCATGTGAAGACTAATTCTGGCTTAGAGTTCTGTGACTTGAGGTTAGGGTACTTCTGTGAGTAGTGTTTGAAGCTGACTTAATATAATAATTAATAGATATTGAAACTTTTGGACAAAAAAAATTTTCTGCTTCTTAACAATACTACTGATTTGTTATTTCCACCTACTCTCTTCTTTTGTTTAAAGTCTGTACAGTCATTATGAAATGAAAGATGCAGGATAATGTATTAATATTACTACAACGAGATAACTTGAACGAAAAAATTATAAGAACACACCTTAAACTCAGACTCCCAATCCAATGACTGGTTTTTCTTTGTATATCTTTTCCTCATTCTTTGCAGTCTCAGTCCAGACTCTGCAAAGTCACTAGTCTACACATCTTGCTCTCCTTCTCCTATTTCTTCCTGTTAGTGGGTGTTTGATGGTCATCCTATTCCTATTGATGTTTTCTGTCACTGTGGGAAAGTCGAAATAGTGGTACACATTGTCAAAAATTTATTTTAATGACTGGAAAAACCAGAAATATTTGGCGACCCAAACCGAATTTTGCAGGTCACCAGGACAGAACTCTTTAAAACACATTAAACCGGGGCTGTCGCGGGAACCGGAACCAGTGGGATCTCTATGTACCAGTTTTAGCACAGCTGCCACCAACAAAAATAGCTTTGAGCAATGGAGGTATTGCATTCCGCGCCTCTATCAATCGAGCCTCGGAGGCTGTGCCTTCTGACATTTCATGGAGTTCTCAACAGATGTCGCAAGATGTCACAATGGACACATGCGAAATGAATATCATAATATTACAGGAATTACAAACTGTTTTAGTGTCACATTAGAAGCGCCGATTGTAACTATTTAATAGAGAAAATTGAACTTATTTTTCGAGAACTTTCATTATTTTAGACCTTTATTACCGTAAAATTGCACAGTGTAGCAGTTAACGTTAAACGTCCAACGCCATATTGGGTTGTGGCAGACCACTTGTTGTGTTAGTGACAACGTGAAAAGTGATTTTAGGTTCTGAAGAGGAATTTGTGCTGTAAACGGTTTCTTCACGATGAACGGGTATGAATTTCTTGTATTTTAGACGCTGAGTGTGGTACGGGGTTTTAACGTAATGTGAGCTTACTACCCATGAACGAACCAAAGAGGGAGTTTTGACAGTTGACCACTGTCATTGTAAATCATGCTATTACAAAAATAATCGATTGTGTGTTTTTTATTCAAGTATTTGCGCATGAAGTATTGTTAAGGAGACATTTTTGTATTTAACTTGGGCAACGCTAAAGGAATTGCTAGTGTGACGTACAGGTATTATCATAAGAAGACGTTAAGTTGTGTTGAGGTTAAGTTTAAAACATTTACATTTGTTTCATACCCGCGAAACACAAAAGATTTGGATATAAAATTAAGTTCTTGCAATTCCACAAGAGTGTGATTTTTTCAAAATTTTACCTTAAAGGTACTGAAGTGCCTGTTAGAAATATCAGTGTCAGGATGCAGGACATAAAATTATAATGTACTTAAATTAGAAACATGCTCCAAATTAGAAATCGTTTTTAAACATATTTTGTCGGAGGGATTACGCTTCTTTTTGTTCGACGTTGATCCCAGTATATAATGCAAGTTCTGAATATTATGTCTGGATGTGGAACAATTCCCCCCCCAAACTGGTTAGCCATATCACTGTTTTGGATTATGTCATATGGCCCCTCACTTGTGCAGCACATGGCTGCAGTTATGCAGACTCTTTGTGAGACTAGTGGTATATGAGTTGCTAATAATTGAAAAAGAATTTTCATTACTTTCAGGATATTATTTCAGTATTAATCTTGAAACCTAACAAGTTTACTGCTCTCCCCACTGGCAAAAGAAATTCACTGAGATAGATGTGATAGGTATCAACATTTTGGTCACAGGTATCTGGCCTTGTTACATTTGTGGACATTATATGAAGGTCTTGAAGTTTAGGATTAACCAGCTAATCAGTACTGTGAATTTGTTATTTTAGACTCTAGTTCTTTGTCAGTGAAGTTGTTCTCTTGGCATATGCATTAGTAAAAGAGACAACGGTGATATTCTTTATCATTGTAGGTGGTAATTTTCATCATGTTATTTGTTCACAATGGAAATCGATATTTCAGCAGCTTAGGATGGACAATATGTGACGGCTATGACGCTTGTGTGTATTATGTTCAAATTGTTTTACTGTGACATTAGAGAGTAAATATATTATGCTGTTTGTGTTTGTGAAATTTTGTTTTCTGTTTCTTGTTAATCCTAAAGTTGTTTTATCTGCTTTACTTGTGATGCTTGTCAACTGCAAGTGTTTCATAGTGTCAAATGACAGATGCCTTTAGTTTTAAATGTAAAGGATGTGACTTCTGTAACCTTTCAGCCATCGGAAGCACTTAGCATCTACGTGATGGCATGTAAAATAATACTGAAACTGTCATAGAGATTTTTCATGCGGAAATTCTCCGCTATGTAACCAACCATGTAAAGCATGTTTGGTCTGTAGGTGGTAATATGCCGTTTGCTGAGCTACACAGAAAGTTAGAAGCTATATCCCCTGCCTCACAGTTTCTTGGTCCTCCAGCATCACTAGTAGAAACTGACTGACTGAGAAGACATTACAAGAGTCCCTGACATCTCTGAACTATCAGCTGTTTGGAGATATCCAAATGGAAAAATCCTCTGGTTAGTTGTGCAGCCCAAGTGTAGTAGCAGTAACTGAAGATTACCTGTATGAACTTAGGTCAGAATTGGTACTGTTTGATAATGTGGAATATGTGGTAATTGGGCACCTATCCAGTCCTGTGGGTGCCAGACTAAAGGAATTTTACTATAATATTTAGTGAACATTACAAATTATGACCCTCTGCATGGTACAGCTTTTTGCATATTCCTATTATTCTACCTTGTAAATTCAAATATTCTCTTCCAGTACATTTCTCTCAAACATTTTCAGTCTGTATTCTTCTCATAGTGAGAAAGTTTTGCAGCTATGCAGATGTGTCCAATATTGTATTTTTATGTTGTTGAAATGTTAATGCTTTTAAGTAGCAGACAGGAAGACAAATGATCCTGATTTGAGTGGTAGTGAGAAATCCCCACATTTAATCTGTTCTTAAATTTGTGAATGCATTTCTTATCTACTACTGTTGTGCCCAAATATTTGAACTTTGTTACATATATTGTGCATGTTTGTGATGAAAACTCAACATATGTACAATAAAACTTCAATTATGTATCACCTGATTGTTGGTCAGTTTCTATTAACTGTCATGGTGGCAAAATGCTTTGTGTGTGCAGTGTAGAATCAAAAGCGCATGCGTTGCTTGTCAAATGGTCATTAAGTCAGTATTTTATTTTAATCTTGACCTGTTCTGTAATGTTCATAAGTAAATACATATACTGTAGTATGTATTGTAATAAAAAATTTTATTTGTGTTATGCAGTATGTAATTTTTTAGCTCCTATTTCATTTTCTGTCTGTTCTTGTATCTGACATTGCTTTGGTCCCAACCGCTGATGGACAATTAAAGTTTTATTGTACCCTGTTTTCTCTGGGAGAACATTTTCAATTTTTTTGGTTGAAAGGATGTTTGATAGCTGAGGCACCATCAGGAAAGAGAAAGGTGCCTAATGTGTGGGTGCTGTTGCATAAATTTGGTCCTTATTGGTAAGTCTTCTTCTGGCCAGTGCATGTTGTCTTGATAAACAAGAGGAAGGTGGGATAGCTTAATTGGTATAGTGACTGTACCATGGTCTGGACAGTCTGGGGCTTGAATCCTGTCAGGGGCAAGAGATTTTTCTCTTTTCCAAAACATCTGGACTGACTGTAGGACCTGCCCAGCTTCCTGTTCAGTGGGTAGTCATCATCATCATCATCGTCGTCGTCTAGCCAACATGGAGTTAGGCCACTTGTTGACCCGTTCTGGTCTCACACTTCTAGAAGTCTCTTTAATGGTCTCAGTGGGTACTGGGGTTATTTCTCAGGGGTACAGTAGGCAAGGCATGAAGTTGACCACACACTTCCAACTAGTGATAAGGTTAAGAATGGGTGGAGGTGCATGTCTCTTCCCCTGTTTTGTGTCTCTCCCTTCACATTTAAGAAAGGGAACTCTTAGGTAAAGTCAATTCTTATTACTGGGTCTAGTAAAGTAGGAAGTTCCTCTTTAGCACCTGTAATTTGTGTTTGACTCCTCTGTGCCGTATTATACTACAAACTTGTAGTGACAATGCAATTTTACAATTATAGAAGTAGGAAAGTATTGTGGAGACAATATATTTCACTTTTCTTTTAATTTGATGTTTTATCCAATAAAGTCTTTTGCTGGAAATTTCTAAATTTTTGCATGTGTGCCATAGCCTGTGCCTTCTAGTCTTCTCAGAATTGGTCATGCCAGTAACTTTTTGTGAAGAGTATGAATTGTGAAGCTCCTTATTTTTGTAAATTTTTCCACATCCAAGTATTTGCCTCAGGTCCACATGCACACATAATCTCAGTCTGTGTTCTACCATTAATGTGGTTGACCAAGATTTACGCACGCACACGCACACACACACAAACACAAACACACACACACACACACACACAACTACCTGTAAAACTATATTTTTGTATATTTCCATCTTTGAATGTTTAGATAGCAAGGGAAGATGCGGGGATTTTTTTTAGTAAGATTCCTAACTGGGTGGTAGTAAGTATTCCCAGAATTTACTCTTTTCTTAATGAAGTTTTGATTGCTTAGTGTCTTGCTCTAATATTATTACTTTGCCACATTTTCAGGGGATTTGTAGTGTTATTTATTGAAAGTATTTTATTTTCATCTCTGGTGTGATGACAGTGGAAAATATCTGATAAATATTGATATGAAATTTTAATGCTCTTTTTGTGTAATATGTCAGTTCACATATATTTTATTTAGAACGTAATACATTTGTACAGGTAATATGTATGAGTCTTTGACATTCAGAGGACTGTGTATCATGATATATTCTTATAATGAAACCAAAAAGATGCACTAATTTCTAAAATAAATTTGAGAAATTAGTGCATCTCATTGGTTTTATTATATTAGTGTATGATTGTTTTTTAATTTTTATCTCTTATAAAAGAGTGGTCTTTATATTTAGCCAGTTTGTGATTAATCAGTGGTTTGGGTTTTAGAATATTTTTGCTCCTTTTATGAAAGGGATCCAAATACATTTTCAATATCTGTACAGTTCTTACACAGGTTAGGATTTGTATTAATTGAAATGTGCTTCTAGAATTTACATTTTGTGATTGTTTTGCCTGTTGCAATGACTTATTGTTATTCCGATTTTGTTTCAGAATTTATGTCAGTGTGATAAAGGCTTGTGCAGAGAAAGAAAAGAATTGATGGAATTCTAATGGATTAGCAGTCCATTGCTTTTTAACTAATGAATAAAATCTGTGAAGCTACAGCATAAAAAGCTTCTTTATAAAGTGTATCAGTTTTTTAAGTGCATATGACAGAATCCATATTTTTTTTACTGTTCTTGAAGGGAAAACAGTTTTCAGGATCGGTTTCTAAAAGGAAAGCATGATCTGTATTTGTGTGTATATGTCTTTATAGTTGCAGTTTAGTTTATGAGTACATCTCTGTTAATATTCTGCACTGGTATATGGAGGTTACTCTGACCTGAGTGTCAGCCAAATTACCCACTAGTCCGAGATATATTGCGTGTTCATCTTTGGTTTTCTCCTATCAGTGTCATTCCACTAATGTTCTGTATACACATTTCGTTCATTTACCACTGACACAATTTAATTTAGCAGTTAACTACATCATTAAGAAAATTACTTCTTACATATGTCCCCTGCTCAATTTATGATGTATAAACCTTTGTAGCTGAAACAGCCTTATCACATCTAAGGATCATTTATTTATTGTCACAGTCATAATATTCTGAAGGCATATGTACAGTGAACAAACATCCACACACACCTAATTTCATTTTCTGGTACTTGTTGTAGGTATATGATACATACAGTATTCAGTGAAAATTTGGTCTTATGTCAGTTTAAATAGCTGAAGACTTTTTCAACCAGTGAGTACTGCAATAGAAGTTGCTACCTTAGGTGAAAATTACAGCAATGGTTGTATTCTTTGCTTTTAGGTAAGTGGGCAGTACTGTTTGGCAGTTGGAGTCTGTACCCTACCAGTACATGTTCTAGATACTGTTGATGTAAGTTATCACATTTATTTACTTTTCTTTGACTAAATCATATTTAGGTTTTTAGGTACAGGTTTCTTTTTCTTTCCCAAACAGTTGGAAACAGAAAAGGTTTGCAAGGTGAATGTTTGCATGTTTGCACATGAACTAATACATTTCCAGATTTTACTGTTATGCACATTGTTTGAAAGTTTGCCAGTAAAAACCTGTTTTAATCTCTACTAAATTAATAAATCTAAGACTGCAAAGTACAAGCCAATGTAAAATTATATCGAACAAATAGAGACCCTTAATACAGGACTAAAAGTGTAGAATGTGTCCTGGTATATTTATTCAAGATTGCAGCATTCCGGGATGTAATTCCATGTAACCTCATAGAATTATACTGGTACTGCCGAGGAATAACCACCGTTTGTGATCCTAGAGCTAGCATGCGCCATCGAAGTGTCAAAATATCAGTACAGTTCTTCCAGAATAGGTAGTGCTACATCCCAAAAGACTTGCAGTCTTCACGTTCACCTCTATTAGAACCCAGCATCTTAAGGAATATTGTTTTATTGTCATGTAATTTTGTTTTGTAATGTGATTTCTGGGATTTGTGTACAATAAGACGTTTTTCACACAAATGGCACAGATTTAAACTTCAAGGTGGATGAACTATAGTGAAACCCTCTTAAGACATGTCTGGCAAAAATCAACATATCAGGCTTATTCAGCGGGCAAGCATATGAAAATGGTAAATCTGAAAACGACATCATTTTGTAATTCCTTATTGAAATTGACATTCACTTTACTATAACGTTACTTCATGTAAGTTATGAATTCATTTATTCGTTTTTACGATCAGACCACATTCTTTAGCGACTTCTGACATTCATCAACACCAGGCAAGGTTTTCTACAAGCACAGCTGGTAGACGAACAGTCCGTTCTTGCCGGAGCCATTCCATAAATACCGACAGTATGTTGCTACATGTAGCTGTTTTCACCCTTCTACATCTCGGCTGCTCACGATTGAAATCTGTCTCTCCTGTACGTGGACGCAGAAACAAAGTTATTCTTGTGAATGTTTTACGATGAAAATTTTAAGTAGCACCCATTGTGTTTGTAGTAGCCAGCTTTAGTTGCATCGAGAGTAGCTTCGTTTTGCACCGGTTTTTGATTACGTAATCATGGTGATCACGTGTTCAGTAGTAATGGCTCAACAGAACAAAGACTGTGCACAGATAAGCAGTTTGAAGTGAACAGAAACATGTATAAATTTTTTCACGCATTTACCCCAGGTTATTGAAATTAACCCGTTAGAGGCCGAGTTAAATCCCATATGATATCTGCTGGCATTATTAGGAGCTCACCATATTTTCCACATTAGCGGGGTAAGGGTTAAGGTAAAACAGCTACAGTCAAAACGCGTTCCATTAAATCCACGCTTATTTAGATTGTACCTTATTCACTCGCCATATTTTATCATGCCATGTGAAATGCCCGCGTGGAAATGGGTGGCAGCGTTGTCGAAGCATGAAGCCATTTCCGTCTACATGTTTTCACCTTTCAGGTCAGTCTTCACGAACTCAGAACTTTATTTCGCTGCTGCAAGTTGGCAGCAAATTTAACGAGTGGGAGTATAGTACTGCGCTCTTCTGGTTTATTACGCAGCAGTAGTGGTAATTTCTTACAGACGTTTCGGGACAACCTATCGGTACCATCTTTTGGGTTCTTGACCCCCGAAGATGGGACCGATAGGTTGTCCCAAATCGTCGGTGAGAAATTGTCACTACTCGCTGCGTAATAACCCAGAAGAACGCAGTACTATACTCCTTAGCAGCGGAAGCCTGAAATCACGCATTAGCGGACGGGAATTAAAGGTATTGATGCGAAAACTTATCCACTAGGTGAACAATTCTTGCTTCCTAGGTGGGAAGTGCTTTTAAACGGGAAGCGCATTAAAAGGGCATCACATATGTTAATCATGTGGGAAAATGTTAGTAATGATTATTTTGACTGCGCAGGCGAGGAAACGTCCTAAGCGGGAACATTTAGGCAAGTTTCACTTTATTCACAGAAAACTGACTTGCGATTTAGAAATGTAATAAGGATGTGAAAATATGTACTGCTGAGTAACCTCATAGTGTATGGAGCATGGATTTTTAGGCGCGTTCGCAAAATTGCGAAAAGCGACTATTAGCTTCGCCGTGTTTGTCTGTCCGTATGTGTGTCTGTCCGTCCGTATGGAACAACTCGGCTCCCAGTGGACGGATATTCATGCAACTTGATATGTATTTTTCGAAAATCTGTCGAGAAAATTCGAGTTTAATTAAAATTTGACAAGAATAACGGGCACTTAACATGAAAATCAATATATATATTTTTCATCCCGTTTCGCTCATTTATTCTTAGAATGAGAAATGCTCCAGACAAAAGTTGTAGAGAAAATCAAAACACACATTTTGTGTTCAGTAACTTTTTAATAAAATCTTGTCGTTTATCAGATAATGTGGAAAAATGCCATAGAGCCGGACAGGCCACATATAACAACACAGCGCACGTGCACTGCATGCTGGATAACTAAGGCTACAAACACACTCTCAGAATATGTCACACTATTTGCTTTTACACTGCAGCAATGGCTGCGCGAACGCGCCTCAGCGTTTACTTTCTACGTACATTGCCGGGCTTGTTCTGTGATGTGATTCAGAATGTTGTAGTGTAGTATCTTGCAGAGCTGCCTGATCTCACTGTTAGTTAGCCTGTGTGATGTGACACACTGGTGGGCCACAGTGTGGTTCTAAGCAGGTCTTATTTTCACAATTATTGATTTTTGTGTTATTTTCTGCCGTGTACATCGTCTATTTTTCACTTAACAGTGTTTCTAAAACGATAAAATTTTCTGTGAATTGTAATGCCCAGTAACATGTATATGAAAACCGTAAAGAATTACAAGCGTGGCCTGTGCATGCATACATTTGTGCATGTGTTCTCGCATAATCAACATACACCACCGTACGAGAATGTGTGATTTGGTGTGCTCTGAAGTTTTGAACTGCAGTGTAGTGTGCCATCATTCGGGAAAGGTTGACTAACATTGCTGTAACTCTACTTGTCTGAGAGGAGATTGAGCGGTCATGGCATATTCTGCATACCTGCCGTACGTTTACCATTCCATACTTAATAACATAAACGAAATGACATTTAATGCTTTCTCTGAGTTGCCCAACATCGTTCTATCATTAGAAAGAGACTGCCCATTGCATGAAACATCGCAGCCACAGGATCAAAATGTGCGGAATGCCTTGATGATGACAGTTCATTAAGTCTTTAGACGTACGCGCTAAAGGCATGTGTAGCACGGTTTGCTTAAAGCCATACTGTTCTCTGCACGGAAATATGCTAGTGATTACAGTCACAGTAAGCTGTGTGGAGACCTTGTGTAATGCTTTATCCTTATTATACGATTGAAATTGTGTCATTATCGCCATATAGTGAGCCACATTTTGCTGTTACTACTTTTTGTACGCCTGCACGTTTTGAATTTTTAAAGTGCGGCACCCCCCATATGCCTTTAGAATACATAATGAAAGAAATACGACCCGTCAGTGCACAGCTCGATTGTAGCGATTGTGATGGCGGTTGTCACAAAATGGCAGCAATAAAAGTTGTGCACTGACGGTTCGTATTTCTTGCATTACGAATTCTTCAGGCACAAAGGGGTGCCGCACCTTAAAATTATAAACACTGGTCGCGCGTGCATCTGTTAGTTTCAGAACTTAAAAGTGAGGTTATGTAGCTGTAATGCCAGTATTCATTTTAATAAAAAATGCTTCCGAAATAATTTAAGTCAAAATTTTGCTAGAGTTAACGTTTGACATACCTCCAAGGTCTCTAAACTCACACAAAATAAAGCTTGTGTGTTTAAGACTGAAAGAAGAATTTAGATTTGTATACGCTAAAAGCTGCCATCACAATCGCTCGCTACAATAAAGCTGTGCACTGACGGGTTGTATTTTTTTCATTATGTATTCTACGCGTTTTGTTTATGTCCTTTTCCGCCATGACTGACCTTTCAGTGTTTCACATCACTAGTTCCACTCACTGTGTTGGTTTTCACTTTCATTCACTTTCATTACAATATTGTCACCTTAGGGCCCAGAATTTTTCTTAGCCAGGGATCGGGGGGGGGGGGAGATCCTGAGGCTATATATGATTTAAAAACTGTGTTATGGAAATCATGTCAAAATCTCCGAGCCAAAACCGAGTTAGGCTGCAGGGAAAATTAAAACTTAACTGATAAAGAAAGCAAGACAGGCAGTGTACGTATAACGAAATATTAAGCATGTTCATGCAAAAAAATAAGTATTACATAGTCTTAGTATGTGTTTCTAGCCTTAGTTATCCAGCATGCAGTGAACATGCCCTTGTATTGTCATCTGACCAGTCCGGCTGTACGTTATATTTCCATATTATGTCACAAATGGCAAGATTTTCGGAAAAAAAAGTTATTGAACATAAAACGTGTGTTTTGATTTTCTCTGTAACTTTGTCTGGGACATTTCTCATTCTAAGAAGAAATGAAAGAGATGCGATTAAAAGTGTGTATTGGTCTTCATATAAAGTACCCGTTATTCTTTTCAGAATTTAATGAAACTTGAATTTTCTCGACAGATTTTCGAAAAATACTCAAATATCAAATTTCGTTATTTGTTCCATACGGACGGGCGGACGGACGGACGGACAGGTATGACGAAGTTAATAGTCGCTTTTCGAAATTTTACGAAGGCATGTAAAAATCTTAATATTCGCAAGTTTTCATTATTTCTTTCAGTATCCCAGTGTTCTATTTATGAGCCGATTTCGGTGACTGTTTTAGGCTCAGTCGTAAATCATATAAAACCTTTGATAAAATCGTGTCTACAAAATCCGTGATTTTAAATTTTGCTTTGTGTGTGTGTGTGTGTGTATGTGTATGTGTATGTGTATGTTGGGGGGGGGATGCCATTGATTGCCATTTGTCTTTTATATTTATTTATTTATTTACTGCAATTGGGTTGTTACCCGGTGGCAGTGGTAATTTTACATGTAAACAAAACATGAAATTGGTTACTACTAGATTTAAGTCGGGAGGGCTACATTAGAAGCATGTAGTGGCAACTTGGAATCTTTGGAACCGTTTCAGCATTTGCTTGTAGACACAGGGAAACCAAGAAAAACCTGTGTCGAAGTGGCCGGTCGCAGGACCTTCCGAGTACTGACTTCTAGCCAGCAGTCCGGCA
>Ga0136643_10006412_pt1 | contig 16840 bp, 11 predicted proteins | sample TergutLab28metaG_FD_96883 | JGI IMG/M metagenome (GOLD analysis project Ga0136643, IMG submission 96883) | Labiotermes labralis P1 segment gut microbial communities from Petit-Saut dam, French Guiana - Lab288 P1 (version 3) (version 3) | ecosystem: Host-associated > Arthropoda: Insects >... | reverse complement strand
TGCTAGCATTGTTCATATAATGTCGCTTGTAGCATGGCGATGAGGGTGCAAACGAAATGATTCGCATGCTGCGCCTATTGACTAATAGCACATCAAACCATATAATCATCTGGGCGTTTTAAATACAGATACATCAGTCATACGCCATACAAGCTCAATTTGTATTTGAGCATTATTTTCGGAGGAGCGCATGGATACCGATAAAACACAAATGTTAACGCCCAGACTGATGCTAACCCTTACCTTCATAGTTCTGGGCGTCGCAATTGCAATAACAAGACCATTTGGCAATCTGGAAACACAAGGGCATATTATGTTAGGAGCAATAGTTGCAGGGCTTGCGACATGGATATTCAGACCCGCAGGTGGAACTATGATCGCCGGAGCTGCAATAATAATATTGGGAGGAATGATTGCCGGTTTACCGGTCAATGACCTCACCACCGGTTTTTCAGGCGCCTCACTCTGGCTTTTTATCCCGGCAATGTTTATAGGCTCATCATTGCGCAACACAGGTTTAGGCAAAAGAATCGTCCTGACTCTATTTAAGCGCTATAACTTGAATTATTTCAGAATACTCTGTGGATGGTTTTTTGTTAGTATACTTTTCTCTATTATAACCCCGCTTGCTACAGTGCGATTTCTCATGCTAACACCGATTGCGGTAAGTGTAGCAGATGCCTGTCTGCTGGAAAAAGGCAGTAAAGGTCGATCATTGATTGTGATTTCATGTTGGACTTTCAGCATATTCCCATCAATCGCATGGCTAAATGGCTCATTGTTCGGTCCGGTTTTCACAAACTTCCTGCCGGAAGGTCCAATGCGCGACATGGCTACACCTGAGACTTGGTTTCTTGTTATGGCTCCTTGGTTGCTCTTCAGCATAGTATTTGTTATCGCACTTTATTTTCTCCTTAAACCAGAGCAGAAACTTAATATCCCTAGAACAAAAGTCAGCGAGTTGTATGATGACTTAGGACCAATGGGCAAAAAGGAAAAGGGATGTCTCATAACATTGGTGTTTTTGCTCACCTGCCTTGTATTGCAAACCTTTTTGCCATTTTCAGCAAACCATGTTTTACTGGCATCACTGGTCCTAATGCTTTTTCTTGGCGTTTTATCGGTTCCGGATATTTCTGTCAACGGCAACTGGGATGTTATAGTGTTCTTTGGCATGATGTTAAGCTTTACCCACATCTTTAATGTATCCGGACTAACGACATGGCTGACCCCATATCTTGTAAATATCATCGGTGCCATTGCTTTCTCTCCGTTGGTTTTTGTTCTTGCGTTATTCGGAATTTGTGTTATGTTGCGTTTTTTTGACGTTGCACAGGCGTGGATAATTGCGTCTATTTTCTCGCTCGCCACGCCGGTTTTGTTCATTAACTATGGTCTTCACCCCTTGGTTTCTACTGCAGTTTTCGTCAGCGCCTCCTGTCTCTTTTTCTTCCGATATGCACAGGCATGGATAGTACAGGTTGAGTCTGTTTGCGGTGATGGCGGCTGGAATCCGAGTCACCTTCAGAAGGCTTCAATACTTTATGTCTGTCTCTCAGTGGTTCATTTAGTATTTTCGAGATTTTATTGGGGGCTTGTTGGTATTCTTTAACTATGGTATTCTGTGTTTCGTGAGCAATATTGTACGCCAGCTATCTAAAATAGCTAGTTCTTGGGAGGGACGTTATGGAGAATTCATCACGCCTGAACCTGCAAATACCTTTTCCGTATGCTCTTATGCTAGCAATGAATTTTGGTTTCTTGGTCTTTGCATTTATTCTCGATAGCCCTGCGGATATCCTTGAAGGCTTTATCGCAATAATTACTTCTCGTGCTATACTCGTTACCGATTTCTTCGCGGTTGGTGGAGTAGGTGCCACGCTTGTCAATGTTGCGCTGGTCGGATTTGCCAGCATCACCATGCTTATAACTTCAAAAGCAAAACCGAGCGGCGCCACAATCATGGCTTTGTGGGTGACCGCCGGATTTGCTTTTTTTGGAAAAAATGTCTATAACATGATCCCGCTCACTATCGGAGTCTGGCTTTTCTCGAGATATAAGAAGGAGCCTTTTTCAAACTACTCATTAGCCTCATTACTTGTTGCGACACTTTCTCCCATTGTGAGCGAGCTGACTTTCCTAGGTGCTTTTAGCATTCCGGCCGAAATGGCTATTGGTGTTTTTGCCGGATTCGTGATCGGCTTTATATTCCCTGCTGTTTCTGCCCACATGGTCAGGATGCATAGTGGCTACGATCTTTACAGCATGGGTTTTGCGGGTGGATTAATTGCAATGATTTATGCAACAAGTGCAAATAGTTTTGGCTTTCCACATGCTCCTATAAGTATTTGGAGTTATGGAAATAATCTTGTTATGGCACTTTTAATGTATACTGTTTCTTTAACATTAATTTTATGTGGCATTTTCTATGAAGGTCCAAAAAACGCATGGCATGACTACCGCAAGTTTTTCAGTCATTCCGGTCGTCTGATCACCGACTTTTTTTTCCTGTATAAAACCCGAATATATTTAAACATGGGTATTCTTTGCGCTTTTGCCACGACTGTAACACTTCTCATCGGTGCAGAACTTAATGGCATCGCCGCAGCAGGAATATTTACGATGGTAGGCTTTGCTTGTTTCGGCAAACACATTAAAAATGTGCCACCGATTCTCATTGGTGCGATTTTGTCCGCATATCTGAATGTTTGGGACTTCACCACACCCGCTAATGTTGCAGCAATTTTATTCTCTGCCGCACTTGCTCCTTTGGCAGGGCAGTTTGGCTGGATTTGGGGCATTATCGCTGGATTTCTGCATGTCAGTGTTGCTATGCATGTTGGGGAGATCAGTGGTGGAATGAACCTGTATAACAATGGATTTGCTGCGGGATTCATTGCGATGTTCCTTCTCCCAATCATAACATTGTCTGAAAGGATGAGAAAACGACATGAGGATTAACGTTTGAAAAGGCAAAGAAAATCGCCAGTGATGCTACTCTCTTAATGGCGCTTAAAGAAGCTCCACTATAAACAAATCCACGCGCCTGCATACTGAAAAATAGCAGGCGCGTGGATTTTTTCAAACAGGACTATTATTCCATTGGTTCATTCACATTGTCAAATATTATCTGTCCTTCAAAAGCATATGCATTGTTCACGCCAATCAGTCTGAAAAAGTCAAGTGGTACAAATGTCGTGCCATCAACGAGAACAGGAGCTGCTCTTAGAGTTTGAGGTGCCATTCTGCCAATATGGATATCTGTGTTTCCAATCCAAATTTGAATTGCCACACCAAGCCTTACACTACGAAGAGCTGCATCCCAGTTGACATCATATCCAAGTGCTTCAGCAACTGCTCTAAGTGGAACCATAACTATGCCTGCGCCTACTTGGAATGCAGCTGGGGCGACTAGTTGAGTTCCGTTTACAAGGATCGGCCAGCCGGTTGCATCGATTGTTACATCATCAATCGGATACGGAAGAGTGGCTATCGGTGGTACTATTGCTGCAACGTCGCCCGGCTCTATCGGTAACGGACCTGTCACAGCATCTTCAAAAAGAACTATAAGCTTGATAGCTGTTGTCTGCGCCGGAATGCTTCTTGTTGATATGCCGTAGATAACTACTATGCGCCTGCCTGCAAAATCGCCATCGGAAAAGTTCTGTCCATCTGCAAGTACAATTTCGGTGTTGTCATCGACTCGAAAAGCAAGATTTCCGCCCTGTGCAAGGTACAAACCCTCCTGCCCTTCCATTGGTGAGAAGCGATCAACTGCTACGTTCTGGGCTTCCGGCATTCCGTTAACAAGCACTGCAATGTTATATTGCGGCGGCCAGATCATAATCATCGGAGCATTTGCCAAGTAATACCCTGTAACCTTGTCGCCTTTTTCAAGTTCACTAACAAACGGGAAAACTGTTCTATCTGTGATATTCAGAAATGCTGGGTTTTCGTCTGCATCTTCAATTTCAACTCTGTATCCATTTTCAGTTTCTCCAATGGAAACAATCGTACCGGTTATTGATAGGTAATACGGTAGTGCCTGTGTTGCGGCATTTTCATTGTCGGTGGCCATTGCTACTGCCCCCAACGTTGCTGTCATCAGTGCCATAACTAGAAATAATGCTATTGCCTTTTTCATTGTCCTATCCTCCAAATTCTTTTATTTTGTTTGTAACGTCTATTCAGACGGAGGTCAACTGCAAATGTTCCGGCTTGACTGTGAACGATTTGTAAAGATGCAAAAAATATAAATATCTACTTTACACGCGCCGTTAACTCGCTCAAAGCCATTTTATATGCCTCCGTTTGAAACTTAAAAAATGCGCTGTCATCGTCTCTTTCAGCATTTGCTGAGTTATTCGATAAGGTTGTGGTCTCTCTTGTCAGTTTATCCGCAAAATAGCTCAACAAAGGCGGGTTGCGCACCAAAACCGGACCTGTCATATATGTTCCAAGAAGATTCTTAAATATTATTCCCTCCATGGATGAGTCATCATTCACACTTGGTCCAAGTTCCTGACTGAAAGGTCGCTCAACATTCCCCACCTGCCCTGTCCCTGCACGGTTAATGAATCCGATAAGCTTTTCCTGTAAAAATGATGCCCTGCACACGCAGTCGCCTGTCACGCGGGTATTGCCCTGTATCGTTTCAAAATCGAGAAGTCCAAGCACCTCGTGCCTTATCCCATTACTGTCTGTGATGGCGCTTCCAAAAATTTCATGCGAGTTACCTGTTGCCAAAACGGATACTCCATCATTTATCCTCTCTATGAGTGAATCCTTGTACTTCACAATATCTGACAAACAGGCTATAAGACTCCGCTCAGTGCCGCTGCCAATGTAAATAAAGTCGTAATCGGCAAAGCCAACATCATCACCAATGCTTTTCCGGTCAATAACAACTGAGTTTCTACGAGACTTTAGTTCAAGAGACAAAACCTCGACATTTGCCCAATCGCCATATAGATTCATTATATCATAGTATAGGTGCAATAGTCGATATTGAGACCCTAGGTTACTATCACGAGAATTAACCCCAGTCAAATTCCGTGAATTATTGCTGTTTACACTCATGTTCTGCTCCCTGTCAATCTATATCTCTGCTCATTGATCAAATACTTTAGTCATTTTAGCCTTGTCTGCAAAACAAGTTACCACAAAAATGTCTCCGGACGCGTTTTCTTCAAGATGCTTCCGCAGTCCACCTAGATCAGCAATATATCCGATTTTGTTTTTATCAACCTCTGTCAGCGCAAATCTTGCTGCCAGCTCATTCACGTAACGCCCTGCAAGCACAACATGTTTTACTGCATCATCTCCCAGCAAATCGAAATCAATATCCCAAAACCATGATGTATCACTAGTATAGTACTTTCGGCTAATTGCGTCAACAAGGACAATTACTGTACAAGGCTTTTGCTGTTGAACTATCCATGTCAGATTCTGGTTATATGACATGGAATTTTCATGCTTTGATATAAGCAGTATGCCATCGTGTCCGCCAATAGAAAAGCGTACGGTACGCCCTCCTTTTAATTCATAATTGTCCATTGATTTGACCGCATCTTCGACGGCAATTTCGGCTGTGGTCACTGCTGCAATTGCTGATGCAAGATTGTATGCCCCAACAAGGCTCGGGAGTTTGAGGTGGGTTTTTACGTAGGAGTTGGGGGTTGGGGCAAAACTGATATCAAGATTCTTACCAAGATTGACGTCAAGTGTTATCTCACCTGTTTTATAGTCTATTCCGGTTACTTCAAAGTTTGGACTTTGATGAGAAAATCCACATATGCCGCAGTTGAAACTACCGTAATGCGCAGCTATGCGATAGTCGTAGATCATACGACCTTTGCAGACCGGACAGAATGCGCCGTCATCGTATTTATGGGGATTAGGAGTTGGAGGATCGTATTTTAAATCTGAGGCGGTTGAAGTGACAGCGATTGCATCTTTATTGACTCCGAACCAAAGAACTTTGTCGATATCACTGGTCTTAGCAAGAGCGGCAATATATGGATCATCTGCATTTAGCACAAGTGTTGTGCTCTTGTTCGTCGAATCTCCCATTTGACACGCTTCAATTGCCGAACGGATACAGTCCTGAATAAATTCGTGATGCCCATTTCTAGTAAGTTGATCTCTGCAAAGATTTGTAGCCACTAAAGTTGATGGCTTTACTTGCTCAAAAATTTTCCTTGCATAACGCTCATCGCATTCTAATACTAAAGCGTCTCTCTTTACTTTTCCACTATAAGTAGAAATGCGCAGCAATAGTGTTGCCACACCTTCTATTTGATTTGAGCCCTCATGGTTCCAGCCCACGCTCATCCCGCATGCCTTAATCGCATGAGCGATGAGCTCAACAGTTGAAGTTTTCCCATTCGATCCGGTTACTGCTATAATGTTTCTCGGCAATTTGAGTTTCTTTAGAACGCCCGGGTAGATTTTGAGCGCAACTTGCCCGGGCAGACTGCTGCCCTTACCTAACTGTTTCCCGATGAAATATAGAATTTTGCACACGGTGATAGCAATAAATACCTTCACATTCTCGCCAACTTTCTTCCCTGCATTTTTACTCTCTGACAACCTGAGACGCCTTAAAAACTAAGGCGCCTCCTATGCTCACGTACTGAGCCGCCTAACCAAAAGCGGCAGTTCCTTCGATGCATTTAAATGTATCATAACCAGTAATTTTCGTCAATGGATTTGATGAATTGAAGCAGTAACGTCAAAACCTCGTCCTTCTTGCATTGGTGCGGGGGGCAAAAATCTATCGCCTATTGCTTCAGCGCCTCTGCGAGCTTCGAAGCTTAGCCAATGTTCACTAAGCTGAGAACTTTCCCAACTTTTTTGCACGGTCAAAAACCATGCTATCTCTTGTTTGAGTTCCCAATCCGGCTCTGCCCGGTTCGCCATAACGTCATAGACTGCAATCGCAGGCAACACCCCGGCAGATCCTGCGCGGCGAACTATTTCCATGTCGAACTCATGTAATGTTCCATTGAGATATCTGTCTGCATTATATCGAACAACCATTGCATCAGGATTTGCCAAACACATTATGCTTATTATTACAGATCCGACAACCAAAGAAAAACGTACAATGGAAAAATTCCATTTTTGGAGTGCGATCAATGCAACAAACACGATCGCCATGAAGACCATAAATATACAAGGCAACAGTCTTCGCATTGTGAGCCCATAAGCCCCGATGTAAAGCGCCATTTTGCTAAAAGCTGTAGCTATAAGCACCAATGTAATCACTGCAAGGGCAATGTTAAACATCTTTAATATCCGTGACTCTAGGCGATGCTTCTTACTTGTTATGTTGCTGATTGTTAAGATTGCAAGGTTTATTGCGGCTATCCAGCATAGCTCAAAGAATCCCTGCCGCGCAAACTCAGAATAAATAAGCCATCCTTCGGGCTTCTGACCTGTGAATGCCGAGAAGAAGTACGGCATTTGGCTAATTATGAATACGAAATAAAGCATACAAATCGCGCCAAGAACAATGTTTAGTGTTGTGGGCTGCACTACACGCAGAGCTGCGACAGTTTTTTCTGCTGATTCAGCTTTGATTATACCTATGCCTTTCTTATGCGCCGCACCGGATGCAAGCCCATATAGATATGCCGCAACTGGGATAGCAATAAAACTGTGAAATATTATTCGTGAAAAATCAAATCGGAAATTTGTTCTTATAAAACTCACTATCATGCCAAATCCGCCTGCATCAGCCCGCTCTAACAGCGGAAGAAGTATTGCCCCCAAAATTATAGCAATAGCAATACCAAGTATTGACGGTAGGATTTTCCCATACTTTTTCCTCTCTGCAAGGACTTTGACGCTAACATATTGATTAAAGAAATTTCGAAATGGCACGAGTAATGTCGCATTAATTCCATCAATCAACAGGTAGTTTCCGGTTCTACCCATAATCGTGTTGCTTGTAGCAATAACGATATAATATGTAGCCGAACAAAAAAGAAACAAACTCCTGATAACTTCAAATCCCGCATTATTCCAAAGAGCATAAGAGAAACCGATAAGCCATGTTATAGCCAACCAAAACATTGCAGCGCCACTTTTTACGAATACTCCCTTTTTTAATAGATACGCTGTCACAGCAAGTAAATATAATGTCGTGAACGCCGATACTCCCCACCCCTGCCAAAACACAAGTAATACCCAACGCGTAAAGAGATATCCAAGCGCAAATGCGACCAAGGCAAAAACGAAATCAACTAAATTTGGTTTGAACATATTTTCTACCTTATGAATTTTTTTGTACATCTCTTGGTTATAATTTGCATCAGGCAACTGCGGTGAATACGTTTGTGACATATATACATCACTAGTATTTTTGCTATCCATTGGTCTTATCCTCCACATATTCCAAAATATCGCCCGGTTGACACTCGAGCGCATTGCATAGCGCTTCCAGCGTTGAGAATCGAATCGCCCGGGCTTTTCCTGTTTTTAGGATTGAAAGATTTGCTTGACTCAGCCCTATCTTTACGGCAAGCTCACCGGATGATATTTTTCGCTTTAGCATAAGCATGTCTAAATTAACTACAATAGGCATAACTCAACCTCCTAAATCGTCAGCTCTGCATCGTCTTGGAGCGATACCGCTTTTGCAAAAACATCCTTTATTGCACGGACAATTATTCCCATGAATGCCCCCGCTACACTAATTGCATACCAAGGCAGATAATACAATCCCGATACAAGGCAAATCAAAGCCCCAGCAAAGCAGCACCATGATATATAGCGTAAGAAGGTGATGTTCTCTTTGACAAACACTTGCCCGATTGATATGCGGTGCAAAAAAACATAGATAAGAACTAGTAGCACCACTGCGGGAACGAATCCAACATAAATTGTGATCAGAAATATCGCACTTCCGGCAGCATATGCTTGTGAAGACATTGACATCAGTCTCATAACAAGTCGAGGTGCCATAATCGCACACACAACTAACAGTACAATGAAAACCACTACACAAACTTTGCTAAGAATCAAGGATTTTGAAGCACTCCACATAGATTTACCCTCCATTTATTCTGAGATGTAAAAGGAGTTTATCACATCTCATATCGTTTTGCAATAGTTTTTTATTGTTTTTCGATATATATTTATCGTTTTTCAGCTAACAGCTATCGCGACCATATTTAGCGCTCTCGTGCCGCTATTTTGCGATCGTTCACATCTGTTTTACGCATCTTCGCCCACTATTTAGGGTTCTTTTATTCAATATTTTAGGTTCGTCGTTGATTGTCAATGTGATTCTTGACCTTCATCGTTGCAAAAAATTTAATGCAAAAATAAGGACCGGAGGTTAGTCCAGTCCTTAATGTGTACTTCATATTAAGTCTTTGTCGGCTTTTAAATTGGATCTAAATGAGCCTTCAGATCCCATCTATGATCGATTATTCCCTATTTATGTTATGCTCCGATAGCTTGCTTTGCAGTACCAATGAGCTGCGTAAAAGCGTCAGGCTCATGAATCGCCATCTCAGAGAGCATCTTGCGATTCAGGTTGATGCCTGAAAGCTTTAATCCATGCATGAAACGTGAATAATTCATTCCGTTTGCCTTACAGGCAGCATTTATTCTCATAATCCAAAGTCGACGATAATCTCTTTTTTTGAGTTTACGCCCAACATAAGCGTATCGCAGAGACTTCATAACCGCCTGATTTGCCATTTTGAAATGCTTTGACTTTGAGCCCCAATAACCTTTAGCAAGTTTTAATATTTTTTTTCTTCTTTTGCGCGTAATCATTGCGCGTTTAACTCTGGCCATTTCACTATCCTCCTATTTATACGGGATCATTTTCTTGATCGCGGCTTCATTTGTGACGTCGGCATAAGCGCCCTTACGCAGTCCTCTCTTGCGCTTAGTCGTCTTTTTATTGAGGATGTGGTTCTTATACGCATGTGCACGTTTTACTTTTCCTGATTTAGTGAGTCGGAATCTCTTCTTTGCCCCACTATGCGTCTTTATTTTTGGCATTGTTATTATACTCCCCTGTCTTACTTATCTTAAGTTTTGCTTAAAATACACTAATTTGCTTGCTTTGTTTGTTTTGGCGTCAGGAACACTGACATATGTCTTCCTTCCAGCTTTGGGTTTTTATCCACCGTTCCAAATTCAGCACATTCTTCTGAAAACTTCATTAGGAGTTTCTCCCCGATATTTGTATGTGCCATTTCTCTGCCTCTAAAACGGACCGTAACCTTAAGCCGGTCGCCCTCCTTGAGGAATTTTTGCCCGTGGTTCAGCTTAACATTGAAATCGTTGATCCCGATGCTCGGTGACATACGTATTTCTTTGACCTCGACAATATGCTGATGACGACGCGCCTCTTTTTCCCTCTTTGCTTGTTCAAATCGATATTTGCCATAATCCATGACTTTACAGACTGGCGGATTTGATGTAGGAGCAATTTTCACAAGGTCGAGCTCTTTATCGACCGCGATTTGAAATGCATCCGACGACGCCATGATCCCTAATTGTGTACCATCTTCGTCTATCAACCGGACTTCTTTGTCGGTTATGTCCTCGTTAATCTGATAACTCACGCTGCTGATGCTAAAACACCTCCATTTTATAATTTCTGATGCCTACGGCTAACGTCTCGCCATAAACTTTACCATAAAATGCAAAACGCGGACGCCTTCTGCATCCGCGAACTCAAAACTCCGTCCTTATAGCTCATGGACGAGGTTTTTTTGTACCATTGACCGCGGCTCGCTCATTCTGGCGGCCGGGTGAGGACGGGGATGCCGTTCTGCTTACTGCCGGATAATTATAGCATCCGGCTATATCTTTGTCAACGTTTTTTTGCTCAACAGCATCAGCCTGTGTTGTTACTGCTCAACACTGACCAACAACGCGGTGAAGTGTATAATCTTACACACGCACATGTCTGAGCGACGAAATTGCAAATATACAGGCTCTGAGCGCAAGCGCACACGTGGCTACCGGAGACAGCAAAACGATCACAGCTCAGCTCCACCCCAAAAGTGCAACCACGCTTCTATGGAAACCTAATGAATATACGTGCATACGCTCCCGCAGGGGGACTGCAGTGAAGCAGTCCCCTGCTTTGCTTAATCATTTATTGCTGGTTACAGCGCTGACATAACCGCAGATCTGCTGCTATTTAAGCCCTTTGGTTAGTTAACACACTGTTAGTTAACGCAACTTGTCTAACCGTTAACTGCTTGTTGCACAGCTCTGGCTGCTACTATTGAACCCGGAGTCGAATGAGCTCTCTCTAGGACAGTCCAGTCAATATTTGTCAGAATCTCTATCCAGCGTACCGTTCCATTAGACAGACGCTCAAACTCCGTTGAATGTGTGGCTTCTTGCATGTACAGATAGTACCATGCGTTCACATTAGTTTTGTCAGGCCATCTTGTACGCCCTGCAAGAAGATCATCTGTTGATTCTACAATACGCTCCAACATGCGGTTTATTATCGCCGTTGCTTCAGCACGTGTCATCTGTGCATCAGGATTGAAGTTTCCATCACCCACGCCCTGTACCCAGTTGAACTGGGCTATGCGGTTTATGTATTCCTCCGCCCAATGGTCTTCTATGTCATAGAATTGAGTTTCTTCTACAGCCTCAACATCTTCAAAGAACCTTGCTACCATTGAGGCAAACTCCGCACGTGTTACAGCGTCATTTGGTCTAAACTCTTCATCTCTGTCCAGAATACCGGCATTTGCCATCGTTGATATGGCGTTGTTAAACCATTGACCTTCATTTACATCGGTGAATCTGTTACTTTGACTCCAAACTCGTTCCCTAAAGTCGTCATCAAGAAGTCTGAATAGTACGGTGACAATCTCTGCTCTCGTTAGCGTTCCTTGTGGTCTGATTGTTCCGTCCGGGAATCCGATTATAAAAGCGTTATGGTATTCTGAGAATGGCGCTATCGGTACAACTGGATCTGGCAGTACTACTGTCGGCACCATTATGGGACCTCCGCCTCCGCCTCCGGCTACGATCATTTCCCATCTCGCATAGAGGTAAAGGTTGCTGGTTATCGCCGTATCGAAGTTGAATGCCTGTGTGCCCTCTGCATCGGTATGCCAACCTCTGAATATGAATCCAAATCTGGACGGAGCTACAGGCAGATTCACCCTTTGACCGCTCTCAACTACCGCAGTTTGATGCGCTGTGCCGCTGTTGTCATTGCGTTGGAATGTTACAGTGTGAGTAACAGCCAGTACCGGTGCCCACCCAGCGAACAAGTCAAAACTATCTTCTACTATAACATCAAAGTCTGCAAATCGCGTAGTTGCTTGCGCCTCTTCGAACCAACCTGTGAATGTATGCCCGACACGCGCTGGATCAGTCATCTGCATGTGGTCACTCAGCAATTCTCCATCCGGTACATATGCCGTATAATGTAGGTTTTGACTGCCATCGTTACGATAGAGTCGAACAGTGTGAGTTACCGAACCTTCGACTACGACTTCCCATCTGGCATACAAGTTAATCGGACCTGTTATTGCAGTATTGAAGTTAAAGCGAGTTGATTGCGCCAATGTTTGGCATGTGTACCAACCAGCGAATGTGTAGATTACTGTCTCTTCGCGTGTCTGCATCATGACTGCCTGATTCAACATTTCCAATAGGTCATCTGAACCCAGAGTTATCAGGTATGCTTCGTCATTAGATGGTTCCGCCTCATATGCAGCGTCTTCTGTTTTCGCTTCGTCTGCTGCGTCATCCTCTGGGAGATCACCTTCATCGTCTACTATTGTCTCATCATCAGTTGCAGCATCTTCGTCAACAGCATCATCTTCCACTACAGCATCTTCATCTGTAACAACGTCGTCGTCTTCACAGTACTCGTCTTCTTCATCCGGAACTGTCGGTGTAACCACCGGTTCCATAATCAGTTGTCTGGACTCACGCGTTGGGTTTGTAGCCGGTGCGGTTACGGTTCGTCCTTGCACAACCAAGGCATATGCAAATCGTTCTCCTCTGCCGTTATCGCCTGTATCGTCATTCATCCAAAATTGTACCAAGAACAACTCAGGGGTTATAACAACTACTATATTTCCATCTTCTGTTGACATGTCATAATCCCAATCCGTTGGCAGGTCTACGATTATGTTATCTTCCGTTGCGTCATCATCTTCACCTGGGGTAATGACTATGGTTATTGTTCCATCGTCATTCACGGTATAGTCGTAATCTGTATCTTCGAAGATCGGTGGGATGGTTATTACTGGGTTACCATCTTGATCGACTTCTACGTTAATGACATCACTCGGCGGGGCTATAACAACTACTATATTTCCGTCTCCGCCGGTTGTTAGATCATAATCCCAATGCGGTGGCAGGTTAACAGCTACGTTGTCTCTCGTTACGTCATCATCATCACCGGGAGTGATGATGATGGTTATTGTTCCATCTTCACCCACGGTATAATCGTAATCCGTGTCTTCGAAAATCGGTGGAATGGTTACTACAGGGTTGCCATCTCGGTCCACGCCTACAGTGATGATACCACTATCAGGCTGACCATAATAACCATCACTATCACCCCATACTGCCCATACTGTTAAGTCGGCTCTTGGCATTGTTGTCGGTGGCGTTATCAGAATACCTTCAAGAAGCTGCTCTCCAACCACCAATCCTTCTGTTGTCGATGTCCATCCCAAGAAGTGCCAGCCTACAGACGGCGTGCCTGCGTTCCATGTCAATGCGGTGCCTACTGCCAGACTGCCGGTTACTGGTGTCTGATCGGCAGGACGTGCTATAGGTGCATTGTTAACCGTTAGATTAAACCTAACACCGTCATCATGGGCGAGGACTATTACTATGTATGTTATAGTGCCGTTTAACAGACCCGCTGCTTCAGCGGCTGTTACAGTATGTGTGTTGTTTATAAAGTTCTGCGCCGATGCTGTAAATACATCACCTACGGTTGTGCCAACTACTGCAAATCTGCCTGCATCCGCACCTGTAGCTGGAGTTATAGTCATACCGGAAACAGGAGTTACATTGTTGCGAGCAGCAGTCAGAGCTGCAGCAGATATCAGGTTGCCGTCTTCGTCTACTATGCGTACCTGCGGGATGTCAACCAAGACTGCAACAGAACCGTTCGTAAATGATTCCCATACTATCTCAAGCGGTATTGAGCCAACACCTGCGAGAAATACATCGTTGGTGCGCTGTGAAATGTCTATCGGTGATATACCGATCGGGGCATCAGACAGTATATCAAAACGTATATCCACGAAAATTCCAGATGTGAAGTTATCAGGCACTTCCGGGTTCGGATTCGATTGCCATGAAACTATAACCTCGCCAGATGCTGGATTATGCATATGCACACCTTCAAATATCATGTTGTGTGTCGTTGCATTCCCACCGCGGAATGGCGCTAATACTGTCTCACGCAATGCTCCTGTCAATGTATCATATGCCTCTTGCATGTCAGTAGTCAATTCAGCGCGGTCAATGCGCGGGGAAAGTCTTGGATTGCCAAGTACTGATGTGTCAAAGTCCAGAATAAACATCGTCCAGCACATACCATGCTGCGTGATTTGATCCATCCTCAAACGAACATCAACATATTCGCCGCGATATCCAACCTCATGGCTAACGCTCCATATCTGATGTGCCCCGACTGCATTCAATGGCATAACCGTAGAAGCGCTTTGTGCTCTAAAAGCAACCTCAGCAGGTATTGACATATCTTGCAGTTCAAAAGCAGCAACTCTGTTCCACAACTCCGGAGCCGATGCATCAGGCATGCTCATTTGAGCACCTAAAACTACTGCTCGTGGGGCAGGTGGGGTAGAAGGCGGTTGACCTAAAACTATACCTGGGAATCTACGTACATATTGCGATATCATACTTACGTCAACACCTGTGATTGCTGGGCCACGCGATACATGCGCTGCAGGTCTGACAATGGATATACCTGGGAATCTACGTACGTATTGCGATACGAGACTCACGTCAATACCATTAACAGCATCATCATCATTCACATCGCCCCATAATGACCATATCGCATATAGGTTAATGTTGCTATCAGCATCAGCATATGAGTTAAACAGCGCTTCTGTAAATACCCGATTTATATTAAATCCGGTTGCTCCAACGGTTGCTCTGCGATGTCCACGTCTGAGACGATTCTCTGCATCCAGATGTTCATCCGTAAACCATCCCCAGAATGCAAGACCCAAACCATCAGCTTCCATCAATGCAATGACTGGTGCCATTGCTACCGGGCATAGCGGCTCATCAAATTCTACCGGAATTTCGAGATAGAGGACATCTACAAGTCCAACTTCACCGGAGACTTGGAATGCGCCATTGCCGTAGGCATGGAATGTAATACGGTATGGCAATGCTCCAACGATTCCGCGATTGCCCCATATTGCTAAATATTCATGCATCGGATCTGCCGCAGTTATCTGTGCTGTATGGGTCAATCCCAAAGATACTGTCGGATTCGCCGCACTCCAATCAGCAAAATTGTCGCCAGCCTGTGGTAATGTTACACCTTCTGTTACTCTTACCCAGCCAAGGAAGTCCCATCTGCCTACAGGTGTACCCGCATTCAATACTACCTCAGCGCCTATTTCAACTGTTTGGCTCGCTGTTTGGCTCGTCGGACGTACTTCAAAGTCAGGCAGGTTGTTTATTACAAGATTGTGGCTATTCGGTATGCCTACATAACCAGCTTCGTTACCCCAGATTGCCGTATATCTATGTACTCGTGCGGCTATTGTTACTGTTACAACACCTGTCAGTGCATGCGGGAAGTTTGAGATATTATCACCGATTGCGGGCAACGCATCATCATAGCGTATCCAACCTAGGAAGTTCCAGTCTCCACTTACAGGTGTACCTGCATTCAGTGTTACCACTGTGCCTATTTCAAGCGTTTGGCTGGCTGTTTGGCTTGTCGGACGCACCGGGAAGTCGGGGATGTTGTTTATTACAAGGTTGTGGTCATTCGGTATACCTACATAACCATTTTCGTTACCCCAGATCGCCGTATACTTATGTTCTTGCGCGGTTATTGTTACTGTTACAACGCCTGTCAGGGCATGCGGGAAGTTTGAGATATTATCGCCGATTGCTGGCAACGCATCGTCATAACGTATCCAGCCAAGGAAGTTCCAGTTGCCGCTTACAGGTGTACCCTCATTCAGGGTTACTATTGTGCCTACTTCAAGCGTTTGGCTCGCCGTTTGGCTTGTCGGACGTACTGCAAAGTCGGGGATGTTGTTTATTACAAGGTTATTGTCATTCGGTATGCCTACATAACCAGCTTCGTTACCCCAGATCGCCGTATATTTATGTTCTTGTGCTGTTATCGTTACTATTACAACACCTGTCAGAACATGCGGGAAGGCTGAGATATTATCGCCAAGTGCTGGCAATGCATCATCATAGCGTATCCAACCTAGGAAGTTCCAGTCACCGCTTACAGGTGTACCCTCACTCAGGGTTACTATTGTGCCTACTTCAAGCGTTTGGCTCGCTGTTTGGCTTGTCGGGCGTACTGCAAAGTCGGGGATGTTGTTTATTACAAGATTGTTATCATTCGGTATGCCTACATAACCAGCTTCATTACCCCAGATTGCCGTATATCTATGTACTCGTGCGGCTATTGTTACCGTTACAACGCCTGTCATAGCATGCGGGAAGTTTGAGATATTATCGCCAATCGCTGGCAACGCATCGTCATAACGTATCCAGCCAAGGAAGTTCCAGTTGCCGCTTACAGGTGTACCCTCATTCAGGGTTACTATTGTGCCTACTTCAAGCGTTTGGCTCGCCG
>Ga0136643_10006411_pt1 | contig 16841 bp, 8 predicted proteins | sample TergutLab28metaG_FD_96883 | JGI IMG/M metagenome (GOLD analysis project Ga0136643, IMG submission 96883) | Labiotermes labralis P1 segment gut microbial communities from Petit-Saut dam, French Guiana - Lab288 P1 (version 3) (version 3) | ecosystem: Host-associated > Arthropoda: Insects >... | reverse complement strand
TGTGTGTGTGTGTGTGTGTGTGTGTGTGTCAACGCAGTATGCTTACTTGTTTGATTAGTTATCTATGACAAAAATCACAAATTTCAAACAAAATAACTTTAAATTAACTGGGATTTACTTAGATTTGACTCAAAATTTCAATAACAAACTTGTACTGACAAAGGAGAATTTAAGCGAAATATAAAAAACACAGCTAATTTAATGGCACTATAACACGCCTCACATCATACTAGACAGACACGCTAAACTCGCAAGACAAGAATTAATCTATTAACCGCATCAACCACCATCACAGCCCTAAGAACACTAAAACTATGGGAACTATGTAACCATACCGGTACTGATGATTATTTTACGAGATCTGAAGCCCTGTCAGCGAAGCTGATAATTATACAAGGCAACACCAACAAAATGCACAATAAATTATATATTATGCACAATTTAAAATTAAAATATTAAAACTCAAACATGTTTCGACCCCCTTCAGGTCATTTTCAGGGAGCGCACATAAGTACTATGCATAAGCACAGATTTCGTATAAATAAATTAGGCTAAATTAGGTTTTGATACTGTTAAATGAGCCTACTGTAAAATGGGTACCGGGTCTTTCCCGGGGGTAAAGTGCGGCCGGGTTGTGCTGCCGACCACTCACCCCCTTCCAGTGCCGCGGTCATGGAAGAGTAGAGCTATACCTCTACACACCCTCTGGGCCACACCGGGCCTGTAACGGGATCACTTTACCTTTACTGTTAAATGAAGTGAACGTTGCAGCAGAGACACAAATTTGACAACGTATTCCGTATACAGTGGTTCTTATAAATGTATAGGATTACAAATGTTCTGAAAAATATTAAAATGACAAAGTATCAGAATAATATTCTGAATGAAGGCATCACGATGTGCTTGCAATTCAATTAACGTTACACAGTATACGTCAGCACAATCTTTTTTTTTTTATTCTTAAGCAAGGCTACATGTTTCGACTAAAAGTTAGTCATCTTCAGGCCCTTACAAAATTGTCGTTACAAGATGCTTTGCCCACTTTGGGATCCCATAGTTTTTGCAATTGTGGATTTTTATAAAGGAATTTTATTTCCTCTCGATACGGGTTGTTTGCATTTTCTTTTGCGTGACTGTTGAGGCGGGAGAGGTATAAGGAACTTTGATCTGAGCGTATTTTGGGATAACACCTTGTTTTAGACATTGTTGGTTGAAATATATGTTGGCGCAGTATTTCTGGACTTTTGTTCTTAGGTTCTTATATAGGCAGATGCTGTTGGCTTGACTACCCGCAAATATTCTGAATGAAGGCATCACGATGTGCTTGCAATTCAATTAACGTTGCACAGTATACGTCAGCACAATCTGTTTTTTTATTCTTAAGCAAGGCTACATGTTTCGACTAAAAGTCATCTTCAGGCCCTTACAACATTTTCGTTACCAGATGCTTTGACCACAATTGTAAACACTATAGGATCCCAAAGTGGGCAAAGCATATGGTAACGAAAATGTTGTTAAGGGCCTGAAGATGACTAACTATCAGAATAACATACAGTATGTGACAAGTAAAGCGACAGTTGAATTGACATACCGTATCGAAGAAGCAGCTTGTCAATGGTGCAACTGATAGCACGGTACTAAGGGCGAAGTTAGATAGGAACGGTATACGATGGTGTGTGTCACGTGGTGGCGAGACGTAATCGGTCATAAATGAGTTCGAAAAAGGGATTACGGTCGCGGGATACGGTTCAGCTAGAAGTGTATTACAGCATTCTGTGTAGCTGCATAGAATTGTTCAAGGGTATTCACATATGGGCCTTACATAATTATCAATTAATGCACGGACATGAATCAAACAAAAAAAAACTATGTTGATGCTAATGCTAAACTGCTGAGAATTCGCTTACCCTAATACACTCTTATTAACTGGCAAGATTATGTGTCATCAAATGAGAAGCAGGATGAGTATCAACGAAACATCAAAACGGATGTGAGAAGAAATGCCATTGGACAGTTCTGAAACATTTAACTCAACATTAACAGAGGCATGTAAAACAACAAATCCTGCCTCCAATTGGTTCTGAACGGGGAATCTCTTCGACGTGAGTCACATTCACGAACGTTCGAAACTCACTAAGTATGCCCATGTAAGCTTGCGCCGAACTGTGTGTATGTGTGTGTGTGTGTGTGTGTGTGTGTGCGCGCGCGCGCGTGTATGTATATATATATATATATATATATTCGGACGCTCTGCAGCAGCCACCAGCATTCAGTTTCACGGCAAGAAGACCCAGAATAACATAAACTGTTATGTCTCTTTATTGATCAAAGATCGTTTATCAGGTCTTTTCCCACGAATAGGGCAGCAGAACAAAAATTCGCAAAGCAGTGTCATAAACATTTCCTGTAACTCCACTGTGCACTGGCCATTAATGCTTCATCCAACAGCGTGACATAAATTCCAGACGGTATCAACAATCGCACATCTCCGTTAGAAAATAAAGTGTCTATAAAATTAGACGTCATTCCCACTTCATTTCAAAACATATGTGGTCAGAAATGCCTACATCAATCAGACGATTTCGTTTTACACACATTTACCATTAAAGCAGTTTGGTAAACCGTCAGAAGGTGTAACATGCTGGTCACAAAATACCTTCTTGACACAATGCATTTAGACAGAGGTGAAACATTAGCAACAGCAACAACAATCAGCAATATAAAACTAACGTCATTAAGTGTGGTATTAAACGTTGGTGGGGAGCATTTTAGTGCCCGAAGGGATACTATCTTATGCATCTGTCAGTTGTAACACACCTAAAACTACTAGCAGGTATGTCCATATTTACGTGCAACGTCATGAAACCAAAGTATTTCGCCGTGCTGTCATGTTATTCTTTTCTCTCTTGGTACAAGAAAAAGCGTGTTCTCGAAGTTTCAACATCCGGGCCATACACTGTACGCCAGTAGTAGGCCTACTGTAAGGTTCTGCAGAGTTCCAATGTTGGTGCCGCAATGACAAGTGGACAAACAACACAAAGATTATTTAAGTCTTCTGAGATGTAACACCGTGTAGTGCGTCTTCAAGCACCACCCTAAAAATTGAGGCAGAAAACTGCTCCGAAACTTCGGTAACTATATACTAATCTAAATGGCGTCATATCCCAGACGACTAGCTCAAAAACACCACCGCTGAGAGAACCCGAAATCTCGCTTATTACAAAGATGGTGGACATCAACGACAAGACTTTTACAGGGAGGTCTACGAAGAAACCCACGTATATACGAGGCCTAACACTGGCTTTCACATATTTACACGGGTAGAGACAGGGCGACTGGCGAAGCTTCAAGTTGGGTGGAAGGAAATTCATCTTCTCACAACACTAAAAACGAAGTTCTTTGTTCAAACCACAGTTAATTAAACACTATAGGTTTAGTTACAACCGGGCACCAGTCAATACGGCTAAATGCGTATGATTTATGATATCGCGTAAAGATACATGAATTTCTATTTTTATTTCACGTGTTTACACAATAATAACAACAACAAGACACAGCACAAAGACATCTATTTCATACTGCCGTTACGATATTAAACCATTCATTCTCCATTTTTCTAAGTAAATACTATGGCATCGAGTACATTTTAGGACGTTACATTCTGGAAATAAATCAGCACTGCAGCAATGTTAGGAAAATCAACAAACGAAATCTTATTATAGAATTCAGGTGGTCTTAAATTTTTATTGGTTAAATCTCACAAAACAACACGCACTTCCTACGCTTGTTATATTCAATACGTTTTACGAAGTCGACATTATTGTTACTTAAAGATTCGTACAGTACATCACGTTACAAGATAAACGAAAGATCCAAAACTTGTACTATTTACGTCAAGTTGATAAAAACACAACGAGACCACAGTGCAGTGCAGACTAAATCGATTAATCGACGGACGAAACAAGGTTACCGGAACACTAAGGCACTTAATGTTTTAACATGCCTTTCTCTCCTTGCATATCCTTCGCTTCCAGAAAAATCTCAGGGTAAAAACTGTGCAGTGGGTTCGAATGAATCCAACATGCAAGTGACTTTTATACCATCAAATGTCATTCTGTACCTACGGTGGTCCCTATGGACAGTGCAATCCAGGGAATCTCACTTTCCAGGTCTCTTATTTTTGCTCGTAGACATCTAAAAAGACTACTTGGAAGAGAAATTGGTCTGTCGCAAGGCCTCTACCTACAGAAGACATGAGAAACACGGAAGAAACGCATAAATACATCTATTCTCCTAGTGAAATTCGAACCCACGATCCCAGTGTTCGAGCGGCACAGAACAGTGCACGCCATACACTGCGCGGCCATTGTGATCTGCTACTACTAACTACAAAGACCGTCAAAATTTTAAAGACAAAATTTTGTAATACCCATTTCGCGTTAAATTCCACTGATCCACTCTTAATACACCGCAGCCCTTGAGGCATTCTGTCAAATCACAATTTCAGTGACTATGCAGGGCAGGAACTTGCAATACAGCTTGATACAATAACCGGTGCTGCTACCTAAATTTTATCGGCAAAGCCTGAGATAGCAGTACCTATCAAAGCATAGTTACGTACCCAGTGCCATACGGACAAGTTCCGTCGGCGTTCTTCACCCTACAGCGAACATATCATAACTATAAGAAAGATTTTCTTACAATGGATCAGAATTTTAATCCCCCGTAGGATATCACGTTCAACTACAGTCTAGCAAAGGGCTCTAAAAAAATTAATTTTCTCTTCTAAGAATCACATACTCATTTTTGCCCCAGGGTGTTTTATAATTGCAATATGGGCGTAACATATCAGAAGCGTATGAGCGTAAAGCGTCGTACGTAATTAACCTCGACGTTATGCCTTAAAAACGTTCACTGAAATTTCTATTTCCCTCTGAGAGCGACAGAAAACTTACAAACCATTAGGTGGATAAACGGCAGAACAACAGACCGCAAAAATGGCCGCAAAACGGAACCTCCATATGTTTTGTTACAAACTGCAAGGAGTCTTCCTTTCCGAAACAACGTTCCGCAACACATTGCTCACACTTGTACACATAACGAGCCCCATAATCAGATATCTTGTGTGCAACATTTAAAAAACGCATAAAAAACATGACGCACCACTTGAACTTTGTATACACCAAATAGCTAAAACAGTAAATAACTTCGGATTAGAACAAAAATCTGGAAAGTGGCATTTTGACATCTTTGTCCGTAAGTAACCCAATAACGAGGTCAATATCATCACAACATTGCTTTATCGGAGTTTCCATTGTGACCAGTACAAGTAAAGAACAAATTGCGCAATTCTGGGGTTTAACAAACAGAGCGCAAACACGTGCCTTTACTACATCTGTTTTACATAAGCTGATTAGCTCTCAAGCTGAAGACGCTTATCAGCTGCATGAAACACAGGCCTATGGCGCGAAACGCGACGGCGACACAAGCAGCCCTGAAACATTACGTTCTGTACGGCAAAATGCGATGCAGACTGAACACTCCTTGACTAATTTAATATACTATTCACACAGTCCTGCGGAAGGACTGAGGAAAACCACGAAAGATATCAGTCATGATAACGTGAATCGGTTCGACTCTTGACGCCTTGGAATTACAGGTCATCTACGTTGCCGCTGAGTTACCCGGATCCCCTTATGTAAGCTAAGCTCTTTTAAATATTTTATAATACCGGAATCCCCGATTACATCTCTGTGATAACCTCAAAAGCCGCGTTTTTTAAGATGACTAATACTAGAAAGAGAGCTCGATGTCATGGATTGGACAGATTACGAATGGTCTCTATTCACAAAGAAATGTTCTAAAATTCCCAACTGACTGCAGGATACTGAGGCCGAAAATAGGAAAAAAAAAAAGAGGTAAACGACTTCACATCACTTCGTAACGTCCATTAATTGGAAGAAGTTCACATTCAGGCTTACAACCCACCGCTATACGGTCCAAAGCGACGGCGGTAATGACTATGCAGACAGTATTATTGTCTGAACTCTGATCACACTTCTCACAGAAACAACTGCGAGTGAAAGAGAAGTCCCGCTGATATGCTGAACTAACACTGCCTATTAAAACCTTGAACAGATGTCGCCGCTGTTCCAGTTTGCCGTGAGTGAGGGTCCACGGCTTTTCGCTCGATTCAATGTACCCAGACCTCGTTCAGATAAGCTAAACTGCGTTCGGCTGTAGCGGCCCGCTACTAGGTATCCTCAGCGGTTCGAATCCGCCAAGAGTACCGCCTACGTGCGCAGCGACACATTGGCTGTTTCTTTAGCACAGCTCCCATAACGGCTGCGGTAAACGCCAGTGGAATATGTATTTAAAAATGCGTTGGCATATGCATGCTTTGACTTACAATTTCAAAGAGCCTTCTGTGGGGATTTTAACCTCCGTACAGTCTCCCGGTCTCTCATATGTGTTCCAATTTCATATGCTTACAAATACAACCATGCTCCAAATTTTACCCATTCACTTGGCCGACTCATTTTGAAGACTGATGCGCTTCATAGGCGGCATCTTTGAGAAATGGCATGAATATGAACGCATGGTTTCTGACATGCGAAGTGCATTTATACACTGCAATGTTCTGTGGAAGCTTATGTTTGCTTACATCATGAAGTTAAGGCAATTGGTTACCCTACACAAGGGAGACAACGGGCCTAAACTTAGTTCACTGCCGATGGAAAATGCAAACTTATGTCAAAACGCTTTACAGAAATGCACCTAGTGCCAAAGCTCTTTAATATCCAACGACTACTTTAAAAAAAAATACAATGCTCGGAAAACATTAGTCATCATGTGCTTTCCTGTGCCGCTGTACCAGCGGTGGCGTGTGGACTCGTTTCCGTTCCAGTGTCTTGTGGACGGCCGTGACCTGTCGTCTTCGAACTGATAAACACATGCTGCAACACTGACTGACGGTCCCAGCAACTTACCACACACAAACACTGAACTGCGGAGCTCGTCTGTGACGTCACATTACTGATAAGCGCGAGCGAGGTACCGACACAGCGCTGGGTTAGTTGCGAATAACACGCGGCACTAGGCAGCAACAGCTACGGGGCTTTTCGCAGCAACGCGGCTTGTTCAGACCTTTCGGCGTTGCTTTACGTATGCTTCTATCAGTTTCGCCGAAAATGCTCTTCACTAGCAACCTAAAATCCGAAGAGAAGGAACAGTTGGAAGAGGCTAAAATAAGAGCTTAAGTTGAATTGTAATTGCAGTCTTCGGAGAGAGTTTGATGGAGAGACGTCTAAATGTTTTACTAAGATCCGTCATCAACGTGTCCCCCCTTGGTGGTAGTGACACATAAAAATTCTGTTCCGAACTTTCAGTGACGTCATATACACAGCCTATCTTTGTTCCTTCAAAGACGGGAGTGTTCTCCCGCGCCATCGTGCAGATTTTTAACTCGGCGGTTTCTTATACACAACAGACTGTCGCATCGCATAGCGAACTGTAACCCACATTACTAAGGTACATATCAAGTACACGGAGACTTTCCTGTATTACGCATAGAACATTTACTGCCTGTAGGCCGTTACATGGCTCGGAAGGTTATTCACCAGCCTCTCCCCACGGATAAAAGGGCACAATCCCAGGGCAGTCCATATGGGATTTGTGGCGGGCAAAATGGCTCCAAGACCGTTTTTCTCCCACCCCTCGAGTACTTCGGTTTTCCCATCAGTATCATTCCACCTATGTTCAATATTCAATAATTCATCCACAATACCAACCATAACAAACTACAGCGTCGTTGAATAAAACACTTAAATACCACTCCAAAACGAGTACGTTTCACTACAACGAATTCATTCAACAGCAGCTTCAGGATTAGTGCACCGCTGGAGTACACTGGTAGCTACATGTTTAAAGAATATTTAGTTTCGCTGCTTCTGACTTGCACCTGTTTCAATGTTGTAATTATCAATATATAGAAGGGCTAATCCAGGAGCGCTAAAGTCTTGTAATCATGATAACTAGGACAACGATCACAGTGCTCACTTAACGCCTATTACAAAGGTAATATTCATGACTCGCCTACTAGAACTGCGCAATGCCAGAAATGGACATTCTGAACTGCACAACCTACGCCTAAAAGCTATGTCGCCGTAGGAAATAAATAGAACGAACATATGGGTACGTATGTCGGTAATGAAATTCGGAACATCCAGTCTTTTCCAAATGCATTATATCAGACGTTAAATCCATATACACACGCACACGCACGAACACACACACACACACAAACACACACAGAACGTTAAGATCATTTGGTTCAAACGCAAATACATTACTGCGGAAAGTAGAATTCCTGGATTCTGCTGTACTACGCTATTATTTCTTTGTATTTCTTTGAATATTCAATAAATCGAAAACTGTTCCAAATACGGTTACAGAAATTAAATCTCATGTGATACATGCCTCATATTTTAAAAATGAACCTTTTATAAAAAATCAGATTGCGCTCGATTTAAGAAGGCAGAGCCTACGGACATCACTGCTATGGAATCGATAAAAGCTAAAATGGAATTCCCCTGATAGCTTTTGAGGTAGACCCCATCAAACAACGTGTGATTGCAATCTGTTAAAAACGCCGGTATACGAGACAACAGAACAGAAAAACCTTCACATACACGTTCATTGTGGGTGTATAGAATATAGACAGGCCTAAACGATTCTCTTCCGCCAAACTAAACAATGCAGGCCTATTTAATTAACGCTCTGTCCACGTAAGTCGATAACAGCAGTACAAGTCGGGGAATTAGGGCACAGCAGTCTTACTGAATAACACCACGGTCAGTTTATAAGGTCAGAATCACAATAACGAAGACAGATGTGGCAGCAACTGTATGTCGGCAAACATTTACAAGGGCTTATAAACACGTATTCAAGTAACAGCAGTAATGAAACCACATCATCCGCTTGCCTTCCACAACAAAATCAAATCAAGGCTAACAATATCCTTGAATTCAGTGTTAAATTTCGAACGTGTCTAACCACTCTAAGGCAATGAGCTTCTGCCACTCAAACAGCGTATATTCCCCCGTACATTACTTTTTTATATGTAGTTTATTTAGCCGCGCTGTCAGTATCTAGCCCAGTGTTACCCAAACACGGTTCCGCAAAACATCGTCAGGGGTACCACAAAAAGTCGTGTAATAAATAAATAAAAATTTAGAAATACCGCGAAAAATTCCAAATGTACTTTCTGTCTGTCAATTAGCAATACTGGAGTAATCACCATGCATTACCCTCTGTCTCTTAGGTTTGTTTTCGTTTTCATAGGTAGGGGGACCTCCATGGAAAATAAAGAAAAAAAGGGGAGGGGGGAGTTGGAAAGGCTGATCTAGACTTACATGAATATGGGTAGACGAATTTGAATACGAAACACTGATTAAATGATAAGCGACAGCGGAAATCCGAATCAGTAGGAGATAAACCTGTTCAGTGACAATTTGTTCATCATGAAACCCACATGCACTGAACCTGGGCCCGCGAAGTAGGAAGCCGGCGACTAACCACCCCGAGCTCGTAACAATAATAGAAGGTACAGAGTCTAAAGTAGTCTAAATTTCACAAAGGTCTGCAAGGCGTTTCGGGAGTTGGGTCTGTCCCCCGTTACAACGACGTATCTCAATAACTGGATTTTCTACATCAATTACAAGTGCCAGCAACCCAGGATTTTTTAAAAATAAGCTGAAGCAGAAATTCACGCTTTTCCTGGGCTGTCTCAGTGGCTTTTTCGTTAGCGTGCGGGGTTTCTTGTAATAATCCTCAGTGTTTCAGGTTCGTGCCCAACCTTTGCAACTAACCTCGGTAATAAAACAAAAAAAAAAAAAAAACTGTCAAGACAACGGTATTTGATGACCTGAAGACAGGAGCATAATCAGCACCCTGATCATCAAGAGCACCCCAGAAAACTGGCAATGTCCAATACAACCGCGGTACAGGGCCTAACGGATCAATCGCTATCATAAACGTTTCAGCAGCCTGTAAAGCACAAAATTTGACGCCTTGTAACATCATCAGTTCCCTCGTATTAAACCTGTCTAAATTGCGAACACATTTTAGTGCAGAACGATCTTTGTTTCTGGGCAAAACCTAGCATGATAGTCCGCGTACACCGCAACTTTATGTTGGCACACTACGTAGTGGTAAAGGGAAACCGCAACTGCTGCCACTGTTAATTCTTTCGTTTCGTGATCAGGGCGCACTTCACTCAATACATCTACGTGACGGCAGAATGAATTCTGAACTCAGCAACAGGTGCACATGAGAATGCAGAGCTTGTATAATTAGATAGTACACTTGTTTTAAAATCCAGATATACAAGTTTACGGGCGTAACTGCTCGCTGTCAAGGGCCTGATTTTAGGCCAGCCGTCAAACACAGTGCCCTATTTTTGAGGAAAGGGTTACAGATTCAATCTCCAAATCGGACAACAAGGACAACAAAACGTTTCATTACTTACCCAACCTAACGCTTAGTCATACTTTTCTACAATTGATTACGAATTAAAAAAAAAGTTTACGACTGGAAAACAAAAAAAATTTCAACACGGTGCCTTATGTGTCAAAATGTGCCACAAAATTACTTACTAGTCACACATTCTTGAAACCCTTCCCCACAGCCCCTAATACCTGTGGGTCTACACAGACCTACTGCTACCTCTCACAAAGTATTCGAAATTTAAAACAATTATAAGGAAAAAATTAAATACCTGGAATTTATTTTAAAGAGAATATTCTATCGCAGTGTCTAACTTACAAATGCAGCCAATGGGAAAAGACAAGCTGTAAAAGGCAGTGATTGCGAATGGTCGTAAATAAACATAAAGATGATCTGATAGGAGGTACGCCTGGGTACAGAAGCAGTAGAGTTTATAGAGTTATCAAGAGGACACTGTGTGTCTGATATACTGCTTTTCCTGGGTCATTCAAAGGGCATAAAATGGGGGAAGAAAGCGTGCACACTCCTGCTCTTTCTTTACAGCCAGAATGTGAATATATACGACACGCAGCGTTCACCTGCTGTCCGAACTTCAACTGATCTAATTTACCACAGCAAATGTCTGTGAAACAAAAGTGATCTAGCATATCCTAGTTCAGATCTGCACAAATTTTCTAAAAATGTAGTAGCTACTTCAATATTTTAGGCGTCACCGTACAAAATTTAGTTGCCACAGCCAGCTGGCACCACTGCCCTCGATAAAATGCTCCGTGGACCTCAGTGTGCAGTAGCTAGACGATTCTGTCAGTTCCATGAAGTCTGTTTTTGTTTCTGAGTGCGGATCTCTCCTCTTAATTGGTTCTCTTAACATACGCCTTCCTTTAGACAGGTATCTAGTTCTGTACGATACGTGATACGTGATTATTCCACTCATTTCTTCACTTGTTCTTGTATGCGCTTGATACCATACTGTTGCCACACTTCCGTGAGTTTCACACATCACGCTCTCTTTTTCTCGACCTCCCTTCAGGTATTTCTGTGTGTCCGTAAAACATGGTTATTATATCTTCCAAGAAGAAGGGAAGTAATAAGTTCTGCAGGCAAAGTACTAAGAAAATTTAATGCATATATGACAGAGAAATCAATCGGAAAATGGGCAGCAAACAACTAAATCGTTCATGGTGCTGTACTAGCACGCATCTACTATTTTAATTAAATTACGGCTGCGACGGACTGAAGATAAAACCCAACCGAGGTATCTGAAATGCTTAAACATTTTGTTGGGAAAATCCTCCTGGAAGACAGACAAACATGAATACCGTACAGTAATTCGTAAAGAAATAAGGTAAATTTAACTGACTCCAGATCTCTGATTTTCACTGCATTATCACAACCTACCACCAACGTTTCTGGTATGTTCGGGATTAATTTTACTTTCACTAACTTCTCAAAATTGGCTACTCATGTGGCCCTGGTAGTGGCCATTCATTGACCCTACTTTGTTGATGATCATGAAAGACAATCGGTCTGTTTCCTACGTTGCCATCTGCTACGACTCCCTTCACGTCAACTGCCTATCAGCATTTCTTAACGTCACATTGTTATTTATATATGTCTCGACTGAATAAAGATTCCTCCTCGCTTCAGATCGCAGACCATTTAATATAATTCTCACAGAGGCCATCCCGTTGTGTAGAAACAAAATTATGTAATGTAATATATTCCGTCTATACACAACTATATATATATATATATATATATATATAAGCATAGTGATATTTATTTATATACACACTCAGAACACAGAACACATTACAGCAACATATTTCGACCGTGAGACGGTCATCATCAGGCCAATAAAGAATATTTTTAAGGTACAAAAAAGTGAGCACTCAATGGGATCCCATTTCGTTTACAGTAAAAGTTAAAATAGTGTACGACGAACTCTTATTTGAAACTAAAACTTTAAAATAGAATGGAATTAAACTAATTCTCAGTCTAGTTGCTATGCATAGCAACTAGACTGAGAATTAGTTTACTTTAATTACCATTCTATTTTAAAGTTTTTAGTTTCAAATAAGAGTTCCTCATACGCTATTTTAACTAATTAATCAATTCTCTGTCCAGTTGCTATATATGGCAACTAGACTGAGAATTAGTTGCTATATATATATATATATATATATATTACATTATGTAATTTAATATACGCAATCCAACGCCAATCAACTGTACCTGGATGCTCCACCTAAACTGCTCTCTTGCTTTGTCACTTCCGCCATCTCAATCAAGTTTCGTGCAGTAGTATTCTTGTTCCTACCAAAGAAAAGTCCTCTTTCCCTTATTATTGGAAGTTTTCTACAACTTCGAACAACTTTCTTTCCAAAAATAAAACTCTGACTCTTCTAATGACCACGCAAATCAAAACCGTCAGTTACATTTATTTATTTAAAGTTTTACAGTCAATCTCCCGGACAATTTAATCTCCATATCATAAAGGCGACATGGTTCTTCGAAACACTGATAACCACGTGCCATCTGACACGGCGTAATACTTCCCAGAACACTTCAATCTTCAGCAAGACCGCTGGGAGAAACTCGAATCTCGCAGAAATGATCTGTTGAAGTAGAACCAGCTTTTTATGTCAATACTAGGACCAACTGTTTATCTCGGCCTACATCGTACATTGAGAAGTTTTCCAATATTAAAACCCCTTAAAATTTAATTCCACATGCAACACTAGTTCCAACAAATAGAGCTCTCAGTTTGCTGCGTTTTCCACTTCGCGTATCTCTTATCTGCACAAAATACACTGATCCTGCTACTTTCCATTCAAGGTCAGTAGTTACAAAAACAGACATTACAGACACGTGTGTATTTGAAATAGTCTTCCATTTCTCGTGGGCTTGCATTACGCCGCCAAAAGATATATGTGGACAAGTACCAGTCAGGAGACACGCCGGCAAAGGCACTCATGCTGACAACATAACTTTGCTTTCTTCGAGACTAAGTTTTATCCCAACAGATTTTCTTTTTGTTCAACACTGACGACTGAGAGAAGGACGACAGGAAGGAAGGAACAAAGAAAGAAGGAAAGAAAGAAAGAAAGAGCGTAATCGGAAGTGTCTTGACTACAGAGTGAAGTAAGAAGATAGGCAAGGTACGACAATGAAACACTGAGGCGCATTCATGCAGCCATTGTTGCCGTGGAAAATCGATGTATTATTCGAGCGTGTTTGTAGCCTTAGGTACGCAGCATGCAACGGACATGAGCCATATTAACATCTGTGGCCTGTCCGGGTCTAAATACTTTTCTGCATCATCTCATAAACGCATGATTTTCGAGAAAAACGTTTCTGAACATAAAATGTGCGTTTTTATTTTTCTCTACAACTTTTGTCCAAAACACTTCTCATTCTACGAAGAACTGAGCGAGATATGATAAACAATGGATATTGGTCTTCATGTACAGTATCCATTATTCTTGTCAGATTTTAATGAAGCTTGAATTTTCTTGACAGATTTACGAAAAATTAAAAAGTATCGTATTTCATGAAAATCCGTCCAGTGGGAGACGATGTGCTGCACGCGGGCGGACATGACGAAGGTAGAGTCCAGTTGAAATGTGATGGCACACGGTGACGAACGGGAGGGAAAGTGAAGGGGAAACTGGCGAATGGAGTGGGTAGCCAGTACTCTTCACACTACCTCGGAACATGATTTTTCCAGCATTACTACCGCTGATGCGCACATCTCGGTTGCCAGTAATCGACTGAACTGAGCCCCCCCCCCTGCCGATTTAAATGGACTCGTCCGTTTCGCCGAAAGACGAAATCTGGTTTCTGCGTGTGTGCCATCACGTTTCAAACGCAGTCAGTCTCTTTTCGCAGTTTTACTAACGCGCCTAAAATTGACGGTTCTGAATGTTTCCAGGCAGTGCCCACTCATCCTGTCACTAATCACAGGGTGTATTTGAGGACTGCCACTTATCTAAACCACACAAGAAACTTCGCTTCCTACCTCAAACACAATCCGCCACAATCAGGAGAGATTATTTCCCTAAACAAGATAAACGAAATGGTTAATGTTGTTCAGGGAATTCAAAGATTCACCCGACAAGTATTTTCTACACCGTGTAGCAAAATACAGGGCTTTACACGTTACATGTGGTACATTTAGCCTAGTTATCGCTGGGCTTTACCGACAGCATAAATAAAATTATATATATACATACATACGTACGTACATACATACATATATATATATTCCTGTTCCATTCATGCTAGAGGATATTTCAGTGTTATCCTAGCGAGCAAGAATCATGCCATAAAAGTTCACAGTAAGCGTTGAGGTATAGGTCCATGCATTTCGGACTTCTGGAATGAATGGGGTGAGTCAGCCTTCGCTTATTTCTTATGATACATCAAAAGGTGGTACACACAGATCAGTAGCAACAGGACAACTATGAATGGTAGTGGCAGTGCAGAAGCGTATTCTCATGGTCTACTTATTCCAGCACTTGACTCAAGAGGCAAAACTAAAAAGAAAAGAATGAGAAGAAACGATGTTAAATTCTCAATCCAGTTCTAACCCTTGGCCTCTCGATTACGAAACAGCACTACTAAACACAGCCAGTACCTCGACTTTCTCTGGCCCTCGCCAAAAGACAAACGAAATAAAAACACGATAAATCGAATGTGGCACAGCACACTTTAATTCCGCTACTTATTAAAAACTAACTTAAATATGATATGCTTAAAGTCCTTCGACAAGGAGATGATCCCTACTAGGAATGCGGCAGATGCACAGGCGCAGACGTTGTGGCGAATAAGACTTGCTACTAACCACCCCGGCAGCATTGCACAGTGCCATCGCTCACTACACGATGTGCAAAACGCTTGATGTTTTCAGTCTGTGTACTGCAGCAGAACCGCCTGTCGCGCCCACCAATAGCAGTCATTTACTCCCCCGCAACAAGGCAGACACGCCCACTTCCAAGCGGGGGATCATCTCTTTTGCCATCGACCAGCAGAACCTGTGATGGCGGGCTTTGAAATCGAGAGGCAAATAAATATATACACTGATGATGGAAGCAGCACATTCCTCTGCAGTCTGTACCTATTCAACAAGCTACAAGTCGTCACATCCCGGAAGGAAAATTCATGCCTCCACCCTCGCTGCAGGAAGGCGGATTTCTTATGATCAGCTGACACCCCACCAAGGAGATGTACCAACTGCCTATACATTTTCTCGTCAAACAAAATTTTATGGCGACGAGTTGAAGCACATGCCTACCACAGAGCGGTGCTTGAAACCAGTGTAACAAACTATTAGCATCCACACACAAAACTAAAACAGTAAGTTTCCCGTTATCCGAGATTCATAACAAAAAAAAACCTCCATTGTAACTGTATCATCATCATCATCATCATCATCATCATCATCATCACCCAACAAATCATCGCATCTTAGAACGACAAGATAGCTCCCTTAATATGTACTGTAGGTCCTACACGCTACGCTCAGTTTGTACTAGCCTACATATGTTCAACCTGACTTTTGAGACAAGATATCAAAAGGTCGTCTGATAAACCACAATCGCATTCATGTTAACATTTAGAGGGTGTGTATGTTTAAATATCGGTCCACGGTATATTCTGTGACTCTCGTTTTCATTTCGTATGTCCTGAAACAAATATATAGCCTTTTAGTGCTCTGTTCAACACAATACATAAAACATACATTCGCCCAGACACTTCGCACTGAACTAGCTCCTAAAGCTACTGACATATCTGAGTGACAATGACCTCCACTTGTCCACATTTTCGCTCTGCAGAATGCGTAATCAAACCTAACTCCATCCCGCTCCATAGAATTACAACTCGCCTTATGCTACAGTAACAACCGGCAAGCGCATCCAGCTTTTACACAAATGCAAAAATGATGCAAAAAAAAAAAGGTCACAAGCAGAACGTCGAATAAACGAAAAAAAAAAAACATTATTACATCAAAATGTTCAGCGGCGAATGAAAAATAATATAAAATTATTTACTACGAACACTAAGACTCAAGACGGAACGCAAAAACACGACATTGCCCACAGACAGCCAGCTACATTTGATACTATCTCTTCATACAACTCAACGCCGTTTTGTTTCCCGGAATTCGTCCTAAAATGCCATTCCCGTCACAAATGAAAAAGAAATGAGGTCGACAGTCGAAAAAATATGAACCGTGAGCTATTGGGAGGAGGGAAGAAGCGGGGGGGGGGGGGGGACAAAGGAAAAAACAAGAAAACAAAAAAGAGCAAACAAAAAAAAAAAAAAAAAAAAGA
>Ga0136643_10006410_pt1 | contig 16842 bp, 6 predicted proteins | sample TergutLab28metaG_FD_96883 | JGI IMG/M metagenome (GOLD analysis project Ga0136643, IMG submission 96883) | Labiotermes labralis P1 segment gut microbial communities from Petit-Saut dam, French Guiana - Lab288 P1 (version 3) (version 3) | ecosystem: Host-associated > Arthropoda: Insects >... | reverse complement strand
CCGCGGCCGTTGTATTCAGTTTACCCAACCCCCCCCCCCCCCCCCCCCCCAAAAAAAAGATCCAGCGTCGCCCATCGTCCTATGTGACTGCCGATTTTATTAATAGCGCTACAACATGGCGGCACGTGAATAAACTAACAGACCTGCGTCATTTTGCAGTGGACGTGAGCACCCCTCATGCTGCATTGAGAATATCCGCTGATGTTTGGAAATTGCTGTCTTCCTTCTACCCTGAAGAAAGAGGGAGTAATTTGAAAAAAATCGGTGTAAATCACACACTCAACAGAATGCAGCTCCACAACACTGCATAATGAATGACTGTACGTTACTATGCGCATATAGCAATGCTCAGACTGTGGTTTGCGGGTTTCATATTCTCTAGTTTTTTATGTAGGTATGGGCGTTGCGGAGTGATCTGCCGTCCCCATCTTGAAGATATCACTCCAAAATCAACCTGCGGTACATGCACCCTCTGGAAATGCTAGACCTGCCAATTTTTTTTTAAATTTTACCGTAAAATCAAAATAAATATACTTTCTGCTTTATAGTTAGGCTCTAAAGTACGTTTAAAAAAACTGACCCAGTTGCTTCAACGATTAATGATACGTATTTGAGAACATATTTTGAAAACCAAAAGTGTTCGAGCTGCAGTAGAGGTTACGAAACACTGCAGTCACCAGGTTCCAATTACATAATTATACGAGTCTCAAAAAATAAAAGCCTCAAGAAAATCAATTTTATGGCGAAGTAATTTTGACCTGATATTTCGTGACTGGCGTTTTAGTACAATTCAGAGACATACTGTTTTAGTTTACATACACATTCTTCTCATTTACATATACACGCACACTGCTGACGTCACCTTGCTCACCGTATATTTTCGTGCTATTTAATTCCTCTGATCCACCCCATTATGCAGTATTATATGCATGCGTGTTTATCATACCATCAACATGATGCCTTGTTCTGACCAACTCCCATAACACTCATGCAAAGTTGTGACATGCGCACAACACACGTTTCCAATGACTACGCTGTTCACACAGGACAAAAGAATTAAACATCCAGCTCTTGAAAGATGTCTCCGGTTCATTTCCATATATCTCTAGTTTAAAAGACTCGCTCCATTCTTGTTGCTATTATCTTATACTTTTAGGCGCGTTCGCTAAATTACAAAAGGCGGTTATTAGTTTCATCATGTTCGTCCGTCCGTATAGAATAATTTGGCTCCCACTGGACGCATTTCCAAGAAATTTGATATTCGAGGCTTTTGACCAAATGTTGAAAAATGTCGAGTTTCACTGTTAAAATCAGACAAGAATAATGGGTACCTTACACAAGGACCTATATACATTTACGATTACATCTCGCTCAATTATTCTTAATATAAGAAATGTTTCATGGATGTTCGATTAACAAAAAACTCCACTTAGCACGTAGCTGAGAAAATATTAATATTATCTGATGCCTAGGTTAAAACTAACGCATATTAGCACGACGAAACCTAATCCACAACTGTAGTGATATCACAATATTATTCAAGAGGTCCCGGGTTCGTTTGTCAGGCCTAAAACCGCCCATCCTGATTAGAGTTCAAGTTTTCCCTATCACCATAGAAAACCTTACGACTGTAGCTTATGACGGCTACTTTATAGTCACATAAGGTATCAAGAATAGTGATATGATTTGGCAATGATACTGAAGAAAGCACTGGGGCACGCAGTATTATTTTTGTTGTATGTATCCCTGAAAGATGAGAAAATCCGTGGGAACATGAAAGCAAGCTTGCTCATAGTTCATTAAAACGCGACAAAGAAACTAAGTACGAGTATTTAAACGCTAATGAGGGGCGCTACAGTTGGTTGAGGCACTGCGCCGCAAGACGGAAGGTTCCGGTTTCGAATCCCGGTAGGAGTCTTTGGAAATTTTAAAGTGACCTATTCCTTCTGCCTGCACGCAGTGGCTCCAGGGTCCACTCAGCCTCTAAGAGAAATGAGTGCCAAGGAGTTTCCTTGGGCGTAAAGCGCGTCCGACGTGTCTAGCTTACAACTTTGTAGTCCAAATTGTGCTGAATATCAAAGTAAGGACGCAAGAACAACATTCCATCTTCTCTCTGAGTCTTCATGACTTGATACGGGAAAGTTGTACCTTCTTTTATATAAGTAAACCTTCTCTCGTTTCTTCATCGTTGTGGGGATGTAATGTAGCCCTGTATCAAACCTATATCCAGCAACGGGCCTAAAAATCTCATCTCCCTGTTTAAGCGCTTCTTATACTCTGTATAGAAGTCCATTTCTCAAACGCATACAGGATCGCTGGCACCTTTATTGCCTAATGTAACTGTCTATCTCCATGGGCTAATAGGTTCTTAGCTTGTCAAGACATTCTCCGCATGTTATGGAACCCGAAGGTTCATTACCACATTCACAAAAGTCCGTCACTTGTCCCCATTCCGAGCCACATCAATCCAGGCCCTGCTCCATCTCACTTCTTGAAAATCCATTTTAATATTACCCTCCCCACTATGCTTGGGTCTTCCAAGTGGTCTATTTCCCTTAGATTTCCCGACCAATACCCTGTATATAGCTGACATCGTAATCAAATGCAAGGAAACGTTATTAGCAGCACCAATAACACATTTTATGTAATCTTGTAACAATGTACGTATACAAATTCTTGGAAAAAAGTAATAAACTACATCAGCCTACTTCAAACTGTATACTAATTCTACCGCCAGTTCAAACACAAGACATGTGTCAAGGAAGTGTGTTAAGGCAGCAAGATAACTACTTGAAACTGCCTTGCATTTTGACCATGTGAAATAAACGCCAACTTATGAAATATTTAAGCAAGCCCCTTCCCCTGCCCCGCCCAAGCTCCAGGATCTGCAGCGTCGATGACCCAATTTGACGAAGAGCAAACTCAGAGTCCTCCAACAGCTCAGAGGTCACGAAGCGGCGTGGAAGAGAATTCAAAAGTCGAGAGGAAAAATATTGTGGACAACATCACACATGAAGTGACACAGTAGGTATAATAGGCCAGTGAAACAGGGGCCTAGATGATTCAGGGCTTCTGGGACGTGACATCGGGTCGCAGGGTGAGTGCATACCGCCGTGTCGAAGGGATGTATTGCCTTTATTCTGAAGGGACAGGAAGAACAAATAAACCTCAAGGATCTCACAGGTTTAATGAAGTGAAAAGTTGTGTTGTCAGACGTGTTTCAGAACTGCAAAAGGACTATTTCCACCATTTTCTGCGGCGTATTTAACATGCACGACGTGCCGGAACTTGACCATACGAGGTGCTTCACTTGACTGGTCGACAGTCTACTGCCTGATATTGCTTTAATAATAATAATTACATACACGCTTACAAAAATAGAAAGGTCGCCTGTCTCTTATAACTAACTAAATAATTAACTAACTAATTCCATGGAGTAGAATTTCTCTCAAGAAGTTAACAGCTCCTCAGGTAGTCAAGAAATGCCCCGTATTTTATGCAACCGGAAGCTTCATCACCGTCTTTACAATACCCCCCACTTGTCCCTCTCTTACGAAATATTAATCCAGTCCATGCCCACCGATACCATGTCTTATAGATCCATTTTAATGTTACACCACCTCAGTCTCTTTCTTTCAAATGGCCTCTTCCTATGTGTCCCATAAAACGAAGCCCAAATAGACACAACATCTTCCATCACATTCGCCTTACAAAATGTCGATAAAATATAAAAATTTAATAAAAAATTCCAGCAATATATATAGCCACATGTAGATTAGGCCTACACACAGATGACTGACCCCTTTAAAACACAGTGGTCTTTCCTTGTACCACTTGATTTAGCATTTAAAAAATCTTCAATGTGTGCACAAATTGTACTTACTGTGTTTAATTCAAGACACTCTCAGAGAAAACTGAGATTGCCTAATTTCTTCGTTCAGTTAAAGGAAGTGGTCTTTGTAAGGGGGATCTATTCACTATGACATACACAATGGATTTAAAAAAAAAACTGTTTACATTAATTTCAGGCTTAAAAATGTCGTGGCTCAGGCCTGTCAGAGCGAAGTGTGGGTTCAGTACCTGGCCAGTCCATGTGGACAAGTGTCAGACAAAGTGGCACTGGGACAGATTTCTCTCCGAGTACTTCGGTTGTCCAATGTCAGTATAATTCCACCAACACTCCATTCTCATCATCGTCAAAATACCACTTCTTTTTCCTGTGGCGCAACAGTCCTACTCGGGCCTAGACCGCCACAATGTTGAGGTATCTAGATCATAAACAGGCAATCCACACTCAGTAGGACTCATGTGGAAGAGGGATCGGCCTTTCGCAGAGACCTCTACCCGTCAAAATACAGCCCTCACAACAGACAGAATATAAACTCCCGCGGGATTCGAACCCTCAACTCCAGAAAGTGAGCGGCTGCAGAACAAAGCGATAAACCGCGCGGCCACCGAGATCGGCCATCATAGTTTTAGTAGGAAAAAATAGGGCGAAGTTTGAGGAAAGTTCAAACTAATGACACCGGGGAGCATTTAATACAAAAGTATTTTAACGTTGATTTTAAGGCTTCAAAGGACTCAAAACCTGCGAATTAATGCGGTTCCTCGGGATGTGAAGATGCAAGACCCATCTGTAATAACCAATCACAGAGGATACTAGTTGCTATAAACAGGCCCAACAGACGGTTCAAATAAAAGAGTGAGTCAAGGATATTATTAATTTGAAGCTGGGGTCTCTGTGTTAGGTTGACTTACTTTCCCTGACATAACCCCTCAAGGATCAAAATGGTAAACAGTGTGTCAAAGGAAGGGTTGGCAGTGAAATTCGCAGGCAGGCATGTGAATTTCCTAATCTCCCAGTTGAATTTTCAGCGCCATTTCCGTACTCTGTTACTACATGTTTCAGATGGGCGTTAGACTTACACCTCACACTATCGCCTTCTTATTCAGCAACTTCTATGGCACAAGAGTACACCGACTCGGTCATTTAACGTGTTCGTTACGTTTGTTGTTTGCGACGAAATGTCAACACTGAAGATCTAGGTCTTCTGGGACAAACGCTGTGTCGTTTGGCGAGTAGTTTCCGACGTTTCGACATCACCTCGACGAACCGTCATAACGTCTAGAAAAAATCAGTCGACACGACGTCATATTTCCGAATCCTTGAAGGTTGATCAAGACCGCTGTCCGAACATCAAATTTTGCAAGAATTAGCACCACTAGTCCCCGAAAATACCAACTAAAATTAAAGTAATAATTTTATATCCCTTTGTTCTTAATTATAATTAATTTGCAGTACAGCTTGCACGATTACTTGCAATAATTTTTAAGCAGGTTTCGCTCAGTTGCTCAATGCCAAGTGTAATAGAAATCCTTTAACCATTTAAGGCCCATTGGTCACGCTATGTGTTACAAGGTTTAACATCTCACAAATTCTACGTTCTGCCCAAACGGTGTATTTGTCTGTTTTGTATTGATTTCAGAACAAACAGGGATTATTTACCCCTACGGCATTAATTGATTCTTATAACCAAGAAGGACTGTGTTCACTGCGCGGTACGAGCTTAGTTCTAATATAATTCAGGACAGATTCAGTCTTTATACAGTGAAAAAACTTTTTGAGTGACACATAAGCCACAAACCCTACATATTCACCTGTTTATTCGAAAGAACTACGCATAAGACACGAGGTTATAGATACTAATATGGATTTTCTGGAGTGTATAATCGGTTGCTATGCAACCGTATCTTGCAGTAAAATTAAAGTACCCATGCAATCATAATCATGACAAAAATCGAACGAACATGCATTCCAAGAACAAAATTAGAAATGTGCGTTTCGAATCCTAAGGTGTGATGTGATATCCTTGTTCCTGTGTACCGAACGGATTACGTAGTTTAAAAATTCAAAAACTAAAAATTTTCACATATAGCCTTTTTCCGAATTTGAAGCTTGTTTCTCCCAATTAAAAATCCTGTTTCTTGCGGGTTAGTTTAAAAGCTGTCAATCAGAGTACACAAAGTAGAAATGTAAAATGAAGAATGCGACAAAAATTAGGAGGAGAGGCTTGTCAACAAATCTGAATACTATACGGGAGTTTGGCTGTAGAAACTGGGGAAATCCACGAAAAATTCCAGCCAGTAATCAGACCGAGATTCGAACTAGAGATGGCCTCAAAAAAGTCTAGAGCCTTCTCCCTACATTAAGCGGCTCAGTAATCCCACCGCTGCTAATTAATTGCAACACGGATTGTCTCATATTACTATAAAATATTTTTCCACGTATTTTCTTAAATTTCCAAAACATGGAAAACCGTCTCAAATTAAATTTTCAGCTTTAATTAGATCTGTACATTGTTTTGCGTACGTCTTTTCAAGGCGAACCGTTTGGAAAAAATTAATGGAGTCTGTAGTATACTTTGACCTTCATGTGGATGAAGACATTGTACTGGACCAAAACGAGAAAAAAAAACTTTCGTATTTAGTGCTAGTTCCAAATTCAATCGAAATCGGTTGAGCGGTTTCGAATATTTAAAGAAGCGTGTAAGCTAGTGGAACTGGACCTGAGGAGAAAGTAACAGGAGACTGGAGAAAACTACAAAAATGCGGAGCTTCACAACATGCACTTCATAACGAATATCATTTGCACGATCAAATTATGGCGGAAGAGTGAGGCGGGGAATGTGGAGTGAATGGGTGAAGAGAAGAAATTCAAACAGGGTTTAGTGGGGAAATATGACGGTAAGAGACCACTTGGCAGACTACAGTATAGATGGGCGGATAATATTAAAATGTATTTTAAATAAATAAGGTGGGAAGGCGTGGACTGGACTCATCTGGCTTAGGACTCGAACTAGTGGCGGGCTGTTGTGAAAACGGTACTGAACCTTTGGGTTCCGTAAAATGTGGGTAATCTCTTAGATAAGGTGAGGAACTGTTAGCTTCTCAATAAGGACTGTGATGTAACGAATTCGTGCATTCCGATAGACGTGTCTCCACTTTACGCAACGCGTGTACAGAACATGCAGGGCTGGACAGACAAACGTGCTTACAGGAATGGCGTTTTGAACGGAAGTCTTTGACTCAAGTTTTTAACGAAACCACCTAAAGTTAACCCAAGACACACCGTCTACTTTAAATATTCCGTAAGCCATTGTGTTATGCACAGACTGTATATGGATTTCGTGCGGCTTACAGAGTAATCAACAATTAGATGCATTTTACAAGCTGCTGTATTTATTAATTTATTTATTTTGTGCGGAATACTTTGAGTAGCTAATGCAGTAAATACATAACGTGGAAGACTAGGAACGCTAACAATTAAAGAAGTCGAAGCGATGCGTCAGGAAGCGTTATGAGAATTTCCGGTAATATCGCGGCGTTTGCCTGGAAGAACGAAAGACAAGTGTCAAAGTCTTCAATCAGAACTTCGTGTGCCTTACACCGATATATGAACCAAGAGCCACCCGAATATGTAACAAAAGTGCTGACTTCAAACTGGACGTTCTTTGACTAAACTACTTGATCTTTTAAAAGGACAACGTGGAGGGTGTCTTAAATACTGAAACCTATTTTTAATTGTGATTTGAGAAAATTACTCCTTTGAAATGCATAAGGTAAACGAGACTTGAAAAATCTTAATTTTAAAAGCCCGGAAATTATGAAAATTAAATCTTTGTTCAGAGTGCTAATTGTATTGATGCGGATCTAACTGGTTACGTCTGGTGTGGTCTTGGAACAAGCAGAAACCAGTTCAGTAGGAAGCGTGTGTGAAAGGAGTCCTTCAAGTATAGTCCGAACCAAAGTACACTGTGGGGCCACTGTTACATAACGACTGATATGGGTAACAAACACGTGAGGTGACAGAAGTAGCAGCTGGTAACAACAGAAGGAAAGAGGACACCAAGCTAAGAAAATAAGAAAAGAAAAGAAAGTAATATTAGAATGATGAGTTGATAGCCCTTTGCATTGAAGAACAAACAGCCAACCCGGTTATAGCGACATTGAACATGCGGCACCTCGTCTATAACGTCAGATATTATGTGGTATCAATTATTTTCTCACTGTTAACCATAAACTTATGCTTCTCGTTTATAACAACACTCGTTTATAACGACACAAAGTGTTTAATACCTTTCATGATATTACAACCGAGTTCGACTGTGAATTTACAGTATGGTTTTCTTCAGTGAGTCGGGACGTTGTGCGTTGGTAAAGAAAAGGATTTAAGTAGCGTCAAGCACGAATAAAACATGTTATGTACTTTATTGTGGCAACATGTTTCGACCAAATTTATCCTTTGGTATTCATACTTAACGGCGATCCTGGTGGCCATGCGGTCTAAGGCGTAGGTCTGACGCAGCTCGATTTCTTGGATCGCGGGTCGAATCACACTGAGGGCAGAGATATTCATATCTAGCGTTTGTTTTGTGTTGTGCAGGTAGCGGTCTCTACGACGAGCTGATCATTCATTCAGTCCTGCCGGGTGTGTCTGTGTGTAATCGTAGAAACCTCAACAATGAGGCGGCCAACGGTCTGACGGTCCGCTTTTGCGCCCCCAAAAAAGACAACTTATACTTAATACCCACTGCACAAGTTGTACACAAAACAAATACTATTGGTGATATGCACTAATTTCTCGTCAAAAACACCCTAATCACAATTGCAACGATCATAAATGGCCGTGCACAGATCACAGTAGCGGACCGTAAATTTTTATTTGTTGTCAAAGATCTGAATTTAGCTCAGTGCAACCATGAATTGGATTGTATTTGAATTAATTTGAATTTGAAATAAATTTGTCCAATGCAATCAGCTGGTCCGTTTTTAATGTATTATTTCAGACAAAATTCTACCGTGACACCATTGCTAGAAATCTGTAATTCATTTTCTTTAATATACTCCACACCTAAAGGCGTTCAAGGATAAGAATTTAAGTCGTAACTTAACTTTTTTATTTCAATACGATTAATACATGTTTCGGCTGTAAACAACCATAATCAGGCAATCAACCAAATTATGCGCAATATCGGTATATTTGTACGGTGCCAAATTCCGTAACGATTGGATCTCACCTTATTAAAAATGTGACATAAAACATAAAATCTGACAATTTTACGCACAACAGAAAACTATACACCAAAACTGTAAGAAAGTCTTTGTATTAAAACCTCTGTGTCGTTGCAATACCCGTCCCTTCGATGGTTTTAATACATTCACTAAATACCGAATTTAGATGTGGTACTCAGAGTTGATTACATCGTTATCCACTTTAGCTGGTTTTTCAGTCTGATCCGATCGTTATAGAATTTGCTCTGTAAATAAGTAATATAATTTACACTTAATTTAACGAAACTGCCTGAAGATGACTGTTTACAACTAAAACACGCAGAAGTGATATTTAAATACAATAAAGTACCCTAGTGCCTAATTAAATGAGTTTATGAACCGTCGGTTACACAACAAAGATACGCCTTACTTAATGTCTGTCATGCAACAAACTTACTTTAGAAGATGCAAAAAAGGCAATGAGAAATTTAAAAAATAAATAGGCGGCTGGAACTCACGGAATATGTCCGGAATTAACAAAATACAGAGGAAATAAACTACTGAATAGAATTTATGAACTAGTAAGACATATTTTGGAGGAGGAAAGAATACCTGAAGAATGGAAAGAAACAATAATAGTTCCTATACACAAAAAAAAGGAGATAGAGATAGGTGTGAAAATTACAGGGGAATAGTGTTAGGAAATGAATGTTACAAAATTTTGGCGAATATCATTCTGAAAAAAATTAAACCATATATTGAAAAAATTATTGGGGACAATCAGAATGGATTCAGAGATGGAAGATCTGTAATCGGTAACATATTTGTATTGAAAATAATAAAAGAGAGAATCTGGGAATATAATCAGAATGTACAATATTTATTTATTGATTTTCATGAAGCATGTGACTCTATACATAGAGACACGCTATGGAAATGTATGAAAGAATTTAATATTCCCAAAAAAATTAATAAATATGTGTAAAACATGAGTACAAAAGACAAGAAATGCTGTTATAATAGAAGGAACACTGTCATCCCTTTTTAACATAGCAGGATTGAAACAGGGTGACTATCTCCAATATTATTCAGTTTAGCATTACAAAAAGTGATACAAAGCATAAAAATGGTTCCTAGTGGTATAAAGATAGGTACAGCACAATTTAATGTATTAGCAAATGCACGTGATATTGTATTAATTGGAAAAAATGAAATAGAAATAAGACAACTTTTTGTGGAAATAGAAAACTTTGCCAGCAAGTTAGGACTAAATATACACCAAGGAAAAACAAAATATATGATAGTGGAACGGAAAAGCAGCTAAAAACAATATAAAACAGGACAATTAATAATAAAAAATTATGCACTTGAAAGAGATGAAAATTTTAACTATCTATGTGTTATACGCAATGAAGATAACAATCACCAAACAGATTTACAAGAAAGAATAAAAAATGCTAACAAAACATAATTCATGCTACAAACTTTTTTAAAAATAAAAGTATATCTAAAAATTAAGACTAAAGAACACAATAATAGACAAAACTTTAACATATGCATCAGAAACCTGGATGCTAACGAAGTGACATGGAAAGAAAATAAACATTTTTGAAAGAAAGGCGTATAAAAGAATTTTAGGTCCAGTACATGGCATTGAAAAGGAAAATTGGAGAATATTTACCAATAAAGAAATTTAGTCACTGGTTTATAAAGTCCACTATAACAGAGACAAAGGTTAAACAGATTATGTTGGTTTGGCAAGTACAGAGAATGGAAGAAAATAGAATTCCCAAAAAGTATTATATATGAATTTGGAAGCAACAAGGCTGAGAGGCAGACCAAGAAATAGATGGCAAGATGAAGTGAGGGAGGATGGAGGACTAGTTGGTGGGAAAGGGTGGAACAAAAGGTTTTGTAACAGGGAGAAATGGAAGACGCTCCTGAGAACGGCAAGGAACCGTTGCATTCTGCACGTGCCAATGGAATGAATGAATGAATGAATGAATGCAACAAATGTTTGGTGTTATGACTAGTTTAAGTAATTACGAATTATCTACTAGAATTTTAGGTAAGGTAAGTCGTTGTATTTGACTAATTTGTACCAAAGTTAGTTAGCTGGACAAATATTACACACCGCCAATACAAAATTTCGTTGAAATCTGTTCAGCAATATCTCGTTTTCAGCCATTTCCTGCCACGAACACCGGATGGCCTTTCAGAGAATAGTAAAACGAGAGAATGCACTAGCATTACTTTATCTGACAATTCGCATCACTATACATTCAGACCGTTTCACTCAACGGCAGGCAGCGTAGCACTCGCCTCTATTCGAATCTGCCTTGTGCCAAAATTCATGCGTTATAATTCAGTGTGTTGCAGTTAAATTTACGGTTCCCACTCGCCGTTTTTAAACAAGAGGCTGGAGGGGATTTCCTCCATTCCGCAAACATAAGTCGCTTCTAAAAACGGGTTGTTCATTGCGCGTCGAGTTTTACGAGGTAAGCGAGCCGACGGGAAGTGACTAGTTCTAGCTGTCAGATAACAATGTCCCAACACAGTCTGTCGTACACACAATGGACTTCCTCTTAACTAATGCTCTCTTGAAAGTCTCTCCAACTTAACTGTCTTCATTCTAGATAGGGCAGGGGCGAAAATAATCACTTCAAAGGTAAATAAACTTCAAGAGAGGCAGTTTATATATAACGTAATATTGAGGAGCGTTCTTGCAACCATCGTTACAGTAGGAAAGTTGTATTGTGTGTGTGTGTTTTTTTTTTTGTAGCCTTAGTTACATGAGCATGCACCATACATTTTTTTTATATTTTGTTGACCTTGCATCCTAATATAATATATTATTATTATTAGTATGCACCATACTGTCATCTGTGGCCTGTCCGGCTGTGCAGTCTTTTTCCACATTATCTCATAACGGCACGATTTTCGGAAAAAAGGTGTGTTTTAATTTTCTCTGCAACTTTTGTCTGCAACATTTCTCATACTAAGAACTGAGAGACGTGTGATCATTAACGTCTAGTGGTCTCCAATTATTCTTTTCCGATTTTAATGAAACGCGGATTTTCTCGATAGTTTCTGGAAAAATACTCAAATATCAAATTTCATTAAAATCCGTCCAGTGGCAGCCGAGTTTTCTTATGCGGACAGACGGACGGATTCAAATGACCAAACTAACAGTCTTTTTCGCAATTTTGCGAACGCACCTAACAATAAGTGTTGTTACCGTGCATTATTATTTAAACCTTATTACTTTACGGTGTATTAATCCAATAGTTGTCCCAAGCAGGAACAGTGTCAACTCTACTCTGCCTTGCACTAACGTCGTACGTAACTTAATGACGGTTTCTCCAGATTAACATGCCTTCCGATTACCCGTCATACCAGGTTAAACGATAACCCTCAAGTTACGGTTTATGGCTGTTCTAATAGTTAGGAATATGATCAGAAAATGGTACCAATAAATAACACTGAGAGATGTTTATGTTTCAGTCAGTACTGTAGTCTCGAGCTTTAGATAGGTTGCATATCTATTTGGTCTCAATCTAAAGAAAATCCGAAGGGATGGAATGTACAGTAGTGAATCAGTGAAAGGGTTGTATGTGTGCGGAAACAGCAGCTCAAGGTAAAAAACGTCAAGTTTCACCTCTCAGGTTTTCAACGAAAAATTCACTATTGGAACAGAATAGAATGCAATAGGACGGAAAGGATGGGGGTACGATAGCCTTTGCGACGCTGCTACCAATAATGACTTATTGTGCTCCCCCATTACTGATCACAAAAGTAATTCTACGCCTTGGGTAAACTGCGATTACAATGACCTTAAGGCAAATATCACAAAGGGTTGAAGAAGAGAATGAAGAGTTACTGTAAATAAGGAACGAGTGATAATATACAAATAGAGTAATTAATGTAGTACATGAGGAATGTAAAGGCATTTGCTGCAGCAAACCTGGTGCTAGTAATCATGAACCTTGGAAGCATAAGCGTCAGAATTAACCTTAAAAAAATAATAATAAGGTCTAATTTATTCGGCATCTTCCACAAGATTAATGTTTTCTGGGAATGATGTGATATCATGTATTCTGGTATGAATGTATCGGATTCTCAAAGAAACTTTCCTCCTCCGTCAGTAATCCGTGTACCCCGATGATGATAGTAGCAGGTCTTTCTGAAACGTCGGTACTTTTGTGCCAGATGATGAACAGTGTCACATGTTAACAGACATCGTCACGCCGTATCTCAAGTCTCGCAAGGCCTTCATGGCTCTCTGTAGGCCAAAATGTGAACTTTCTAGGTAGGAATATTTCGGTGTCATAGAGGTGACTACGATCACGCTGACCTATCTAACTTATATGGATCTTGCTAGATCTCCTTGCAGGTTTGGCACCCCGCCACTTGTCCTGCAGCTGGTGACTTCCAGAGAAAGATAAGAAACGACACTCATTCAGCTTTTGATATGCAGGGTACAAACGTCGAGGAAAAGTTCATATTCATCATCGAAGCATGAGCAGTGGCAGTGTTCTTGCGGTCTTTCGCCGTCCTCTCACCGCGGAAAGCCGACTTCAATCCCAGGCCACTAACTGCGTTATTTAAGGTCTATAAAACTGAAATCACGAAGGTTTTTCTACCAGTATCTCAGTTTTGTCTCGTCAGTATCACTCCACCATTGGTTCATACTCATTTATTCATCTATCGCCGACGATGTATAATGTTTTTCTCCTAGCACTTCAGTATCCCCATGTCAGTACCCAGACGCCATTGCTCCATATTCATTCATTCATATATCACCGACGCTGTGCAATGTTTTTCTCCCAGCAACTCAGTTTCCTGCTGTCAATAACGTTTCACGTTTGTTCCGTAATTCATTTATCTATCGCCGGTTCCGTATAATCTTAGTAACTGAGAGCATCGTTCCATAACACACTAAACATGTACAGTATAACATTTCATTACTCGAGATATAATTTTAATTAATTCGTGAATTGTTTTAAATTAATTTTTTATAAACCCATTAGAATGAGCTCTTGTAAAGTTCAATACTGAAAGTCAGAGACAAAAGGCTTAGAATTAATTTGCAAGCCTACTTGCAATTACGTGTTTGGAGGGGGAGGGGGCTAGAAATGAAAATGACAGGACGTTCGACGCCTTCGGAACGTTTAAACAAAGAAGGAATAATTAAAATCGAAGTGCCAATCAAATGTGTGTGTATAAACAGAAAATTCCAGTGGCCTCGGTTTTTAAAACCAGAATACTTTGGGTCCAAGTAAACATGGAGATGACTTGTTCGGATTATAACCACATTACGTCCATTCTGTTTAAATTATCGCTGACCGTACTATTCGTCTCGGAAACATCCTGCTCTTTTGGGGCTTCGACAATCACCCGGGTTCCATGCAGGTGTTATACTGTTAAAGAATGACGTCTAGATTCATAAGTTGACACACCTGCTTTCCCATGAACTAAAGGCTTTTCACCCCGAGACTTTTCGTAACTTACCCCTTTCTTCCAGTTATGTGATGGGACAAGATATTAAAACAGATACCCTTCATTTCTGTTCCAACTTTAAAATATCTAGTATATTTTTTCTAAATAAATCTAATATTAGCATAATATGGCATAGACAAGGGCCGAAACATGTAGATAAAAACTAGTATCTTAAAAAAAACTGTTGTGCTGACTGGTATATTTTCAACATTTATTTATTGCTTTCTGAAAGTGACTGAGAAGTCAGGAGATATTCACCTCTTTACCAAATGTTCCGCACGTGTGCAAACTGAAATTTTACCACTCTACCACATAGAGTTGCCAAGTAAAACTTATCCTGAGCCAGTTGCATTCAATCCAACCCTCACAACCCCTAGGGCATCATAATGCTGCTGTATCGTTTATATATCAAACAACAAATTTTTACTGAAGTTATGCTTCTGCGGTAATAGTAGCCATTTTTTTAAATTTCGAGGCGCTGAGTACGAATATGACAATGGAAACTCAAAATTGCCTACGGTTTCCAAGAAATCCGCAAACGTTTATTATATATTTAAGAAATATGTACATCAGACATGTAACGATAAAAGTCCGCTTCTACTTGCGACTTCGCTTTGCCTATCGCTTGTGTCCGCAATGAAGTTTGCGTTAAGTAAATATATCTACTAAAAATGAAATACGTCGAAAGATTTCAAAATATTACGTCATACTACATCAGTCCATCATGCAAACCACACCTGTTTACTCCTGCGTCATAAATAAGGCAAAGTGATCCCAGTAGTGTTAATCGAGCATTAGTGATGCCTCGTAAAAGTGTTGATAGTGCAGATAAATTTTGTTATATTTGCGGTGAAGTGACGTTTGCAAGGCAAAGAAAGGCCATCACGGCGATAGTGAAAAAGGCGTATCATTTGTATTTCGAATGCAAGATCGGCGACCAAGACAAACCCTGGGCCCCGCACATATGCTGTCGTAAATATGCAACAGATCTTTCGCAGTAGCTGAGTGGCAAAAGACATGCGATGCCGTTTGCTGTTCCTATGGTTTGGAGAGAGCCAAATAATCACACAAATGACTGCTACTTCTGTATGGTGCCACCTGTTTCTGGAGGCATCACAAAGGAAAAGAAGTGGACAATAGTGTATCCGAATATACCATCTGCTCTCCGTCCAGTTCTGCACGGCGAATAAATTACCGTTCCCAAACCTCCGAAAGAATTTACCATCGATTCAGACGACGAGGACGACGGTGAGTCGAACTCGGGTTCTCCTGAGCCGCCGGGGTCTACTGAACCACAAGTCTCCCACGGTGGGTCTTCTGCGCCACAGCGACACATTCGCACACAGGACGAACTGAACTATCTTGTTCGCGATCTGGAGCTGTCCAAGAACAAAGCAGAATTAACTGGGATCAAGACTTAAACAATGAAATATTCTCGAGAAAAATGACCTAATTTCTTCGTTTCGGAGTCGTCATCAGCAGTTTGTGCCTTTCTTCAGAAAAGAAAGGAAGGTAACCTTGTGTTCTGCTACGATGTAGATGGCCTGAGGAATGCCCTCGGAATCAAATATGATCTGCAAGAATGGCACCTCGTATTTATAGACTCTTCGAAACTGGGTCTGAAGGCGATGTTGCTGCATAATGGAAACCAACACCCATCCATTCCAGTCAGACACGCTGTCCACATGAAAGAAACGTATGAAAACCTAAAGCAGCTGCTGAATTAGCTTGAATACAGCAAGTATGGCTGGCATATTTGTGGTGACCTGAAGGTAGTGTCTCTGTTGATGGGTCTCCAGCCGAGCAAAGGCTTTGTATTACCTGAAGAGAGACTGGCCTAAGAGGAAACCTCTGAAGGTCGGAGAGAAGAATGTGCAACACCCAACACTGGTAGAATGTCACAAAATCCTGTTGCCCCCTACACATCAAACTCGGTCTGATGAAAAGCTTCGTATAAGCCATGGACCGGACTGGATCGGCGTTCAAATGTCTGGCTGAAAAAGTCCCTCGACTCAGCGAAGCGAAAATTAAAGAGGGGGTTTTGGTGGGTCTTCAGATCCGCAAGCTCTTCAGAGACGATATGTTCAACAACCTACTTCAGGGTGAAGAGGAAAAAAATTGGGACGCGTTTCGTCTGGCGTCAGCTGACTTCCTCAGGAATAGCAGGACAGAAAACTACAAGGAATTGATTGAGGACGTGTTGTCATTCCACCAAAAACTTGGTTGCAATATGTCCTTAAAGATACACATGCTTCAATCCCACTTGGATTTCTTCCCCGACAACTGCAGCAT
>Ga0136643_10006407_pt1 | contig 16846 bp, 7 predicted proteins | sample TergutLab28metaG_FD_96883 | JGI IMG/M metagenome (GOLD analysis project Ga0136643, IMG submission 96883) | Labiotermes labralis P1 segment gut microbial communities from Petit-Saut dam, French Guiana - Lab288 P1 (version 3) (version 3) | ecosystem: Host-associated > Arthropoda: Insects >... | reverse complement strand
TGACAACGGCACAGGATGGTGGTAGGTTGTCAGCCTTACGCACCGGCCGCCTTTGCCCCCAGGAAATGCTCCTGGTACTCATTTCTGTTAGAGGCTGAGTCGACCCCAGGGCCATAGCGCGATCGGAGGGATTTTATGTCAATGAAAAGTCCAGTAACACTAACTGGGATCGAACCAGCGACCTTCCGATTTGTAGTACAGCACCTTAACCACTGTGCTGCCGCGGTCCCCCGGTCGCTCTAATAACTGACTTAAATGAAGTGGATGGCCGAGTGACTGGAGTTCGATTGTCCGCAGTCAAAGTCTTTTCCCTTCTCCACAGCTCCTAGATCTGTTCTGGGGTCTACCGTGTCTCCTATCCAATTGGCACCGACGACTCTTTCCGCGGGATAAATCGATCAGGGTGTGAAGGTGGCCATTCACTTTCATTCAGACCTGAGGTTAAGAATATGTGGCTCTAAACTTTCACTCCCCCCCATTCACCGTCATGATGTTGCGCTTTAGAACACACTGGAACAACCTTACAATTTTTACTGGAATATCTTGCTGTAAAATTGTTCTCGTCTGTGGTTGTGTACGACCGTGATTCTAGCTGACTGTATGCACTCCAGCCTGGCAAGAAAGTCAGTACTCCAATTAATGAAGGCCAGTCCTTTTAATTAGATACTCAGAGTTACTGTGTCATTGGTAATTAAATCATCCACGTGTTTGAGGTAAGAGTAGGGCTACTGAGTCATGAAAAGGAAAATAATGAGCTGGCCTAAGGGGTTTAATGTGCCGTGGTACTGGAACTTCCGTTGTATAGAAGTACGAGCATGCATGCATAAGAAAACAGCTTAACTGATCCGCCAAGTTATTCAGCTGTTGCTGAGGGCACCTCGAATTTACAAAGCGCAGTAACGTATTGCCACAAGGGGCAAGTTTCGGGGCGTTGGCAGGGCTTATGGGTGGGTTCACGGGCTGTGTTTGCCGGCACTTCCTCAATTAACGAGCGTTAGATAACATTTGAATCTACTCGGCAGGCGGGGATGATATATCGTGTGTATTGTATAAGGCAGGCTTTCTGCAGTTCCCCAAATGATGACATATGAATCTGTGGGTTTGCACAAAGCAGAACGGAATATCGCTGTTTATTGAACGATGATACACCATACATTCTGTACCGTATGGATTGAAAAGGAGATAAGAGCCATTACTTTGAAGGAAAACGAAAGGCAGTGGTCATGAGGTATTTCAAAATAATTCCATAACACTACTGTGGAAAGGCTCAGGAAATCCAAAAGCCACCACAACTAATCAAGTTGCAGCAGGGCTAAGTTTCTAATTAATGGCCTCTTGAATTTCGTGTCACAAGGACACTTCTGAATCCCTTCTTATTTAATCCACTCCACAACCCGGCGTCCTATTATATTAATATCCTATCAGTTTTAATAAACACACATCTCTGTACTGGCACCTTGTGTTCCTTTCTTCTTACAATAATTATACATGCATTTCTCACCCACTTCTTGCTTGTGTCACACTCCGTCCATTCCATTCCCCTGTATCATATCACTCTAATTATAAACTTATTTGATGCAGAGTAAAAATCACGAAGCTTCTCTTTATACAATTTTTTCTAATCTCCTATTCCTTTCTCACCCTTAGGTCCAAATATTCTCCTCAGATATCCAAAATATGTAAAGACGCTCTTTTTGGTTGTGACACCGTGTAGTTTGGTAAATGGCTACTACCGTGTTCATAAAACTTTCTGTTTTGCCTTAATCTTGTGTCCTGTTAAAGGAGACCGCAAGTTTCCCCGAAACGCTGACACCCATTTACAACACTACACGGCGTCACGTCCCGTAAGGCCATTATATTGATACTCACGGTCCTCAGAATCCACAATTCAACCTCAATGTACAGAACTGTTCGAAACATTCTCTCTTTGCTTGTCATTTATATGAAAAACCCTACAACGACTATAGCGACTGACTACGGGCTGGACGGTCCGGGATCGAATCCCGGTGGGGACGAGATTTTCCGCCCGTCCAGACAGGCCCTGGGGCCCACCCAGCCTCCTGTAAAATGGGTACAGGGTCTTTCCCGAGGGTAAAGTGCAGCCGGGGCGTGCTGCTGACCACTCACCCCCATTCTAGTGCCGCGGTCAGGGAAGAGTACAGCTATACCTGTACCCACCCTCTGGGCCACACCGGGCCTGTAACGGGATCCCTTTACCTTTACCTTTACCCTACAACGACATGTGCTTATACTGCAGGGTAATTCATATGGAACTGGCGGGGCGTTTCTGTCTGTAATTTTTGATCGGATGTTCGGAAGCAAATGGAACTTGCTTCAGAAGTATTGCCTGATCATGCAGGTACTGTGCATGAGTAAAATGCTGCGGCCTCAACAGCTGGCGCTGAGTGGCACTCTTTTTCACCACGTGGGTCATAGCTCCACTGCCATACGGAATCATTTCACAGAAAGTATGGTCTCCTTGATCGCCAGGCTTCTTTCTATGGGGCACCTTGAAGGAGACTGTAGAGGAACAAACCTCGCACCATAGTACCCTTGAAAGACGTCATCCGACTGGAGATTGCCAACACTGGGAACGATGTTCTGCGGGGAACGGCCGACAACCTGTAACGTCGTGTTCAGATTTGTCTAGCGGAGTGCGGTGTGGCCTTTTTCAGAACTGACGTTAAGCCATCCACTTCACAATCAGTTCCAGTGTATGCCTGCTTAGTTCCATTTCATTCCGTGCTTGTGTTACGAAATTATAGGTCTCAACGTCACGAGAGTTTTATTGGAATCATCCTGTGTGTGTGTGTGTGTGTGTGTGTGTGTGTATATATATATATATATATGTATAAAGATTTACACAAACAGTAGCAAATCTCGATTCAAATGTTTAGTAGTATATTGTAAGTGGGATTGCAAAGCTAGCTCACAACACACCCCTGTAATACGTGGTTGGATGTAAATGTTTTGAAAAGTTAAAAAAGGCAAATTTCTACCTAGAACAGGCCACGAAGGCTCAGAGAGAGAGTAGATGTATACATAGTCTTTCTTTAACCTCGGCGCTATATGGGGGTGGGTGGTCAACGCCATGCCACGGTCGCTTTGCCCCCAGAAAAGATCCGGTACGCATTTCATAAGAGGCTGTGTGGGCCCCAGGGCCGGGCTGAACGGGTGCGGAAAATCTCGCCTCCACCGGAATTCGATCCCCTGACCGTGAGTCGCTAAACCCACTACACTATTCTGGCCCACATGCTGCTGTTGTAAATAAATGAATGTATTTTACTTATTTTCAGAAACTTCGTGTGCGTGTGAGTACTTGTTTTGGTTTTAGGGAAAAAAGCAATTGCTGGAATTGATTAGTGGTTGCAAAATTTAATTTATATGCTTAGTAAGTGTAATAAAAACGGGCCGGTCTTCCACAATCTCTAGTGGTTATTAGCAATTCCCGACTGTTGTCGATGGGTAAAAGAAATAGAATATTCTTGTATTCAAAACCGAATAACAACTTTTGAATTACTATTATTACTTTAAAATCTACAGTAGCTCAGTCGGTATAGCGACTGGCTACGGGCTGGACGTTCAAAGGATCGAATCCCGGTGGGGGCGAAATTTTCCGCAACCGTCCACAGCGGCCCTGGGGCCCATCCAGCCTCCTATAAAATGGGTACCGGGTCTTTCCCGGGGAGTAAAGCGGCCAGAGCGTGACATTGATCATCCACCCCATCTAGCGCCGAAGTTGAACGGAAAGTAGAACTATACGTCTACTCCCACTCTTGGCTTTCGTGACCTGATCTGGGGTGAACTTTATCTTTATTTTTACTTTAAAATCCACAGTTTTTGGGCAGTGGGCAGGGACCTGTCAACTTCATCTGTAAAAACTGGTGTCAGTCCAGCATATCGACTTAGCGTCACAGAAGTTTATCTTGCTGCAAGCAGTAAGCAGAATGGGTTTTAACTGATTTTTAAGTTTCATTCTACATAAAACGATAAGTTGCGTTTGAAAGATTGACCAACTACGGTCTTCGTGTTTGCTGCACATGCAGTAAAGGAAGAAGGGAACATTCTGCGTACCATACAATGAAAAACGCTAACTGGATTGATGACATCTTTCTTAGGAACTGCTTTCTAAAACACGTTATTGAAGGAAAGATAGAAGGTATGCAAAGACGAGAAAGAAGACATGATCAGCTGCTGGATGATCTACGGAAAGGGTCCTGAAATCTGACTGAGGATTAACCAGATCGCGCCCTCTGGCGAACTTGCTTGGAAGACGTTATGGACCTGTCGCAATAGAGACGACACAATGAAATGAACATGAAGGAGATTTACAGCAATTACCCCGTGCTAGTGTTTACAAACATTGTCTGGTAAACGCGAAAATTTATCCTATTTCCTCCCATTTTCACTTAAATTGTCAATGACTGCCAACAATCGCCGGTTTTCCACAGTCGCTGTTAGCTCACATACCTGAACCTTAGTTTAACCACTAAACTGACCTTCATACATGTACGCGCAATGTGTTATGTATTTTAAAATCTAGATATGCTTTCTGTCCAGACGCACACTCTGGTATACGTACGAGGCCTGATCAATAGATGACGGTCCAAGCATACAAAAATTATGACGTGCATTTAGACATCTGTCCCGCTATGACGCAAATCCTTCTTGTTGCATAAGCTATGAGGCTGATTCCTTTCTTTGCCGTCGATAGCATATGGCGTCCCTTGAGGACCCACATATCTAGTGTGACACTGTCACACCCCACCCCTCCCCTGAGTCAAAAGCATACAGACGTGCTGTAGATGTGTTTTATTATGATAGATCAGGCTGCTGTGAATGTGTGTGCACTTATTGTTTATGGACGATTGCATCGGTGCTTGTACACACCAATCTTATGTAAAACATCAGCAGACCTGCTAATTCTAATGTAACCCTTCATATGTTGTCCGTTTTAACCCTTTAAAGCAGTGTTTATTAACCTGTGGAACACGTCCCGCCGGTGGAACTTGACGGTTCGCTGGCCAGGACGTGAGGCCTTGCGCATAAGAACTGCTGTACTGCTGCTAATGGTAAGTCCCACACAGCAGTAAAAATATGCTTCGTCGGAAAAGGGGCTGCTGGCGAGACGGGGGTTGTCTCAGCAGTGCTGATGAACAGGACGCCGCGTAGGTTGGTGCATCAGTACCATCGTGATGGAAGGGCTTGCTGCCTCCGTCTTCAGAGCAGTCCACTTGAGGTACGAAATTTTGGTAACTATGTTATAAGATGTATACCATTTTACACAGTGTAATATCACAAAGACTGGAGTTGCCAGGGGAACCTTCTCTCTTGCTAAAGTGGGCCTGTGGCTTTTGAGGCTGCAAGACCCCAGAGTTCAAGACTACTGCTTTTCAGCCTAGTGGCCGCTACCTATTCGACCCACACAAGGTCTTTGCTCGACATTTGTTTATGTGGCTCTCATAACACTGGACAATTATTATTAATCGTTTGGTCCGCGTAACGGAGACAGTTGACTGTCAGATAGGAACGGAATGTGGGCGAAACTTAAGAATCTCAGAGTTAACTATGGGGTCGAATTATGCTTCAGGCGGTTATTCGCCGCCTTCCCATCGTCGAGTCCCGGGTCCAGTCACAGGCCTACCCACGTCATATATTCGGTAGACCAAGTGACACTGGGAAAGTGTTTTCTACCAGTAGCCCTCTTCGGTTTTCCGCTGTCGGGATCATTCCACCAGTATTCCATTCTCTTCTTCGTCTTCATGCTACTGATATCAGAAAGGCAAGTGGGCTAAAACTGGGAGCCTCTTTACAAAACATAAGCTTTGTCGGAAAAAAGTTAACTACTCATGATTTAAAGCTGAACATTCCATGTTTTATTCCAAGAGAGCGCATGAACGAGATTTTTTGCATGCGCGAGCATTGGAGTGTTTTTTAACTTTCGTCGCCTATGACGCAGTGCTGTTCAGTATGTAGGTATTGTCCCTGCTGGTGGCAAGAAAGTCGTGTCTACCAGCATGTAAATGGCGTTAATAAATTGTTAATTCACAGAATTGGGATCACTGCAAGCTGTCCTGCATAATGGCCGTCGTGAATTCAGATTATATAAATAAACTCATTGTATGCTTCTTATCATGAATTATCTGCAGTGAGGCGTGTATGAACACTGTACATGTTGTGTGAAAACCGTGGAACCGAGGACAAACAACAGTCAGTTTTGGAGTATTTGCCTTCCTGACAAAGAAGAACGTAGATTTACGATATCGCAATTCTCTGTGTGTGAGTGAAGCATGAGATCTATTTTTACTGAGCTTCGTACGTACAGCATAGTATATTATATTAGCGAGTGACTCTCTGAGTCCTTGCTCATTACTTGCCTGTAGTCAGGAATGAGAGATGGCGGGCGCGCGAAATTATTAGGCAGGAGCGGCAACAACGATAATTACATTGTTTGTTAGGATCCAAAAATAATATGCTGTATTAGATCTTGAAAACATCTGCAACTTTTTGCAAAATAATATATACTATAATGTAAATTGTCTTTGCACTTTCGCACAGATTTTCTTAAGCTTTAATTTTGATGGTCGCAACTAACAAACAATTAGTGTTAGGCACGAAAAATTTGCTACGGAAATAAATCATAGGCACATCTATGTATTTCATATGAAATACGGATTTTAAGTCAAAAAAGAGAAACTTAACAAAAGTGCAAACTTAAAATTATATCACACATCAGTGATATATACCCTATTACACACAGAATTAAAATAAGCCCTAAAATAGCGATATAACTAAGAAATAGGAAAGTAGCAGCTAATACTGCTACTTTAAACCACCTGTCTTTACTTGCGCCCACTGCTTACCATGAGGCATTTTTCTTTTCTGAGCAAATCCATTGAAGCCTCACTTGCATTCACTAGTCGTTTTGTTAGAAGATGGTTCGTTGTACCGACTTTGCTGATTAACGGTTTCCGTGATTTTCTTTAGTTTCTTTAGGCAAACGACGAGGTATTCATTAAATTAGACCAGGACTGCTGCTCTTGCAGTTCATTATTCGCTCATCATCCTGCCATTCGTCGCCGTTATGTGAACTACTGGCAGCATCACTATGTAAACCACAAACAACGTAATTATCAACTGTAGCACAATGAATAATCGACGAGGGTCCACAGGTTACTTACATTAAGTCATGATGCTGGGTAATGCGTGTATATGCAATATAACCTGATTGATATTGCAACATACAGCTTTGTATGAGTGTATATTCTTACTGATACATCTTTGTGCGACAGATAGCGTAATACTGAGAGAGTACAGAGCTCATTACAACAATATGACGTTACCGATACTACGGTATGTCTTGATACTGAGGTATGAGGCTTGCCAGGACAATACGTCTTGACGTACTGAGTAAGATATAGGCCTTCAGCATTATAAAACCGTATATCTTGGTACTGAGTGATATATACGGCTTGATATGAAAGGATATCGTGACTGATACTGAGTGAGGTAGCGGTATGCAGCTTCATTATAACAGTATATCATGACTGATACTAATGGGTTAGCTGTATGCAGCTTGATATGGCAGTATATCGTGACTGATACTAGTGAGGTAGCAGTATGCAGCTTGATATGGCAGCATATCATGATTGATACAGAGTGGGGTAGCGGTATGCAGCTTGATATGACAGTACAGAAGACTGACACTGAGTGAGATACATACAGCCTGATAAGGAATATATAGTGATTGATATTAAGCAAGATATGCGGTCATGCGACGGTACATCCCGACTGTAGTCTTCTTGGAAAGGAAGCTTCCTATGGAAGCAAAAACCCACGCCATGAAGATGTATGAAGGGGCGGAAGTGTAGTTTCACAAATTTGTAATCTTCGCTTCGAATCTATTCGTATGTGATTGAAATATGTAAAGCGCTCTCTCCTGGCAGTTCAAACAGGCCGCATTTCAAATCCCTTAGCTGCTAACACTGGTCATAATTACAGGTAATTTCAGTATGTCGTGGGACACTGCATCTTTCTGCAGCTGAGTTCCGAGTCTTATGTAGTTTATTTTAGTGTGTTGTCAGTATTTGAGACTGCTCAAATGTAGCGTTGATGGCAGGATGTTTAATGAATTATGAACTAAAGATGTGTAGGAATAAACGGTTCTACGTCGAAGAATTACGAACAACACATGAATATGTTATTTGCAACGCAATTCAGAGCGTCCTGTTCTGTTGCACTTTCTGAATGGTCATCAGATAATATAGATTGTTATCCTCCGGATACCCCTATACCATTGCGTCTTTTGTTTTGCTTAACGCCGTGAGGTAATGAGATCTGAACGAAACGTTGCCCACGGGAGTCATAAACTGGTATCATGCGCCTGCGCGCTGTGTACTGGTCAAATCTTCACGTCTTCTGCGTTTCATCTGCTCCCTATAGGCACATCTAATAGTTCCTACAGAATATCAACAAATTAACCGTAATTTAGATGATTTGGTGCCTGCGTGAGATTTGTTGGTCTAACAGCTGTGACTAAGTCCATGAAGCAGAGTCCTCTTTGAAAGCTAATAGCCCCAGATCTAGTCAAGAAATTTCCCGGATTGTACGGGGCCCCAAGGTTTACTTCCTTGTTCAAAAGAGCCCGCCACTTGCCCTTCTCCTGAGCCAGATCAATCCAGTCCACTCCCTCTGTTATTTCTTGAAGATCAGTTTTAAGATCCTGCCATTTATGCCTGGGTCTTCCTAGTTGTCTCTTCCCTTCGGGTTTCGTCAAAGCATGTATACAGCCTTATTTTCTCCGTACTTGCTGGGAACAGGACCCTCTCCTCTCAATGCCCTTGATTTCATTACAATTACGAACATCCAGTCTCCTTATGTATATTGGACCCTGCATCATTGTGATAGTTGAAGAATAAGAGACCAACTTGATGTCACTAGTTATTAAGTTTTATTTCACCTCTTCTATGCTCAACATGTTTCGGACATTAATACATCCATAATCAGGAGCCTGCGACTTTTCTATTGTATCACCACATTGGTTGTGAGTTCTTGTTTCGATGTGTGTTGGAGTTTCGGTGTGGCTGGGTTGGGGTGGTATCCGTGTAGCAGGCTCTATCGGTGTCAGAAACAACTTCCACACTGCACACGTATTCTGCCTATGTACGTTTTGTATATCTCAGTATAGTAGGTGAGACTTCTTCGGGATGCGGGTGGGTTTCGTGGAATCTAATACAGTTTTTTATTGGTTACATCTGAGTTTTTTTTATTACTATTGTCTTTCTCTTTATGGAGTCCGGTTAACTGTTTTAGGAATTAGTTGGCATTAATGACTATAACTATTTGCCTATTGATCCGATCATTAACACACTTCAGTAAACGCCCGTTCTCCTCGTCTGTTAATGATTAATTATCTCTAGATTCTCGTGAGAATAACTCACTTCTATAAACACCTGAATGTTTCAAACTCTGCCTCCTTCTTTTATCAGAAGTCCCATCCAGGTTAAAAAAAAAGTACTGGAATGAGGGCGTCGAACCCTCATTGTTCAGTACGGTATCTTCTTTTGTCTCCTTGGGTTCAAGTTTGCTGGTGTCAGGCGATTGCCCTTGCACAGTATGGTACGTTGTGAGTACGTCATGTGTCCATGCATTATAGGAATTAGCCACCTAGACTATCATTTCCTTTGTCGGTTGCTCACAGGGCAGACGAACCTTAAAGATTTCTTGAACAGTGTCCTTTTGTCCCTCAGTGAAGGTTTCCTGAATGGACCTGTATTGTGAGTTTCATGACGGATGGCTTCGATCCGCCTGTAACTGAGGGCTAGCAATCGTTTTACTTGATAAACAAATGTACCAACAATGTACGGCCACAATATCCATACAAAATATCAGAGATAACTAAACGTGATTATATTTTAATCTTTAAATTTTTGGATAGCGAAGGGAATAAAAAAGAATCTGAATGAACTAGTAGCAGGCATTGCCTGATTTCCATTGCTCTTCATTGTCTAGTGAATGCAGTTTTTATTTGTTAGTTTCATTCCCAAATATTGGAACTGTGGCACATTTTTGAGACATTAATAATGCAGTAAGAAATAAATTAAATATTAATTATGGTTAGTAAATGAGGAATTGAAGAGGATGTGGAAGGAAGTGGTAGTGACCCCATTTAAGGTCTTATCCCAGTATAGAAGGTCAAAGACTCATCCAGAACAAGACCTCATAATATACAATCCAAGAGACCGGCCAAAAAATTAGCATAACTAGTGTTGAAAGGAATCAAGATATTTCAGATGAACTAAATACCAACTCAACGTTAACAAGAATGTTGAATTACAGACAGAAATGGATTTCGCATTTTAATGCTTAGCGACACATTGCACTGTTCAACGGTAAAGTACAAAACCATCTGGAACAGCAGGCAGAAGACAATTTATGAGATCGGTAGGTTGATGAATTCCAGAATTTACTGAAACGTTATGGTTTTCGTATGAATGTCTGTTTGATTTAAATGTAAAAATACTCGGAAAGCTAAAACGTTTAGACCATTTGGGATACTTATCCATATATGGGAGAAAAATACTAAAATGGATGATATCCCCCCCACCCCACACACACACACACACACACACATATATATATATATATATATATATATATATATATATGTGCGAGGGTGTGTGTATTGGGCTCGCTTGGTTCATAATTAGATCCAGTGCCATACTGTTGTGAACGCGATAATGAACTTCGTATTTGTATAATAGTTAGATAAATTTATGACCAGTTGAGCGACTGTCAGTATCGCAAGAAGGATTCAGTTCCCTGTAGTTATTATTGGTGTTGGTCGAAAAATGTCCAAACTCTGCAGCCGAATTTAGTAGGTAAAGAACACTCTTTGTGGCCGCGATGAAAGTGAACTGAAACTACAAGCCCTGTTTACACCCAGAACCGCCCTTTATCACTCCTTCTGCGACGCGAAAGCATATCATTTTTTCCTTGGTAAAAGAAGAAAATCTAAGACACGCCTACTTCACTTATTCCTGCGTCGTTTATTGCTCAAATGTTTCACCTGTAGGGCTTTTCAGCCTAGTCTGCTCTCTGATTTGGAGAAGAAAACTTCCTCTATTTTGTCATTGCACAAAGTCAATCATAAATAAGTAACTTATCTTTCAGAATTCCCCAAATAAGTCCACTGTCTTTTACGTACACAGCTTTAACAACAGGCTTATATAAGTCCGGAATGTATGTGCAGCATAACAGTTCTTTCGCTTCTGTTCAATTATCTCGCAAACCGGAAGACCGACAGCTAACGTTTATTCGAATTAAACTTTTTTTTTTTCCTTTTGGTCGAATACTTTGTTCGAAAGATACGTCACGTGGTTGAATATTTAGCCGGTTACAATTCACATGTTTGCAGAAGAGCGTGTGGGTCTTCATGATTAGCGTTGTTGTTGTTGTTGTTGTTGTTGTCAGATTTGAACCAAAATTAGGAAATATTAAAGAATATTACCAAAACCATCGAATATGAAATTTTATGAATGTCCATTAGGCTCTTCTCGAACTGTTTTTACTGTAGGACAGAAGAATACACACAGAAAGTCCTTGGATACTGCAGCTTTATCGCATAGGAAATATGCATCCAACGGGTATTTAGGGAATTTTTAAAACCAATTATGAAATAAGTATGTTGATATGCAGTGAAAGAAGAACTCTAAATTCCCAGCAGACACAGGCCTTCTATGTGGTAAAATTCCCGTGACACTTGCCCTGCTGGGACCCAACAAAATAGACATCCGCATATTTTCATTGGCCAAAATGAGTTTGCTGTTTGTGAAGCGAACTTTGAAGCACACAACATACGATTAAGCAATGAGTCACGAACACACAGGAGAGAGTAAAAGCGTAGGGCCACGCATTCCTAATCTCATCAAGGATGAACCTGTGCTCCCTGTTTCACCCCTGCACCGCTTTACGCTCGGGCAGCTTCCAATACTCGCAGTATAACGAACTGGACATGTCTTTGTACAATGTCGGATAGGGCAATTCCTTCTCCCCCCCCCCCTACCGGCGACAGAAGCCCACTACTCCAGTCGACAGTGTAGATGAGATGTCCTTGTTTGCGTGCTTGTATTGGCATTGCAGAATTTCAAGATTGCTGTCATTTTGGATCTGACGTGGTGTAGTTTGGTAGCAGAAATTATTACGAGCGCTTTGTAGAAATCTGGAACACTCATCTTCAGGGATTAAGAGTGGGAAGGTAAGTACAAGTTCTATGTATATCGTTTGCTTGTGTCTACAGTTTAATGCATAGGAACACTAAGTTACTGTCTCCTATAATCCACAGTTGGGCAGCAAAGATTGTAATATAATGCTAAATGGCATTCCCTTCTATATTAACGACAACTGACCGCAGATCTTATTATTGTGACAATTAACACTAAATTAACGACGGGCATGAGTGCAATTCGCTCCCACTTACTCACGCAATAACACACGCTTTTACAGCCTAAATGCTACTTATTCGTAACCGCAAGTTACGTGGCTGAAATTATTGTAGAGACTTTCGAACCAAACGGATTTCTTATCGGGTGAGGGGCAATGGGAGAGTGGGAGATTGGAGATGTGACTGAAACGTGAAATTTGTGTAATTTGCATAACGTACGAACATCTCCAATTTATCGCAGCGTGGAAAATTGCATATTAATCTTATGCAATGCAACAGGACAGCTACATACAAATAAGGGCCAGATTTACCAAATTCGTGCATTGATAATGCTTTTAAGATTTTTAGACTACTTTGAAGATTATATTGAACATTGAGGTTTGCTTACAAGGCAGAGGAATTCTTGAATAGCCGATGCAACTGTCGCCAACACCATAGGTTTCCGTTGTTTGAGTTACCGTATCAGGTTGCACTGATATTTGGCTTAATCCGCCATTGTAAATACGCAAAATGGATCGTCAGTTCAGTGTTCCAATTTCGTAGCTCGAACCAACTCCACAGAGCCGAGTTGTTTTCAAGAGAAAATAGTCGCCTATCTATTCCAAAATTCCTGACCTTTTATAGAAGCCTGAAGTTAATTTTAATAATTATGACTTTGTAAAAAAAAAAACCCCCCGCATGTGATACATTCCACCTTCCGTAACTTAACCACTGTAACAACCTTTCAATAGCAGATGATTTTGAGAAGTGATAAGAATTCTCTCTGCGGATGGCGCAGTGAGCGCCGAAATATGTAGCGTATGTTTAGTAAACAATACATATCTTCTATTGTACATGTGCGTGTAGTTGGAAAATTAAGGGTATAACTGCTGTAAAAATATGCACGGAATAGAAAGCTTCACGTTATGTACCATATTGACAAGAGCCCGCCACTGGGCCGTACCCAGCTTTATATAAATCCAGTCACCAAACTTCCATTTTATAGTAATGACTTCACCTTGTGCCTAAGTTTCCAAAATGAACTCATCTCTTCACTATTAAAGGAAGAAGATAAAGTTTCGTCTTTTCACGTATTCCGATTAGTCTGGTAATGCAGATTTATCTTATCCCAGCGCTCCGTAAACCCATAGTCCTTGTTTCCATCGGCTGAATCACGTTTGATCAGGAGTGAAAATTTGGAATTTCTTCACTTTGTTGTCTTGTCCGCCGGACGGTAGGAGCGTCATGAAATTCAGATTACCCGACTGCTTGACACCGCATGGTAGCCTGCAGCAGTCTGCGCTGGTCGATACAGCGTCACTTTAACAAAGCGATGGTTGAGAGAAGTGTTTTGTACTTTTAAGCGTTATTTACCAAGTGCAAAGGATTACCGTAGGTGGAGGTCCTGTCCTTCCTTTTTTAACCTAGTATCAGCACTTGAATTGTTCAGACACGTATTTTGAAATCAGACATTTCAAACTTTCAACGGACGTTCTTCGGAATTTCAAATTTTCAGCCACACTACTCCATAAGCAGAGCAGATTCTTCCACGAGGCTGTGAAGTGCTTCGTCCTCGTTGTTCACGAACATTCTACAGACTTTTTGCAATTCGATATGGGAGACTTTCACTAACTTTACTTTCGCTGTTCTTATTGCTAAACAAGATTAACCTTTTGGCACCGGAATTATTTTTTCTAATTTTAGCACACCCTGTATATAAAATGTGAATAATACAGGAACAAAATATGTTAGAATTATGAAACAAACTGCATTTTGAGTATACACCATGCTTAAAATATTGAGTACCTATATTTGTTGAATAAATATATAAAATGCAACTTTAGAGGTTAGCGGTGCGGTACGACCACTATAGTTGACATTAGGCGTCAAAAGGTTAACAAACTGAAATGAACGCCGTTGGCAATTTTGTGTACTTCATTAGGTACAGAGTAGAATCTCTCTGAAGTTTTTAAAATTTATTGGTGAAGGTTTTTTTTTTCACATTGTGACTACGACGCTAATATTAAAAAGACGCCAAAGAAATAAATATTGAGAATGTGGACTGGATTACTATAATACTAAAGTCAAATAAAATATGTACTCCGTCTGACACAACTTTCTATAGTTCAGGATAGGTCAGAGTGGAGGTTTCCTTTGAACACAGCAGTGAAAATTCCTACTACGTAACTTGGAAGAAAATCCTTGACTAGCTGATTGTCTGTTAGTTTGTGAAGAAGGATTGTGCTGAATGCAGTTAGTTTGTTAGTTACAGCAAGGAACATAAATCACTTCCCCAAAATACTAACAATAAATTCTTCATGTTTTTAGGTAAGAGTCTTTTGTCTAAACGTCAGTTATCTGTGAGCCTAAAAACTGAAACCAACGGAAATAATATAACCTGTGTTTTTTATGGGCGTGGAGCTAAGTATCTGACGTGATGGGAAGAACACAGACTGAGGTTTATGGGGGAGGCTGCTCCCGAGGGGAGTACTCGGAATCAAGAAGGCAGAATTAACATGGTAAAGGAGAAAAGTGCATGACTAGGAGCTTCAAAATTTATAAAAATTTACGCAAGATGAGATGCCTGAGAATATAGTACGAAATGGAGAGCAGGGAAATTGATAAAGTAGTTAAGTTACAAAGTCTGAGCAGAAGAAGCGACATGGAAGACGTAGATATAGATGGGACGATTACATTGAAGGTACGGTTTCCGAGGTTTATGACTGGAATTAACTGGCTTATCATAGAGTCCATTGAATATTTTTAATGTAATATGCGGAGAATTTCCCGACTACGCCAGCGACTATTATTTTGTGAGAATGACTCTTCTCCTTGGAGTTTATCACAATTTGAACTAAAGTAGTCTTGTTGTTAAGGGTAGAATGAGAATGAGGATAGAAGAAAGAGAGTGAAGAAGAATGCATGAAAGCAGTCGAGTAGAGTAACAAGTAAGACCCCTGCAGCTTCTGCCTCTCCTTCGACACTGCCGCGTGGTTGCGTTGCGCGGTCGGCAGGCGCTGAAGCTGACTGTGTGTAGCGTGTTGCGTGCGACCAGTGTCTATTATACCGTGTTGCAGCCCAGCGCTGGACTCTCTCGTTGGGCAGAGAACTGCGTCAGGGATTTATTTGTGAATATTTACATTTTATTACGGAGATACACAAACAAAAGTTCAAGATTTTTCACACAATTTCCATTTGGCCTACAAATTACGGTATAAAGTCGCGAGTGGTTATTGTTAGAAACACTCAGAAGGATTAGAGCAAATACACTAGATTAACTGTCCTTTGCTTTTCTTTGTATCCTACCCCACAAATAAATCCCTGAAACGTTGTGCTTTTTGGTTTTGTGAAATGGGTGTAACCATCCGCGACGCGCTGTGCTGTACTGCTGTGGTGTGCACGGTGTGTAATAAGTAGCAGCTTACAGATTAAATATAAAAAGAAGTGTCGCAGTGGCGTTTCTTTGCACACAGGAACATCAGTTTGTGTCAGTTAACAATGAGAAGGAGGCGTGGAAGCATTTTAACTAGTGTCAGCGCCCCCTAAGGAAGTGTGGCTTAGGTAAGTCGAGAGATTCAGTTGTACATTATACATTACTTTCTTATGGAGCTTTATATAATAAGCTTGTGGACTTAAAATTGTGTGTGTGTGTGTGTGTGTGTGTGTACGTGTTTGTATGTCTAATTTGTGACTGTCGACATACGAAGGTAATGTTAGCGGGTAACATTTAACTGTAATTATATCACTGTGTATTTTCTAACAGCGTATTACTTTGCATTTAGCCGCGGGAGGGATTTATATGCACGAGCGTAAGGTGTTATAAATTATTGAGCAATTAATAATTAAGCCGAATTGAATAACCATTCAGTCACAAAAAGAGTAAATTTTTAACGCGATGCCGTACTCTGCGATCTGTCGTAAGTCTTTATCTGCATTTAAAGGCAGTTACTTTGCCTTCTTGCTTGTTTTACTTTGCCTTTCTCCCTGTGCAATCGAAGCTTGAATTTCCACCAAATAATCTTTAGGTCGAACCCCCAAGGAAGACGCACTGCTTCTCTGTAAATGTGCTTTAAACAACAAACAAACTGAAGCTGTTTGCACACGCTGTTTGTGCCTGTCGTATGAAATTTTAAATAAAACATTATTCTTTCCGCATACAGCATAGTAATTTGGCCTTAGAAATGCAGATACGTTATATCTTGCTTACGGAATGAACTGAATTCGTAACTAGAATCTGAATAAGTTTCAGAATTTAACCTTTTGGCGCCGGAATTATTTTTTTTAATTTTAGCTCACAATGTCTATAAAATGTGAATAATACAGGAACCAAATACGTTAGAATTATGAAACAAACTGCATTTTGAAGAGAAAAAAACGGAGAGTATATACCATGTTTAAAATATTCGGTACCTATATTTGTTGAAT
>Ga0136643_10006405_pt1 | contig 16851 bp, 16 predicted proteins | sample TergutLab28metaG_FD_96883 | JGI IMG/M metagenome (GOLD analysis project Ga0136643, IMG submission 96883) | Labiotermes labralis P1 segment gut microbial communities from Petit-Saut dam, French Guiana - Lab288 P1 (version 3) (version 3) | ecosystem: Host-associated > Arthropoda: Insects >... | reverse complement strand
TGGTGGGGAAACCGGAGGGAAAGAGACCACTGGGGAGACCTAGGCGTAGATGGGTGGATAATATTAGGATGGATCTCCAGGAGGTGGGATGTGGGTATGTGTACTGGATTGGGTTGGCCCAGGATAGGGACAGGTGGCGGACGCTTGTGAGTACGGTAATGAACCTTCGGGTTCCATGAAATGCGGGGAACTTCTTGACTAGCTACAAACCAGTTAGCTTCTCAAGGACTCTGCACCATGGAGTAAGTAAGTAAGTGTGTGTGTGTGTGTGTGTGGTACTGTAGCTGTCAATCCCACACAACTCTACAGTATCTCAATACCTTCAATGCCAGTCTTGATGCAATGTACACACCTTTAATTCTTCACATGTATCTGGCCTTGCTGCATTGTACACTTATGAATGGTTTAGTTTAGTTTATTTTATTAGTCCAAAATATCATACATATGACAGTGGACTCGTCAATTTCTAGCAATATACAAGAAGTGAGATAAGTCCAATAGCAATGAACATAGTATTCTACAAATGATTTCAGTACCGCTTATATATAGTGTAATAAAGCTTAAATTAGATACAGAGCTAATGAAGTTACATAGTTACAATGCCACAGATTCTTCCACTAAGTAAAAGGAATGCAGAAGAAGAAGTGATTTCAATTCCTTCTTAAAAGTCTTATATATATCTATTTATTTTATGTAACCAGGAAGTTTGTTATATAATTAACCCCCATATTTATTACACTTCTCTTCTATAAATCAGTATTGTATAATGGGATGTGGATATCCATCTTTCTTCGTGTATTATGAGCACGGATATTTGAATTTAGATCTACAAACTGGTGGTGTTTCCTTATATAACATATAACTTCTATTATATACAAGATGAGAATATTCAATTCTTTAAATAGCTGTCTGCAAGATTTTCTTGAGCTTACTTATACCATTGATAGATAGAAGGATAGTAGAAATTTAAAGCCCCTTCTTTTTGGGCAGTGTTGTTCAATGGTTAAAGCTCTTTCTTACTGTCTGTTGAATTAATTGTATAGTCATAATTTATTTTATTTTATTTTTTTTTTCTGCTACTGATTTCTTCTCTGTAGAATGTCGATTGAGAAATTAGCTGCACATAAATTTTGAACTGGTAGGAGCCAGGGGGTCATAGTTCACTTCAAAGTGTTGTCTCATCATTTGTAGGGGGTGGGGGGTGGGGCTTACTGAAGACCATGAGAAACCTCAGCCAGGACAGTTGAACTTCTTGAATAATAAGCAAGAATGCCAATTACACTACAGATTTGGTTGATACTTGCCTGAATAGAGGCCAACCATGGGAGTTCTGGCTCCACTGGCATTGCTGACTGCACTCCTTGTTAATGCTCCACATGTTGGCATAGAGTGCACACATGAACCAAGGATATTGCATACACCAAGAGTCAGCATTTCTTGGGTAGCATCCAGTGATGGTCCAGTAACTGAACAAAATGATCATACAAAAATTTATAATATTCCCATCTCATGTTGGGTTAGAAGTGAATTTCACATGAAAGATTCAGGATTAATGAGTTTCATAATAAGGAGCTTAACAGCATGCTTCCCAAATCAAAATAAAAAACTACAGGCATGCTAGGACTTATTTCTTACAAAACAGTTGCATGGGTACATACTGGTTAATCTACAAGTGTGAAAATTAGATGACAGTGTAATTCCTGGTACCCAAATCTTTTGAGCTTCTCTGTCATCATATCTGACTTGACTGTAAGCAAATTTAAATTTTTATTCCTTCCAATATTTGGTTTACATATGCTTAACTGTTCTGTTGTTATCAATTATTTGTCACAGTATATCATCATTTTAGATTTGTGAAACAATAATTATAAAGGAAAGAAAACACTACATGTGCATTCAAACAAATGCTCCAAAGAAAAGATAAAGTTGGTTTCTGAGATGGGAACTTGACCAGTAAATTATAACATACAAACCAGCAGCTATATACCAATACTTACCAAAAGCTTTTGCTATTGCCACATTAGCCAGTATGGCAACCAAAGGAATCACTACAATGCCTAGGCCGAGTTCTGAACACATATCAAGGAATGTCATTGTGGAATTGCTCTCCTGTATTGAGAAATGTGGAAGACTAAATGATGGTAGACCTGACTCAATTTTACCTAAAAATGCATCAAAGTTAAAGTAATAAATTAATATCAGTGACATTTCCTATGGTGTGTATGACATGTGTTACATGGAAATGTAATTAATGCATAAATGTTGTGAGTTACAACTTTCATCTTACACATAGAGGACATATAGTTCTGTGTTTTGTTTACAAGCTCATGTAATTTCCTTCCACAATATGTGTGTGGTGTTTTGAGAACAACATAAAAAAGAAGTTGGCAAAGCAAATAACCATTTTTGACACAAGGCAGGGCAATGCATGTCAATAAAATTATTAGGTTTACTTGAAATGGACATGCAGATACACCTACAATAAGAGAACACAGCCTTATTTGCTAAGCTATTCCATTAGATACCAAGTTTCTGTAGCTATATGCAACCACAGACAGATGAAATTGTCTCCTGCCTATGTCTGTAAAGCATGTAGGCTCTGGTGACATATGGCAGTTGAGTAGTCATATACCTGCTGAGTTCAGCATCAAAGACTAGGGGTGAGAAAACGTGTGAAACTGACAGTCTTACCCCGATAGTGGCCTGAAATCCAGCTGCAGTCTCAGGCAACAGCATGAGAATATCTCCTTCAAGGTGTGCCACTATTTTGTTAGATGACATTGTACACATCCACCTCAGGAAGCCAAGTGTGTATTTTAATTTTAGTTGATGGTGTTATGCGTTAATGGGAAATCAGGCAGTGTAGCAGATTCCAAGGCCTGTACTTTCTGCATAGCTTTTCACTAGCTGTTGAATGAAGACCCCTCCTAGTGCCAGTCACTATGACTCCCACTGGCTCAGCACCCACTTTGTCATTTTCCACATACATGTATATGTAACATACTCCATCTCTCCGAATGGCTATTCTCTTGGACTTAGAGAAAGCAAAGGCCCTGTTTGATAACCTTGAGTGTCAATTTCAGCCAGTTGTGCTTTTGTTAATGTTGCGAGTGGCATCCAAAAGCCCCAGCCAGTACAAATGTTTTGTGAGTAAGTCCCATGGGTCATTACAGCTCGTTATGTTTAAGTGACCCTTTATACATAGTAGACCTGCTTGGCACACATAAATGAGGTTGTAAAGAAGGCAGCCCAGAGACTGGGCATGATGCCAGGTCCTCTTTGAAACAGAAGAAGTGGTTTGTCCTTAATAAACAGTGTTCTGCTTTATAAGCACCTTGTTCACCCCATGGCAGACTATGTGTGCCTTATCTGGAGGTCTGTTGTGTACAACTGTGTCAGGAAGCTTTATTTGCTGTCAAGTTGTCTTCACATTGCATCTAACAGACCTTACCACATTATTTTTCATGAGGATTTGGAGGTTTCTTTTTTCACTGGCCACATCAGAGCACTGACCGAGATGGTCAAAGTAGTCAGTGTGGCAAGTTCCTTATTTTGGCAAAGCTAAAAGGAACCTGTGCTGCAAGAAGGCTGATCAAAGTCGCCTGAGTCCTTAATAGGTAGTGAAAGAAAATCAGCAGCTAGTCAAGTTTGCCTGTAAAATGTGGTGAGCTCCACAACATAAAATGTGCCTAGCGCATGTCAGACAGAATTATGTGGAGTTTCCGTGATTTTCCTTATTTATAAGGCAAATAACAGGATATAATTCAAAGACAGTTAACTGCTTACATTCCTTTGGAGCCATACTTGAGACAAACAGGCTTTTGGTGAACGTGATGTAGCCAGTCCGGCTTCAAACCCCTGAAATCCTTCCAACCAAATTTCATACCTCCAAAGAGGACATTTGCCAGTTGGAGCATATATCCTCATTATGACTGTGTTAAGGCCTCATGGCAAGGCAGTAAGTCCGTTAGTGTAAGCAAAATTCCCATTATCATTACAAATTTCCTGTGTCACGGCTGGGCAGTGTGTTTCCTGTGAAGCGATTAGTAAAGAAACCAAGAGACATTGACGTGTGCTTCATGTAAGTCTCTGTTGTTAGCTTTTTGGTTGGTTGGTTTGGTTATTTGGATCGTGGATATTTTTCTTGGACCACTAAACTCTGAAGATGAAGGTACTATGTTCCTTTGAAGTGGGAAGTGATACTCGATTCATACACACTACATTCCAGAAGATGTGGATGTTACAATGAAATAAATTGTAATTTACAGATGTTGTTAGAGAATGTTTTCTTTTTTCATCTTGAGGCATACAGCTTGAAGGTAAATAGTGGTTTCCGTATGTACCATTTATAATAAGCATCACAAAAACGTGCTGAGGATCATACAGCATGAATTCACAGTCCTTGTTTCAGCATACCTGATAGAATGAATGGAGAAGGACCAGCTGCTTCAAAGTAATAGGCAAGGAATGCTGAGATAAACACTATAATTGCATTGCGAGAAATGGAGAAAAACCATAAACTTTTCTTTATCCTCTTTTGTTGTATGGATAAATGTTGGTCTCCAGATCCAATATGAATATCCTGTGCTTTCTGCAACAATTAAAAAAGAAAAAACAAAGGAAATATTACTTCTGTATTCAGAATATTTCATGGAAACAAAACAGGATAACATGTTCAATACAAGTTTATTTTTTTATGTCCAACTGATTGATTTCTGTAATACTACAGCCACTCTACATTATGTTTCAGAATTCAGTTCCTGCCTCACAAAAAACGCAGTTTGTATCCTTTACGAAAACCAACAAGTTAACGCTGTATAGGGAAAAAGTATCTGTGTTTATTGTGAGAACCAAATACAAAACGTAACTGCACACCAGTAAAAATGCTGAGTTGCTAAATGTGAAACAAAGTGGTATGTTTAGTAACTGCTTTGTTTTAATGGCTTAAAGTTATGTAAAAAAAATACAGCAGGTGTACTGTGTCAGCTGTTCATATTTCAATACCTGAAAATTTCTTAAGAAGTAGGTTTACCACAAATGTTGATCATGGCAACTCTTTTGAAGACTCACATTTTATTTCTGCTTCTGTCAATAATAACTTACTGGCCTTGCATGTTCCTTGCTAGCATCAATATCATGAATGGGACTATGAAAATTACATTTGGCAAAATGAAGGAATCACGCCATGCAGCATTTTGACAAAGACACTTCTGTTCCAATTTCTGTGCCATTAATTGAGTTGTTTGTGAACAGAGACACTTTGCATTCATTTGAGAGTTATGGTTGTGTATAAAACACGCAGGTTTGTTAATCTGACGTATCCTTTAGGCATTTAGGCAGTGAAATTTAGTCTCAGTAATAAATTCATATTAATCCATATTATTCACATTACAATTAGGCAAGTAGTGTTTCATTATGCCAGTAGAATTTTATGGCATACAAAATACTGGAATTTATTTTTTATTCACAGGGCAAGGGGGCTGTTAAGGTTGCTACAATGGGCCAAGGTACAGTATATTTTAAAGAAGCATTAAAAACAGAAACGAACCCGGAGAATAAGCAGGCATATAATACAGAAAACTCCCAAAATGGTATCCCAAATCTTGATCTCATGCATGTGGGTAAAGAGTTTACTGATATTGTCAGTAAATCCTTTTGTTTGAAATTTTTGCAGACCAAACAGTGACTTTAGCTGAGATGCAATGATGATGATGGAATAAGCAGATGTAAATCCAGATGTAACTGGTGCAGAGATGAAGTCTATTATAAATCCTGTGTCAAAAGAAAGAAATATTGTAGTAACAAATTTCTTGTACTGTCCATCTATACAGCTCATGCATATGTATGTGTGTGATTAAATCACCTCACTTCTAAAATGTGTCAGTAATGCAATTAATTATGAAGTTAGTCATGTAGCATGCAGAAGGCAGCAAATAACTTTTAAAAATTACTTTAAGAAACCACCATTAGAAGAAACCACTTGGAAGACAGAAGTAGAGTTGGGGTAACAATACTGAAAATACATTTTAGGGAATTATGATGATATAAATTGGATTAAGCTGGTTCTTAATGTCAGATTGTGATTTACGGATATATCATAGTTGAGAACTTTCTATTTCTGTATCTGCAAGGATAACTTTAGTTAATTTTTGTCACCCTAAGTAATAAGCAACAAACTGGAATAGAAAGAATTATCATAAAATTAGTAAGAATATTGTGTACAAAAAAGAAATGAAGTATCACCAGTAGTCTAAATGAGTTGGGATTAGCTACCCCAGATCTCCCACATGGTGTTTGTTAAAGTTTTCAGAATCAAGGGGTTTGCACTTCTCATTTCTCTCATGCATAATATATTGTCCATCTAGCTCATCCTCTCAATTTGGTAATCCTAATATTGTGTGAATGAGTAAAAGTGATGGAATTCTTAATTACTTTGCTTCATTCTCCTCTTTCTTGCTCAGTTGTAGGACCAAGCATTCTCTTTATCACTGTATTATCAGACATTCAGTCTGTATAGTTTATGTTCTAGCAAAATAAAGAATTTTGAATGACATGTGGTGTTGTCGATGTGTCCTTGAAGCTAATAAAGCTGTCAAAGTAAGAACACTGATCCAGTGTGTACCACTAACAGGTCCAACTTTTGTCTGTAAGTCAAGGATAAAACAGCAAACTCATGATTTAACAGGCCGACCCTTTGCAGGAATCTTATCCATTTCTCAGATAGTTGAACATGAGAAATCAGTAATTCACAATAGAAATCTTAGACATTGTCTTCTTTCATTTTAGTATATAAAATATTACTTACCCAAGTTTAGTAAGCCCATAGTAAGTTCAACACATCCATTTAAAAATGTCAGTAAAACTATGTATTCTATATCAAGGCCATGTGTGAATTCATATGTCAACAATGACATGACTGCAGTTGGTCCAATAGAGACTTCTTTAATTGTTCCAAACACCACATACAAGTAACTTCCAAGGAATGCTGAATAAAGTCCAAACTGTAAAATAGTTACAAGAACATGAAAAAGAAAACACAAACACGAGCAGCAGTTGTGGTAACAATGACAATGAAAACAGCAACGAGAAACAAATTGATGGTGATCATTACAATGAAATAAAATAGTGATAAAATATGGTAAAGATGATTATGACTCTTAATTTTTTCACTTGGGTGATATTCTGATGATATTTTTTTTTAATTTATAAAAAAATTCCTAAATGCAGTTGTGTCTTAAAATTTAAAAATCTTTAATATTAATGCCTTTAATAACGCTTTTATCTCTGGCATTAACACACTGACAGAGCTGTTCATGTATCATAGCTTCCTGCTTCTGTAATCATGGTACCACAAGGTTAGTGATGCTGAGGAGATAAAACACAGCACTTACTCATACCTGTGGACTAAGGCCAGCTAATGAAGCATAAGCAATGCTCTGTGGCATCATTGTGAGCCCCACTGTTATTCCTGCGGTTATGTCTCCTATTGCATCTTGCTTTGTGTATTGTGGCAACCAGTTAAGGATGTTTATATGACGAAAAACTCTGTCCTTAATTCTTGCTGAAATTGGTTTCTTCAACATTTCCAGGTAAGTTGCACCACCAATTATTGACACTGAAGTAATTAGAACACAGTAAGTTTAAATAACTGTACATGCTAACATTTTATTTTTGCATGGGAGGTTTGTGGAGTGGAAGTTCAGAATATATATCTGCAGTTGTCAATAAATACTAACACTAGGTACATGAAAATATAGGCTAAATTGAAGAGTAGTAATTTTCATCCCATACCTGTTCATAAGTTTTATTTTTGGACTAACTAACTCCTTTGAGCAGAGTCCATCTTGGCTAGCTATTAGGGTAGTTCTTCAGGGAGTCAACAAATTCCATACAATTTACAGAAGCTGAAGGTTCATTACCATGTTCACAAGACCCACCCACTTGTCCTTATCCTGAGTTGATATTTTCTGCTCATTTTAAAATATTTAACATGATAATACTTGTATAATGGGTCAGAATTACTGACAAATTGTGAGTCCTACATATTTACATGAATGTGTGGTTTCAAATACATATTGAAATGTCTTTCCTCCAGGTGTACTTGTAAAGAATTATAAGAACACTCTACTGCTGTTACTGCCTGTAGTCAGTCTGGTATTTGTGATCAGCATTATGTTGTCAAATATGGATTAGGAATGTCACGTTTCCTCCTCCGTATTTCAAGCTTGAACTGGTGTGTGTGTGTCTGTGTTTGTTTATGACAGCTTAAGAACAGTAGGTTTGTCCAATGTATTCACTGCTACCTAACATACATTGTGGGCCGGGTAGTGCAGCCGGTATAGTGACTGACTACGGACTGGACAGTCCGGGATTGAATCCTGGTGATGATGAGATTTTTTGCCCGTCCAGACCGGCCCTAGGGCCCACCCAGCCTCCTGTAAAATGGGTACTGGGTCTTTCCCGGGGGTAAAGTGCAGCCAGGGCATTCTGCTGACTACTCACCCTCTTCTAGTGCCATGGTCATGGAAGAGTAGAGCTATACCTCTACCCGCCCTCTGGGCCACACCGGGCCTGTAACAGGATCACTTTACCTTTTTTATCTAACATACCTTGACATGTTGACTTGCATCTATACTGAGAGGACACACAATACTGAAAAACACACATTATATGCCACGTCTATCTTATGGAAATTAGAAATAATAACTAACTCCAAACAGTATTCTTCATTTCACTATAATGATAACTGTTCTTAAAAAAATGTTCTTCAGAAATATTGATCATTCCTCAGTGGGGCTAGAATAGATGTACCGGTTGCCATCTCCTTTTCCATAATTAAAGAGAATATAGTGTAATTACTGTTAATGCTCAGTATGTTAAACTTTTGCTATGCTATTTTATTATGTTCCATCTTCTGTGCATTAATCAGATCCAAAATATATAATTAACCAACAAATGCACATCATTATTTATGGTGTATTTTATTCACAATGTTCTCACCAACATGTTTTAGCCAGCATCCTGGCCATTTTCAGGATGATGATTTTATTGCAAGACTACAAATGTACAAATTTAGTTAACTGTGTCACCAACACTCCATAACAATAAAAATTATAACTTTGGTTAAAATTATGTAAGTAATATAAATATATGTTAAAAATGGATAATTATTAAAATCTTGGGATATAAAGTTGTTTGGTCTGTGCGGAGTGATGACTGATGCAGTCATGTAGTGAGTTTTAGCCCTGTAATAAAGTCAGGGATTAGTGGCTAGGTTAAGAATGTTTGGAGTGATACCCCCACACCTTGATATGCCTACATGTTATGCATAGATACAACTTTATCTTCATCATAATAAACACATAAATAGACCTGCACAGAGTGTTTTAACGTTATGCAGGTGGTAAATATACTCACTAATGTGTAAATTTTTTTGCATCTTAAGGTCATATACTTACCTTTCTATTAGTTCTATTCCTTCTTGTGAACTAAAATTATATCTTGTTCCCTAACTGAAGTCTGGCTTGCGTGGCATGTAATGACAAAGGTATTTCTGCAGTCTTGAGCAACTATATTTAGCATACAGTTTTATGACTGTGTGACTGACAAATCCTCTTATCGTTTTGATGCTTCAGCTGAGAGAACAAAACCCAGGACACGTATTTCACAACACTTGATTTTAAATTCTTAAAACTAATGTGAAGTTGGGATGGAATGGTTAGCAATCTAGCTTCATATTGGAAAGGGCCTGAGTTCAAGCCTGGAGGCCAGCTATTATGACTGACGTTTGTTACAATTTTCCCCAGATGCTTGAGGCAAATACTAGCATAGTACTCAAAGAGGACATGACCAATTTCTGTTGCACCCTTTCTAACATATTCTACAAGCTTGGTGGATCAGTTATCCTTGAAACGTTTGTTACAGTGGCTGATTCATTCCATCACAATATATCATGCAAAATACTGCCTACAGTATAAAGTACATGTAAACCAAGTAAAAGTGTCTCTTGCTATCTGGGATTTTATTAAAACAACTGTGATATGATAATGAAACTGCATTTTTTGTAAAGTACACCATATGTGATGACCATGTCTGTCCATCTGTCACCTATTATGAGCAATTACATAGTCTGATGGATTTTCATATAATTTGGAATATGAGTCACGAGGGGAAGGTGGGATAGCATAGTCAGTATAGTGACTGGCTATGGGCTAAACATCTGGGGTGCAAATCCCAGTAGGGCCAAGAGATTTTCCTTTTCCAAAACCATCCACACCAGCTCTGGGACCCACCCAGCCTCCCATTCGATGGGTATAGGGGCCCTTTCTCTGCATGGGTGTAATGTGACCAGGGTCCGATAGTGACCACTCACGTCCATCTAGTGCCAAGGTTAAGAATGAGTGGAGGTACACATCTATTCCCCCTACAAATCTTCAAAACATGGACAAGGACAACCTCAGTTTTACATATTTATTTAGAAAAGTTGTCTAGTAAGCATTAGTTTTTTGACAATTGAGTGCATGAGAGTTATACTTTACTTAGAGTTAAAATTAATTTATACCCACACTTTCCAGTTCTTGACCAGTTTAGGTGAAATACTGTACATGAGGCCTTCACCTATTTCTGTTGGGCAAATGTTTTGTAAATATTTGTGCAGTGATAGCGATTTGGATGAAGTCTGCATATGATGCTGTTGACTTTTTATTGAGTTCTGTGAAACTGGCACAAAGAAGGGCATACTTTTCCTATGGGCATAATTAAAATTGCATGTAACATGAAACAGACATTTCAAAATTAAGAATGCCTTGTTAAAATCTCTGTGCTACATTACAGAGTACACCACTTGCTATCTTGTTTATTATGAAGATCTTAAGAATACATAATCCTGTTTACCATTCTATTATTTACCATCATGGCAATGTCTGGCAAATGCTTTATGCTAAACAGTTTTCAAGCAATTAGGTGGATACACATTGTTTATGAGTATGAATTACAAACTGCTAATCTACAAAGCAGCACCACAAAAATTTGTTATGGTCACAATGCAACCAGTTGGAACAAAGGAATGTAAAACAATGAAGGAAGAGATTTTATATACATAGTAGAGTACATTATCTTTCAGTGTAATGACAACCAGTCACTTGAAGAAAGGCATATACTCATCTCATGAAACTTTGTGTATAATTACTTACTCCATGGAGCAGAGTCTTTCTGGAGAAGCTAACCAGTTCTCAGCTAGTCAAGAAATTTCCCCCATTTTGTGAAACCAGAAGGTTCATTATTGTGTGTTTACAAGAGCCTGCCACTTGTCCCTGTTCTGAGCTAGATCAATCCAGTACATGCCCTCCATCCCACGTCTGAAGATCCATCTTAATGTTATCCTCTCATCTACGCCTGCCTTGGCGAGGAGTACAGATCCTTATGTTCCTCATTTTGTAGTTTTCACCACTCCCCTCTTACCTCGTCCTTCTCAGGCCAAAATATTCTCCTCAGTGCCCCATTCTCAGACACCCTTGGCCTACATTCCTCCCTCAATGTCAGCAGCCAAGTTTCACATCCATACAAAACAAGAGGCAAAACTGTAGTTCTGTATGTCATAATCTTTATATTTTTGGATGGCTAACTGGAAGACAAAAGATTCTGCACCCAATGACAGCAAGAACTCCCCGACTTCGACCTGCTCTTACTTTCTTCCTGAATAGAATTTTGATTCATTAGGTTTGTTCTGAAATATTTGAACTCTTCCACCCTTTCAAAGGAACTATTATCTATCTTTATATTGTGACTTCGTTGTGCCTTCTGATCTCGAGACATGACCACATAATTTCATCAGAACTTACTGCTAGTCCAATCTCCTTACTAGAAACTACTAAAGCTTTTGCGTTTTCCTTTATATTATGTTAGCTTCTGCCCAATATACTAACAGCATCAGCATAAATTGTAAGCTGATGTGTACCATTTAATTTCAAGCCAACCTGGTTTACCTAAACCATCCTAATGGCATACACTAAAGCAAAGCTGTAAAGCAATGGTGATAAAGCATCTTGTTTCATGCCATTCCTAATAGGAAATATGTCAGAGAAATCCTCGCCTATCTGGACCCTGCTATACATTTCATTCAGACATTTTTATTAATCTTATCAGTTTCACAAGGATACCACACTCAATGAGAATATTATATACTATCTCCCTGCTAACTGAATTATAGGCTTTCTGGAAGTCTATAAGTAGCTGATGCACTGCTCCATTGTATTCCCATTTTTTCTCAGGTATTTGACAAATGCAGTATGTATGATCAGTAGTTGACTTGTTGCGTTGAAAACAACACTGATGATACCACAGTAATTTCCTCTACATATGGAGTTAACCTTGAATGCAGTATGCTGTATAAAATTGTGTATGTAATTGACAAAAGAGATATGCATCTATTATTGCAATCTGTTTTATCACCCTTCTTATGAATTGGTAAAATGAATGACTCCTTCCATGCCTCAGGTAATTCCTCTTTATTTCCAATAGAATGGATAAATTCATGGATCTCAGAGCAAATTTTCCTACCCCCTGCTTTTGGATGTCAAGTGAGGAAGGTTCACAATTTGCTGTGAGCCTGTAGGAGGGCATGTGGGGCGAGGTGAGGCTTGAAACCCAAGGTGGCCGTCTGGCTCCACCTTGCCATCGTTCGGCCGACCATCTCTTTTACATCCTAAGGATGTAAAAGAGATGGTGGCCTGGCTGTCAGACAGCTAGTGCCAAGAAAAAGCTAAGCAAAGTACAAAGATTGGCAAGGTGAGGAATAATGGGAGCAATTTGTATGACTCCTATTGGTGCTATGGAGGCATTCACTGGCCTCCCTCCAATGGATCTAGTGATACTGGGGGAGGCAAGGTCGGTGGCACATTGCCTCTGGAGTTTGGGGTATTGGTCTTACCTTCACCCAGTCAAGGATATAGTTGCATATTGACGTGACTTCAGAAGTCTGATCCCATATTTAGTATCGTAGTCACCATTAGGAAGCCAGTCTTCAACCTGGACCCTAAATATAGGGTCACTATGTTAACTAGAGAGGAATGGACCAGAAGACATGGGACTCCTCCTGCAGTTAAAGGGCTCGTCTGGTCTACAGATGGATCCAGAACTGTGGAGGGGATCAGGGCTGGGCTCTATGGGCAATCTGCAGACAGAAGGCTCAGCATCTCTCTAGGAAAACATGCTACAGACTTTCAGGCTCAGTTATACACAATATTGGCCTGTGTTCATGAAACTGAAACTCAAGACAGGCATGAGAAATATGTTAGCATTTGCTCTGACAGTTAGGTGGCTCTGAAAGTGCTGAAGGCTGCCAAAAGTCTCGCTTGGTACGATAGTGCCAGAAGGCGTTCGATGATATCTCTGCCCGGCACACTGTGGGGCTGTATTGAGTCCCTGGGCTTGCCGGAGCGTGAGGAAATGAAATCACTGACAAGCTCGCAAGGGACGATTCTGTTCAAAGGTTTGTTGGACCTGAGCCTTTCTTGGGGGTCTCTAGGGAGAATATAAGAAAAAAGATAAAACGCTGGATGGAAAACCAGCATCTGGTATGGTGGCGTGGTCCTTGTAGACCACAGAGACAGGCTCGAGAACTGATTTCTGGCCCTGACCTGGCTACAAGAGCCCGATTATTTGTTCGTTAATAGGACACAATCCAGGGTTGTTATTGGGCTGCTTACTGGACACAACACCTTGCGTAGACATTTACGTATAATGGGGTTGAGTAATTGTAGAAAATGTGGTACCGAGGAGGAAACCTCAGTCCACATTTTGTGTGAATGTGAGGCCTTGGCTTCACTTAGACATACACATCTGTGTTCCTTCTTTTTGGACCCTGAGGATATTAGGAAACTAAGTACAGGGGCCATCTGGAACTTTGCCAAAGGAATAGGGCTCCGCTAATGTAGTACAGAACATAGGGCACAAAGAGCCTGTCGTAAGGCCTAGGTGTATCGGGCCCGGAAGGGCTTGAACCCAAATAACATTCAACTCAATTCAATACCCTCTGTTATAATCAATTCTGTTGGGATTTGCTGAATACTTGGTGATTTGTGTCTTTTAAGCTTTTCAATAGACATCTCAACCTCAAAGGCACTGGGCTCAGGCACAAGGGTCTCTGCTGTATGTATTTCTGCCTGCCTAATAACATTAACCCCATGTATTCAATAGTTGAGCGAAATGGTTCCTCCACCTAGTCAAATACTGTGGGTGTCTGTAACCAAATCACTCTCTACTACATTATTTCTAGGCTGGTAACCCACCTTAAAATCTCAGATATTTTTTATCTTACTGTTATTTGCAAGCTCATCAATTTTAGGTTTCATATATTTCTTCTGTTTGGTCCTGAAATGTCTCCTAGCTTCATGTTTTACGTTGTTTATATTACTTACATTACTTTGGTTTGGATACTGTAACCACTGCAATTTAGCCTGTTTCCTTTTATGTAAATACGATCATTCTTTATTAAACCATGGTTTATGCTGTTTCAGTTCATACAGACCTAGATTCTTTTCAGCCAAGGTTTTGACATTCTCCTCAATGTTTTGCCCAGCCCTCTTTCTGGCCTTGCTAAATGTATCTCAGACAGTGGATAATGTTCAATATATCTTAACTAGGAACCTAGTGAAGTCATGCACCTATAGCTCTGTAGTTTAGCTTGGCTTTGTGTACTGTGAAAGCCCAAGTAACTTCTGCTTAAGGCTGAATTCATGTTCTAAAATTAATCTTGCGCCTACAGTCATTAATATGAATGACAGATCACTCATTGTAACCCTTTAATTAAGAAATTAAACTGAATACCAATAATTAAGAACTGAAACCATGTTAGAATGTTTATTAAAACACAGTCTTCAACAACAAATATACAAGTTTTCTAGGTAACTATTTTTGGCTTTGTTAACAAGCCATCATTGGACCTTTTTCTTTATCATGACCATCCAGTGAAACTTATCTTCGTGCAGTTACACAGTTTATAAAATTTCACTGGACAGACTTGACAAAGAAAAAGGTCCGATGATGGCTTATTAACGAAGCCAAAACTAGTTGCCTGGAAGGCTTGTATGGGTGCGGCATTTAACGTTACCAATTTTGAAAGTAGGATAACACATTTATTGTACACAGCAATAAATACAACTGAACACGGTCAAGTAAGTCAGTGTCTTGGATTCACAAAAAGCCTCCCGTCTTCAATATAGCATCTTGGAGATGTGCTCCATGACAATCAAGGCATTGCTGCCATCTCCCAGGTACACTTGCCATGATGCGACATAAAGTGTCCTGCGTAACGTTCGAATTCTCCTGATGAATTGCATTTTTAAGGCTGTTAATGTCAGGGAGAGTGTGAGTAAAAACTTGAGCTTTCAAATACCCCATAAAAAAAAGTCAGCTGCAGTAAGGTCTGGTGAATTGGAGGGCCACTGAATGTCACCAAACCGAGAGAGAAGTCGCCCGGGGAATGCAGCACGTAGGATGTTCATTGAGAGTCGTGCCGTATGGGCTGTGGCACCGTCCTGCTGAAACCACGCTCTCGCCATATTCCAGTTGCGACGTCTCATCTCTGGTAGGAAAAAGGTTTCCAACATGTGGTTATAACGTTCGGCGTTCACTGTCACAGAGACACCGTCATCACCCTCGAAAAGTAGGGCCCAGTAATTCCCTATGCTGAAATGGCACACCACACAACGACCTGAGGACTGTGTAGTGGCCGATCGTGGAGTTGGCGTGAATTTGTAGGCACCCAATATCGGCAGTTTTGTTTGTTTACAGAGCCGTTGAGTGAGAATATTGCTTCGTCACTCATGATGAGGAACCTACCGAGGTTAGCGTGCGAGTGCACAATCTGTTGGCAACAACGAACGCGCAAAGCTTTGTGCGCAGCAGTTCATTCCTGGACGATTTGCAGTTTATACGGGTGAAAATGCTAATCAAGGTGTCAAATTCGTCGCACACTTCTGTCCGACAAATTCAAGAGTTGGGAATGCCGCACTGATCGACGTGGACTACTCTCCAAGGCTATTCTCACACGCTGGATATTTTCAGGTGACCGGACGGTGTTTCGACGGAAACTGAGCTTTAACCTATACGAATCCAGTCTCACGCCACTGCCCGATTATTTTTCTTGAAGATGCAGCCTCACGTTGCCGATCATCACCAAATTTCCGACGAAACTCTCGCTGCACGGATACGATCGACTTGCTTAACACGAACTGTTCCACACAAAATATGCGCTGCTACAAGAACCAACGTTCCATTGTTCACCGACTCCAAGGTCACGTGGAACCCAACCATTCTGGGGTTGTCAGCGTCCTCTCCCACACCCACACAAGCAGAATTGCCAACTCAAAATGGGTAACGTTAAATGCCGCACTCTGTATGTGTTGTGTAAGACTGTCTTTTAAGAAACATTCAAATAAAGCACAATGGGGATGAATCACTTTAAGATTGAATAATAATTAGTTCTGCAAGGAAATGTATCAATATTGGTATGAACACTACATGACAACAAACATGCAATAATGTATAGTGAAATTAAAATATAAATCCCAGTTATACCCAAGCCTGAAGCTTAATGTAAGCTGTTTAACCTCTTAATGCCGAATGTCGACTTAACTTGACGCGCAGTGAGGGTATTTAAATCAGGCTCACAAGCGAACGTCGACTTAAGTTTACGCGAATATGTGTCGAATTAGGAAAGATTTTGTTCAGAACTGATTAAAGCAGGGGGTGGAACAATTTGCGGGGAGATTCATAAGCTTATCACTTCTATTTGGAAGAAGGAGAAATTGCCTGAAGAGTGGAAGGAGTCGATCATAGTACCTATTCATA
>Ga0136643_10006403_pt1 | contig 16854 bp, 18 predicted proteins | sample TergutLab28metaG_FD_96883 | JGI IMG/M metagenome (GOLD analysis project Ga0136643, IMG submission 96883) | Labiotermes labralis P1 segment gut microbial communities from Petit-Saut dam, French Guiana - Lab288 P1 (version 3) (version 3) | ecosystem: Host-associated > Arthropoda: Insects >... | reverse complement strand
TATAGAAAAGAGCCTTGCGCTAATCGGGGATGAGGATGAAAAGACAATCAACAGAAACATTCTAAAAGAATTGTACGCAATCCCCGAAAAGCAAATATCAGTCATTATAAACGGCAAGATTGGCGAAAAACCGTGTGGTGTAAAAATCAAAACCATCATTGCAGTTTGCTTTGCACTGGGGTGTACTTGGGATTTTACAGAATCGTTGTTTAAGTATACATCAGACCATTGGCATAGCAGCAAAGAGAATTTTGCTTACATGCTGCTATTTGATGTCTTTCCCAACCATGAGCGCGACATAGAAGCGGCAAACAGAAAGCTACAGGAATGGAAAATTGACAAGCAACACTATTTCTAAAACTTTTTTCCCGGTAAGAAATGAATGCAACACAAATATCACGATTTCTGACATCCAAAAGATGAACGATTTTAGTTTTTGGCTAAGCAATCGCCATTTCCGCATTTCTTGCCTAGAAATGACCTTGCGAAAATTATCAGTATAATTAAATCATTGGAACATCAAAAGCTTTTGATTTCACATACAGGCGGCGCGGCCTGTACAACCTCGCCGCCACAACTTTAATTCATGGAGGAAATGATTATGTCTGCCCTAACTATCGTAGTTGATGTAGCCGCGACAACCGGCGGCGAGTTCCTGTTGACAGGATTCCGTGACGTATTCGCTTATGTGAACGGTGTTAAAACCGACCAGTGGGAGGGTGTAGCCTACAGCGTGGTTCTGCCCAAAGTGGCTTACAACGCTTTGAGCGTAAAAGTGATTGGAAAACCCGCGCAAATCCAAGCACCACAGCAAGGTGAAGTTATCCCGGTTCGCTTTGACGGTCTGGTGATTACGCCTTACGTCCGCAACGGTAGAATTGAGCTTTCCGCGAAAGCCAACAGCATTTCGGTTGTGACCCCAAAAGCTTAATCACAGGGCGCAGCGGCAGGGGGTGGGGAATATCCCCAAGATATTCCTCGCCCAATGCCAGCCCTCGGCGGCTGCGCCGCCGCATTTAGGAGGACAGTATTACCTCCTGAATGCACAATAGGCAAGCGAGTTCACAAACAATTCATAAAGGAGGATTGTGGTGCCAACGAACTCCAGTTCAGCAAAGTGGTTGATGGTGATGAACAACCCTTTGCTGCATGGGATTGATTATGAGGCAATCATCCATCAACTTATGCCTTCAAACCCGGTGTATTTCTGCCTTTGCACAGAAATTTCACCAACAGGCACAGAGCATTATCACGTTTTTGTAGTTTTTAAGTCACAAGTTCGGTTTTCGACACTTCATAAACGCCTGCCAACAGTTCACCTCGAAGTTGCGAGCGGTTCGTCAATCGACAATCGGAATTATCTTCTCAAGCAAGGAAAGTGGGCTGACACCCCAAAAGCGGACACTGTTGTCACAGGCAGTTTCTACGAATGGGGAACGCTCCCGGCCAATGAAGCGGCAGAACGACAGCCAGTGATGTTTGAGCTTGTAGAAGATGTTAAAAGCGGACTTTCAACGGTTGAGATTATCAACAAATCCCCCGGTCACGCTTTGCGAAGCAAGCAGATTGACGAGCTGCGTCAATTGTATCTATCGGAGCACTTTGCAACCACTCCAAGAGATGTTTTTGTCAGCTATCTTTGGGGTGGAACAGGAACGGGTAAGACAACCTATGTATTTGAAAGCCACAGCCCACAAGATATTTGCAGAATTACAAATTATCAGCCAAACGCCATATTTGACCCATACAAGGGCGAGAGCGTATTATTCCTTGATGAATTTCGCTCACAAATTCCGATTTCTGACTTGCTCGTTTATCTTGACCGTTGGCCTGTTAAGTCACTCCCAGCGAGATATTTTACCCGTACTGCTTGTTATTCAGCGGTTTACATTGTATCAAACATTGACCTTTGGGCGCAATACCCTAAAGTGCAAAAGGACGAACCGGAGACGTGGAAAGCCTTGTTGCGCAGAATACACAAAGTGATTCATTTTCGTGAAGATGGAACAACACATGAGAAAATTTTATAAATCAACAGGAGGATTTTTATAATGGAAAAAGAAAACCGGAACAACCTGAACCAACAAACGCAAATCAACTGCTCCCTGCTTCGACTGAGTGCGGGTTTCAAAGCTACTGTAAGAGACAAAGGCAAACTTTGCACCATGCTTGGTTATCTCATAGTTATCTGGATTTTGTGGAGTTACCGTGAACTGATACGGGAGTTGCTCGGTATCGGCACTCTGTTGGGGGCTTTACTGGAACTTGCGTTTCCTGCCATCGCTGTTTTGGGGGTTATCGGTCTGCTCCGCTTGTTCGGCGGGTCTCTTGGCTGCCAGCAAGTCCACGAGAATCTTGAGAGAGCGGGATTTGTCAATTCCGCCGGAGAATACCCACAATTGATAGTTGAGTATCAAGACAAAGACAATCCTAACGTGACTATTACCGAATTATGATGAAGAAATCCTCTGCCGGTTAACTGCCCTTGTTGCGGAACTAAACGACCGCAAAAAAAGATTTGACAACCTAGACGTTGATAACATAGATGACTTCAACAAAAAAACGGGTGACAATTTGGAGCGGGTACTATTTGCTTGCGATGAAGTTGCAGGGCTGCTTTTGGGGCGAATAGGCAGAAGCAAAGAGGAAAAGGAGCTTCTTGCCCGAATTGAGAAAGACATTTCCACGCTGGCCTGTCAAGGACGTGCATTTGGTTTTCACTTGCTTTTGGCCACCCAGCGCCCAGACGCGAACACCGTCCCCCCACAGTGCAAGGCAAACCTTGATTACCGGATTTGTGGTCGCGCGGACAATGTGTTGTCTTTGATTATTCTTGACAACACGAGTGCGTCTGACGAGATTCCAAAGGATGTTGCCGGTCGGTTTATCAACCATGAGGGTGTCGTTTTTTAAGGTTATTTGCTGGACACGCACACGGCGTTTGATTCTGACAATTCGGAAAGGGGGCTATCTTAATTTGAATATCCCGCTTATTGTGGGGATATGGGAAGCTTTACAGATTTACTACCGCCACCCGGAACTCGGCAACGCTGAGATTACGGAGTTGTTTGGTAAGCGCTCATCTGCCACCATCTGCCGACTTAAACGCATTGCAAAGGATGAAATGAACGCCAAGAACATTTTATCCTATGGGGCGAACAAGGTCAACACCACCGTTGCTTTTGACGTGTGGGGGATTGATATTGACGATTTGGAAAAGCGTATGCAAAAGATGAAAAAGCTTAATTTACAGTAAAGATTTTTTGCACGATTATGGCGGTTTTTCTTGTAATTATCAGCATTTTATGCTATAATAGATATACAAGGTTAGCTGCCTTTTGGAGGTTAAATATATGCCAGTATATAAAGTCAATGGCAAAAAAGACGGCTTACAGAAATACAATGTGCGTGTAAACTACACCGACAGCAGCGGAATATCCCGCCAGCTAACCCGCACCGCTTATGGCCTTGAAGCGGCAAAGGATTTAGAACGCAAGTTGGCACAAGAGCAAAAAGAAGCCGCCACTTCCCCAGCTAAGAAGATGACAGTCGGGCAGTTATCCGCTGAATACTTGGATGTGAAAAAACACGAGCTTCGCAAAGCTTCTTTAGCACAGATTACAGCACATATCGAGTTATATATACTTCCGGCGCTGGATGCTGTGCGTATTGACAGGTTGAGCGGTAAAACTTTGCAAGACTGGAAACTGTGGATTGAGCAAATAACACTAAGCAACATGCGTATGGTGATTTACGTGCAATGCTAAACTACGCTGTCAAAATGGAGTATCTTCCCAAAAACCCTATCAGCAAGATAGATAACTTCAAAGATACATCCACCCTTAAAACAGAGATGACGTATTATACAGCACGGGAGTTTGCACAGTTCATCAGTACAGCAAAGCGGATGATACAGGAGCGGGAAGCAAGTCACGGTGTTTTGTCGGAATGGGATTATTATGTTTTCTTTAACATTGCGTTTTACACAGGGCTTCGCAAGGGTGAGATTAATGCATTGAAATGGTCTGACCTTGACGGCGCTTACCTTTCTGTAAAGCGCAGCATATCCCAAAAGTTAAAGGGTGAGGACATAGAAACGCCGCCTAAGAATAAATCATCAATACGCACGTTGCAGATTCCGTTGCCGCTCATTAAGATTCTGGATGAACACAAGAGGCGGCAAGCACAGTGTTTCAAAAACTTTAGCGATGATTTTAGAATCTGTGGTGGTGAGCGAAGTTTGCGAGATACTACAATCGAGAAGCGAAACAAACTTTACGCTGAATTGTCGGGGGTTAAGAAAATCAGAATCCACGACTACCGACATTCTCATGCTTCCATACTCGCGAATGAAAAAATCAACATTCAAGAAGTAGCTCGGCGGCTCGGTCATGCTCGAATAGAAATGACTTGGAACGCATATAGTCATTTGTACCCGCGAGAGGAAGAAAGGGCTGTTGAGGTGCTCAACTCCGTTATTTAGCGTACACGATTCTTACACGTTTGGGCTAAAAGGTGGGAAGATTAGAGCAAATCACCTGAAAGCTTGATGCTCAATAAATCGCATGAAATAAAGGTTTTTGGCATCATGTTAAATGGAAGTAAAGACGGATAAATGGGATTCTTTAATCCCTCCTTCTCCGCCATAGAAAAACCGCTTAGTTAAGCCAAAAACTAAGCGGTTTTTCGTTTTTGATAACCCATAATATAACCCACTTGACCACGCATATCTTTTCAGCTATTACCAATGCGCGCAGGCAAAGCAAAATGTCGTGACCTTTTTTGCTTTGCCTGCCCTTACGTGTATCTGGCTTGATCTCATCAAAACTCTCCCCAGCGGAATCATCGGCCTTGTCCTGCTGTGCGCGTAACTGCTTTGCTTCCAGCTCTGTTTTTTTCCGTTCCAAACATTCCAGCTTGGACAAATCACCCTCAATGGTTGAAAGCCGCTGCTTGACCGCTCTCAGTTCACTGTGAAGCCCTTCGCTTTGTTCCCTTAGATAGTCGTTGTATTCAGCGGTGATAATCGAAACGCAATCCTCATTGAATACATACTCCGCAAGGTGTTCCACCACAAACTTTTCAATGAACGGCTTGGATAGCTGCTTGTTGGTACATCCGGCTTCCCGCATCCGGAAGCGCGTGCCGCAACCGTAGTGGACGAAATAGCCGCCGTTCTTACCCCGCTGCCGCCTTGCGCCTATGTATGCCCCACCACATACCCCACAACGGATTTTGCCTTTGAGCAAATAGGTTTCAATCGCCGTTGTCGGTGTAGTGGTGTGTCTGCGGCTTGCCATCTTCTTTTGGATGATGTCAAAATCATCGCGGCTGACAATGGCTGGCACTGCATCGGGAATGACAATCCACTCGCTTTCCGGCTTGGATTTATGGCCGTTGCGCTTGCCATCGCAATCCTTCTCTTTGCTTTTGTTGTAGATGTAGTCGCCCACATACTTGCGGTTTTGAAGGATTCCATTCAGCGTATTTTTCCCGATTGGCTTGCCGTTCTTGGAACGATAACCGAGGTTTGCAAGCTCATCCACGATCTCGCCGTAACCGTAACCATCAAGCATGCGGTTGAAGATCAGCCGAATCGCTTCCGCTTCCCGCTCATTGATAATGAGTTTTGCGGGTATTTCTGTCCAAATCGTAGCCGAGCGGCGGTATCCCGCCTGTGTACAAGCCTTTTCTGGCGTTTTCCATATGGCCTTTCATCACTTCGCGGGCAAGGTTTTTGCCGTAGTATTCCGCCATCGCTTCCAGTACACTTTCCATGATGATGCTCTCAGGGCTGTCGTCCAGATTTTCCACAACTGAACGGAGTGTAACCCGTTCCGCTTTAGCTGGTGGCGGTAATGTGCGCTGTCATAACGGTTTCGCGCGAACCTGTCCAGCTTGTGTACAATCACTACATCAAATCGTTTCTGCGCGGCGTCTTTCACCATCTGCTGAAATTCCGGCCGCTGATCTGTGGTCACACTTTTGGCGCGGTCGGCGTACTGCGCAACCAGTACCATATTGTAAGGAGAAACGAGTGGGTCATATTTTATGTATATGTAATTGTCAAAGTGCCGTGTATAGGTTGTGCTGTCCTGTCCTAGTTTGCATAGTCATAAACCGGAACCGCGCGGCTAATTGTGCGAGACTGCCAAGTTACTCCCCACATCTGTTCTTTTATCTTCCAATATTCAATTGTCTGGCCTTGCGCGTCTTAGATAGTGACAGAGGCCCTGTATATCCTGGGTTGACTGGTTGGCCTTAAGGTTACGATTTCCGCCACATTGTTGTGACTCATCTTTATTATCTCATGCTGTACTAACCGGGTGCCTGCTGTGAGCGTGGGTGTTGGCTTGTATACGAAAATCAACAGGAAAAAAACGATAATCAATACTACTAATGTGAGCTTATCCCCCTTGTTTGAATCGCTCCTTAAGTGGGTGTAAGGTGAAAAGAGTGCGTATTTTCTCTTTCAAAGCATTAAAATCTCCAAATCATCTTTATATTACTATAATACAGCAATATAAAGATGATATAAGAGAAAAAGTAATTTAATGCATGAATATATTTATTCTTTAAAAGTCATAATGTGACGATAATATCTTTTAAGGAATGAGAAGTGGTAATGTGCAGTTCCCGAAAAGGCTTAAAGATTTACGAGAATCAAAGGATTTGCGTCAAAATGAGTTGGCAGAGACTATTGGCATACAACCTAATAATATCTCAAAATATGAAATATGAAAAAGGAATATAATTGAATATACCGTTCCTATTTTTAATATTCTCGGCAAGGATGATTGGCAAGCATCGAGCATGTGGGCCGCAAAATATTTTGAGAAAATCAATGCCCCGCAAAAGGGGCTTTATTGGATAGAAAATGCCGGCCATGCAACAGATATAGATAATCCGGCAGATTTTTGCAAAGCAGCAAAAGAAGTTGTTACGCGGTTGGCCGGGGGCTGATCGGTGAGGGTGCAGCTGAGAGGCGTCGATTGACAAATATCAGTCGGACAGCAAGTTTTTTTGATTCTATGCGGCTCCAGCATGCCCTTATTGAGAATAAAATTCCGCTGTATGTCTGCCGGACAGCGCGGTATAAAATTCTGCTTTTACATTATCTTGAAAGTGTTAAACTGACAAACCTCATGGTAAAAATTGATGAAAGTTAAATATTTCTTGCCATAGTGTTAGAATACATACTTGAATTGTTCTTACAAAAATGTTATACTGATAAAGATGGAGGCGATATTAAATGCTTAATATCACAAGATATTATATAAAAAACGATTGCCTCAAACCTTGGGTAAAGTTTATATGGTATTTAGAAGCCCCAGATGCAAATATTTGTTATAAACTTTTACCGACAGACTGTATTGACATTATACTGAACTTATCGGGGGATATATCTTATGAAATTGATTCTAAAACGAACTATGCTGCTCCATTTCATATAAACGGCTTGAGAAGCAGGTATAGTTACATTCGCCAAACAGGGGATATTAGGGTTTTTGGAATATCCTTTTATCCATTTGGCTTATATCCGTTTGTTAATAAATCTTTAGCGTGTATAAATGATAAGATTGTGGACTTGTTTATGCTTTCAACAACTTTGGCACAAAATTTGAAATTGTCAGTTTTAAATGAATTAATCACGGAAAACATAGTTGATTGCATTGAAAAAACTTTATACCTTGAGCTTGAAATTACAGAAAGCTATATAAATAAGGCAAGGCTGATTTTTGACTTTTTAGAATTGGATAGTGATTTTACGATTCAATCATTTTGTTCTGAGCATGAAGTTAATGTCAAAACATTTACACGTAACGTTAAGTATTACACAGGTTATACTCCCAAGATTCTACATTCGATAAAACGATTTCAAAAAACAAGAAATCAGTTAATTTGTCAAAAACCAAGTCAGCTGCTAGATTTGGCTTACGATAACGGCTTTGCTGACCAAGCACATTTCACGCGAGAGTTTTATAAATTTTCGGGAACTTCCCCTCGTGCTTTTCGGAAAGAGAAAAGCACCGTAAAAGAAAATACCGAATATACTTATCGTTAGCTGTCCTTTTTGTTCAATATCTCTCACTTTCTTTCGTGTATACTAAAAGAAAAACTTGGGAGGTATTTTTCATGTCTATTATCACAGAGATCGTAACAATGAAGCTAGGGATCAATATCACAAAGGATGAATTCATATCTATTGTAGATGAATTAGAAAGGAATTTTCACGCCAAGCAATCAGGTTTTATCGATTCAGAATTGATTTATGATGAACAAAAAAACACATGGATTATTATTCAGCACTGGAAAACAGTAGCGCAATTAAAAGAGGCTTCAAGTAAAATATTTAAAGATAGTGCCGCAGAAACTTTTATAAAATCTCTTGATCCTAAAAATGTGAAAATGACAATTTCCCCGCAACTAGGGGCGTGGAAATAAGCTCTTAGCGTAGTTTGGATACAGAATTGAGAAATCCTCAGACCATTGCTCATACAGGTACAAAGTAGGAGATGTATTTCAATTAGATGGAATGAATATACCGAATAAACTATTTTGTGACGGTGTATTTATTACTGCTTCTTATTTAAATGGCTCTACATCGCAAAGGAAGGTTATTTTGAAGATAACAAAAAGGAAATATGACCTGTCCCGACGTAAGCGGCAAATAAAGCCCACCTGTATAGGCGGGCTCTATTTGCCGCCTATCAGAAATCTGAATTATTCCCGAGTTTCACCAATGCTCACTTTATACTGTTTTCCAAGTCGGGGTTTGCTGACGCGCTGAAAAACAGAGCTGCGGAAGTAGTAATATATCCTTTATATATGTTGAGAATATGCTTTTAGATTCGTGTTGTCAAGGGTATTTCAAATTTCAAGCACTGTTGTCGTGTTTGATGTGTTGCAATTGCCTTCAAGACAAGTTGAATTGCCCAGAAAGGTATCTGCTTATAAATAATAAAATGAAGCCAATAATCCACCCTAAATAAAAGGAGTAATCACATGAAAAAGATATTGTATACACTGTTTGTTTTATTGCTATCCCTCACTTTCGTAACAGGACTTACCGCTTGTACAGTCGTTCCTGAAACAGCGGCTTATCAATCGAGTGAACGTGAAGTAATAGAGAATCCTGCGCACGAAATAGAGGATGCTGTCGTTTCGGAAAATAAACATACAGAAGAAGCAGAACAAATTATCTTAATTGTTACAGGACGATACGGACAAGGCACTTTAGAAAGCAATGAAATGGTAACATCTATTTTGGGTAGAGATAATAGCCAAGAGCGATTCAATGTCTATTTTAACTGGTATAACACCGTACACGAAATAGGACATATGGTAGATGTTATTCTCCGCAGCAGCGCTCTTAGTGAGATTAGCCTAATAGAGTCAGAGTTATTTGCAAATGCATTTGCAGTAGCATTTTGGGCGAGATATGGTGATGAAGAAACCTTTAATCTCTTAAAAGAACTTGTACCGTATGCATTAGGGAATTTTTATCGGCCTGTAGCCGAAGATGAAGATATTTTCGATCTTGCCGGTTTATTTGAAGCGGGAGAAATGGCGTTTACTTTTAATAACTATGGTTGGTTTCAGTTTAGTTTGGTGAATCATGTGCTTAGCGAAATGCGCGACTTAGAATCCATATTTACGGATGCCGGCTTGGAGTTTAGCGAAGCACCACCACAGCGAACCCTTACATTTTCATCAATCGAAGAAGATGATATACCTGAAATACTTGCAGCAGTGTTTACTGTATTAAGTGAATGGGGAATCGAAATGTCTATGCCTATATATCACATGTTAAGTGATGACCCCAACATGCATATGGTAGTGCCCGGTGAAACATTTGAGGTACTTGAAAGCTGGGGGGCTTCGAGAGATGAAATGATTAGGGTTTGGCCGCTGAGTAGCTGATAGCCACAACTGAGAACATTAATAAGCTATTGCTGTGTTGTGGTGTGTTCGGTTAAGCAGTTTCATTGTGGGCATGTTATGCCCTATGGTTCTTGCTTAATAGATATAATTATTTAGGCCATAATGATTTTACGTTTGACTGGCTGTTTATGAGAGATTATCCTATAACTTTGCAAGCGACAAATAGAAGGTCACCTGTACAGGTGACCTTCTATTTGTCGCTTGCCCTGAAGCCAGGTATAGCATAGCGTATAACCTAAATCAAACACCATCTCCCGCACCTTTTCTCGACCCGCATCGCTTATTTGGCCAACAATCTTCATCCCTCTTCAAGCTGCTGCGCCATAAGCAGCTGAGTGGAATACAAGGGCGGGCGCGAATATAAATTTTGCGTTGCGGCTGACAGGGTTTTGATGTATAATAATCAGAAACCATGGAGATAAATGCTCGATGAAAAAGCGAATACTGACATTATGTTTTGCGCTATGCCTGGTTCTATTTTTTTGGTACTCTGGGCGTCACACTGCACCACAGCCCGAATACACCGGGCCTGATCAATACATTCGCGCGCCTGTATATCCGCCGGGCTGCCCCGAAGAGACTGACCAATCCAGGGAAACCATCGACACAGCACTTGCGCTGCTCGCAGATTTTGAGCTGACCCGCCCGGTGGACGAAAGTTTTTTGCGCTGGGCGAAAGAAAATGTCACGGAGGATTTCGCCGCCACCCTTGCAAGTGAACTCACCGCCGACCGTAAGTGGCACGAGCCTTTCTTCGACCTGTTTGGCGCGACTTTACATTTGCTGTGGGATCAATACACCGGCGCGGTGGAAACCGACCCAAATATCCACAATATCGACACGCGCAACAATGTGACAGTGGCCGTTGCGGGGGACGTCAATCTCGCGGACAGCTGGGAAAACATGCGCATTTACCACGCAACGCCGGATGGGATTGACGCATTCATCTGCGAGGGTTTGCTCAGCCGAATGCGGAGCGCAGATATCCTGCTGGTCAACAACGAGTTCGCGTTTTCCGACCGGGGCAGCCGGCTGCCGGGCAAGATGTATCACTTCCGCGCGGCCACCGAGAATGTCTACATGCTGCGCGAAATGGGCGTGGATATCGTATCGCTGGCCAACAACCACGTCTATGACTACGGCACTGAGGCGTTTTTAGACACACTGGATACACTGGCCGGCGCGGGCATCCCGCAGGTAGGCGCGGGGCGGGACCTTGCGCGGGCGATGCAGGCGCAATATTTCCACGCGGGCGGGATGAAGATCGCCTTCCTGGCGGCAAACGATGTTGAGCGGGCGTGGGTGCCCGCGGCTGCTCAAGACCGCCCGGGCACGCTGCGGGTTTACGGCGAAACAGGCGACATTGACGAGCATTTACGCGAAGCAGTCGCCATTGCGCGTGCAAATGCCGATTGGGTGCTGGTCTACCTGCATTGGGGCGAGCAGTATGTCACCATCCCGCAAGCGCGGCAGCGCGCCCTTGCCCGCCAGCTGATTGACGCCGGCGTTGATTTTGTAATCGGCGCGCATCCCCATGTATTGCAGGGCATCGAGTTTTACAATGACCGCGCGATCGTTTACAGCCTCGGCGACTTTTGGTTTAACATCGGCTGGGTGCGCACAGTGCTGCTGGAAATTGACCTGCACGCCCCGGGCCAGTTCGGTTTGCGGGTTCAGCCGGCCACCACGGCGGGCGGCCAAACCCTATTATTACAAGGCGAGTACGAGCGACATGCGCTTTTGCGACATATTGAAGCACTGTCCTGGGGAATTCGCATTGACAATGACGGCAACATAACTTCTGAAGGGGATACACCATGAACGAGATCATCCAAAGCCGCAAGTCTGTCCGCAAGTTCGATCTGAATCCGCTTGACTTCCACACGCTCGAAAAAATCAAAACACAGTTAAAGCTTTGCACTCCGCTCTACCCGGACATTCACTACACTGTTTCTATTTCCGGAAAAACAAAGGGTATGTTCAACATCAAAGCGCCGCATTACCTGGTTTTTCACAGCGAAGAAAAAGACGGCTACCTTGAAAACATTGGCTTTATCGGCCAACAGATGGATTTGTGGCTGTCACAGTCGGGCTACGGCTCATGCTGGCTGGGCGCGGCGAAGCCGGATGAAAAGGCGGCGTCTGTACAGTCACATGTCATCTGTATCGGCTTTGGCAAGCCCGCCGAACCGCTTTACCGTGAACTTCACGAGTTTAAGCGCAAAGAAATAACCGAAGTCAGCGAAGGTGATGACCCGCGCTTAGAGGCCGCGCGGCTGGCTCCCAGCGGGATGAACGCGCAAAACTGGTACTTTATCGCAGAGGGCGGCCTTATCCACTGTTACCGAAAGAAGCTAAACCCGATCAAGGCACTCATACTGGACAAAATGAGCTGTATCGATGTGGGGATTGCTGTCCGTCACATCGCCCGGGAAAGCGATGGCTTCGGCTTTGGCAAGTTAGACAGCCCGCCTGTCCGAAAAGGACTGATCTATATGGGCACGGTTGGGCACTAAGCCTATTCCGGGCGGCACCGCTTACAGGGGCGGAACCCGGCATCCCGCGCCTCTTTGCCTGTCGCGAAGTACAGTACGTTTTTGCGCAGCGGCGTCCTGGCCTTGCAGGAGGGGTAACAATAGATACCGGTTGTCTTGACCGCCAAGAAAAATTTTCCATCATAAGTGCCGTCGCGGTTTTCAGCCGCTTTCCACATTTGATTGTTGGTCAGCCCAATGCTTTTGACCGTGTGAATGGCCGTGTAGGTCAGCTTACCGTTTACCCGCTCGGATTTCATCAACTCAATGCCCCTGACAGTTTGTCCAAAAGCCGGTATGCTCTTTGGAATCATGTCGGTGACAACACAGCGGCCCAGAGTGATGTGCGGGCTGAAGTTTCGCGTATCCAGGTCGAACCCCGCCGTGGTGAGTTTGTCTGTCAAGCTGCGCTGTAACCGCGAGAGCGGTGTGTTCTCCTGAATACCGGCCCACCAGATATCGCCGTCACTTCGCTTAAACCTCCCGATCCGCTCGATGGATAGGCCAAATGGCTCGAGCTTTATCTCATCTATTGCGGCTACTGCGAGCGAAGCCTGTTCTGCTTTGCATTCGCCGAGAAAGGCAAGTGTTAGATGGAGGTTTTCACGGCTGGTGAAGCTGCCGCTTTCCGAAGCGGCTTTTAGCGCGTTGCGGTGGGACATCAGCTGTTCTTTTGTCTCTTCGTTAAAGCTTATTGCTATAAACAGGCGCATTGTGTCACTCCCTTTAATAAGGGCAGGTTTCCGTTTGTGGGAAACCTGCCCTGCTTGTGTTTTTACTGCGCGTCTATCTGGTTATGGAAGTGCCGGATGTGATTGCCCACCCGCCCCATTACATAAGCGGCGCGGAACTGTACATGCCCGCTCACGTCGGGGTAGCGATTGATATACCACAGCTGACGCCAGATTTCTGTGTTCCAGCCCGGCTCATCGCGGGCGTCCCGCCAGGTGGCCAAGCCGATGTAAAGATCAACGTCGGTGCCGTCCACCACATTGCGCCACCAATGCAGCACGGTGGTAAATTCGGCGATCTCAAAGCCGATCCGCCAATAAATCTGTGGGATGATGTAGTCGACCCAGCCCTCCTGCACCCATCGCCTGGAGTCCGAGTAAATCTCGTGGAAAGACTCAAAGCCCCGGGTATTGCTGCCCAGCGGCTGGTTGGCTGTGCGGTTTTGCCAGATCGCGAATGGCGATATCCCAAAGCGGACTTCCGGCCGAATTTCGCGAACAGCTTGCTGGGTCTCGCGGACCAGAATGTTCACTTGTTCCCTGCGCCAGTCGTGGATGCTGTTCCAGCCCGCGCCGTGCGCCGCGAATGTGGCGGCGTCGTTAAAGTCACGGCCAGGATAAAAATAATCGTCAAAGTGAATCCCGTCGATGTTGTAGTTGGTTAACAGCTCAACCACCCCGTCCACGATCAGGCGGCGGGCTTCGGGCATACCGGGGTCTAAAGTAAGCGTGCGCCCGTGTACCCGGGCTATCCGCGGGTTGATTCTGGCGGGGTTGTTCGGAGCCAGGCGGTTGACGTCGGCTATGTTCGAGACGGCGTGGGTGACCCGGTAGGGGTTGATCCATGCGTGCAGTTCCATCCCGCGGCTGTGCGCGCCGTCAATCCAATATCGGAGTGGGTCCCAATTGTTGGCTGGGGCTTGCCCCTGCACACCGGTAAGATATTTTGACCAGGGGAAGATGTTCGACGGGTAGATCGCGTCCCCGGCCGGGCGCACCTGCAAAAAGATCGCGTTCATCCCGATCTGTTGCGCGCGGTTTAAGATCACATCGGCCTCGGCCATCATCTGAGCGTTGGTCAGCCCCGGCCTGGACGGCCAGTCAAGGTTGATTACGGTGGTTACCCAAAGCCCGCGCATATCTTCTTTCGGCTCAGTCCGCGCCGTCTGGGCCGAAGTGCCGACCAGCATGGTAAACGCGCACACGACCGCTAAGAACACACAAAAAAACTTTCTCAATACATCGCCTCCACTTTGACGGGAATAAAAGTCCGATAACGGCTCTGTTTTGAGTATAACAGAATTTCCGACAAATCTCAACGCTTGGATGTTTTTGCCTGACTGTCTTTTATGTTTTTAAGGCAAACATGTTATAGTCAGGCCGCCGATTTACATTATTTATATTTTTTCTTGACAACTTACTCACATTAGTTTATAATCAACTTGTAGAATAATAAATAAAGGGAGTATCACAATGTCATTGCGGCACGGTTTGCTTGGGCTGCTCAATTACGAGCCGATGACCGGATATCAGCTCAACAAGATGTTTAATGAATCTCTTGGCCACTTCTGGCAGGCCAAGGCCAGTCAGATTTACCGTGAGCTGGACGCTATGGAGCAAAGCGGCTGGCTGACCAGCGAGCGGGTTATTCAAGACGACAAGCCGAACAAGCGGGTCTATTCGATCACGGATTCGGGCAAGGCCGAGTTCCTGGACTGGCTGTCGGCGCTCGACCCGCTCAAGAATCCGCCACGGCTCAAAAGCGCGCTGTTAATGCGGGTCTTTTTTGGCGGCGAACTTGATCTTTCGCATACGCTTTCGCTCTTTCACTCACTTCGGGAAGTCGTGGTCGAAATCGCAAAACCGATCCAGGCGATTGGCGGCGAAATTGACAAGATGACCGCCCAGGGTGAAGTTGACGCAAACACCGCGCTTTTTTGGAAGCTGGCCGCGCTGAACGGCGAAATCTCATTCAAAGCCAGCATAGAATGGGTAGACAAGTCCATCCAAATTTTAGAAGAAGAAAAGGAGAAAAGACAATGAACGTACTCGTTATGAACGGCTCTCCCAGAGGCGAAGGCAGCTGCACAATGAACTTGACCCGCGCTTTTTTACAGGGCGCGGACTGGGCGGACGCCGAAGTGGTCGATATTTCGAAGCTGAACATACAGGGCTGTAACGGCTGTTTTTCCTGCTGGACCAAAACCCCGGGCAAGTGCGTGATCAAAGACGACATGACCGATATCCTGCCAAAAATCATCGCGGCTGACGTGATTATCTGGTCTTTCCCACTGTACAGCTGTGGGATTCCCGGCAAGATGAAATGTTTTTGGGACAGACAAATTCCACTCGCGCTGCCCTATATGGACAAAGACGCCGAAAACGGCGGGCATCCGCTTCGGTATGACCTGTCCCATCAGCGGCACTTCTTTATCTCTACCTGCGGTTTCTGGACGCCAGAGGGCAACTACGACAGCATCATCAAGCTTCTTGAGCACGGCGGCGGTAAAAACTACAAGGACTTCTCGATCTTTTGCGGGCAGGGTGAGCTGTTCAATGTCCCGCAATTGAAAGAGCGAACCGACATATACTTAGAAGCGGTGCGCTGGGCCGGGGCCGAGTTCGCCAAAGGCGAGATCAGCGAAAAGACGCGGGAGCTGCTCACACAACCACTTTTCCCGCGGGAAGAATTCGAAAAGATGGCTGACGGCTCGTGGGATGTTCGGTAGACTGCCAAACAAACACAGGGCGGATACTTAAAGTATCCGCCCTGTGTTTGTTTTACCTTACTTTTTCAGCGCACTGGCCGCAAATATACCCTTTCTCAATCTTGATCAGATTTTCAGACTGAGACCGGCAAAGTGAACAGCCCGGTACACTCTCCCGCACAACAATCGATTTGACGGCAATGTCGTTTATCTCGATTACCAGCTTTGTTCCTGTTTCCCAGCCCAGTGTTTCCCGGATATCCGCGGGTATTACAATCCGCCCCAGTTCGTCCAGCTGCCGCGCTACTTTTTGAACTTCCATTTCTCTCAACCTTTCTCACTTTTGATGGGCCGGCAAAGCCGCCATTTGGCGGCCTGCCGCCCTCTCAAAAGCCCCAAAAAAGAAAAAGCGCATAGAGGTGGTTAACACCCCTGTGCGCCGAAAATTACGACTTAAACTCCCGCGCCGACTTGTAAACATTGTACTTTTGTTGTATAATGTTGGGGTCGCGTGGAAGTGCAAGGGTGTGGAGATTAACGTGGCCCACCTTTGCCCGCTGTTGGTGCTCTAACACCCTCAGCGGCCATGCGGCTCCTTGCTTTCGGAGCCTTTGTGTTTAGTATAGCGCTTTGTGCGTGGATTGTCAATATTTGTCGCGAGTTTTTGGATGATTTTGTTGATGTTGATTTTTGCTTCGGGCTTTAAGGGTTGGGATGTGTCCGCGATGTCCTTGCCTTTCGGACGTTTAGGACTTCGACGTGTCTTCGATGCCCTTGCCTTTCGGACTTTAAGGACTTCAATGAATCTCCGATGGATTTGGAATGGGCGCTACCCGCCCCATACCCCGGGGTTACTTTGGCCTCGGTCCCAAAGTAACCAAAACGCCGCTTAAGGGGGGCGGCACCCTGTGCCTTATCCCCCTTAAGAATCCCCCT
>Ga0136643_10006399_pt1 | contig 16858 bp, 8 predicted proteins | sample TergutLab28metaG_FD_96883 | JGI IMG/M metagenome (GOLD analysis project Ga0136643, IMG submission 96883) | Labiotermes labralis P1 segment gut microbial communities from Petit-Saut dam, French Guiana - Lab288 P1 (version 3) (version 3) | ecosystem: Host-associated > Arthropoda: Insects >... | reverse complement strand
TTATCTCAGTAATTAACCAACTTGATGCACAAAATTTTTGTTTTACAATAAGTTTATTTCATGCCTCTACATGTTTCGAGCACATGTGCCCATCATCAGGAGGTCAAAATTGCATTACACAGCTTCTGGTACCATCACACCTATAGGTGTGATGGTACCAGAAGCTGTGTAATAAAAAACTCCACATGTTTCGGACAGTTCCTCTGTCCATCATCAGGACTGACGTCCTGATCCTGCTCGCAAGCTGTCAGCAAACCTGTATGACATATACCATTGCTGTATGTACAGTAAAAAACTATTGATGATGGACAGAGGAACTGTCCGAAACATGTAGAGTTTTATTCCGAAAATAAATTTTAGAAATTAGTGCATCTAGTTGGTTTTATTATAAGAATATATCGCGATGCACGGTCACCTGAACGTCAAATAAAAAAATATGTACATTTAAAATACATGAAATATTCACGAGTTTTAGCAGACAATTTGTATCTTTATTGTCACGTTCTGGAAATCTCAGTGTATGTTTACCTGAGTACTTGTGTAATGAATAAAATAAACACACAGTCTTTAAAAAAAAAATCTTGTGTGTGCAGAAGGGATGGTGACGTAGTTCAGTAGCTTGCCGCACGTCTCAGACAACTTTCGTCGCTGAGTGTTGTCACAACTCTAACTGGACTTAGAAATCTGTTCATTTCAATGTGTTGCTAATTAATATTAACATTATGTTTGTCTGTAATATGGCGTCGCGCATTTCGATGCTTGTATACAAATAACCTGACGTCACTTCGCAGAAGACCGTCATATTTGGTATTATTCTACTCTGTAGATGTGGGCACGCGGTGGCGGTTGGGTGAGGCACAGTGCTACAAGCCGATAGAGTCATTGAGAATATTCACCAACTTAATCCTTCCGGCCGCAGTATGGTCCTGGTGTCGACTCAGTCTCAAACAGCATTGGGTACCAGGTATACCTCCTGGGGTAAAGGCGGCTGGTGCATAGGACTGACAGCCTTGCTACCTTATGTGCCGATTGTTTCTAGAAATCCCGGGAGCCTGAACCTCCGGGAGCCAAAAATAGCTTAATCTCGCCTGTATGGATACCGGAAAATCCCCACGAAGACCGCAAATTTTATTTTGGGACTCAGCTTTGTCGCCGTAGAAACTGGTAGAATGGGAAACTTCCATAGTATTCAGTCCCGAGCTATACAGTACATTTATGGAGAAATGAAGTAAAGGCAATGAAGGTATAACTGTCTTTATTCTTACTGTCGGGACTGACCGGTCAGCTTCGCGCTCTGGCCATTCTGCCTCTAGGGAAGGACCTACCAATACTCATTACACCGGGGGCTGGGTGGCTAGTCTGGAGGTTTCAAAGAAGAGCAACATGTTACATCTGCCGGGATTCTAACCAGGACTTCTCGAACGTCTGGTTGTGACCTAGACATTATATCGACCGCAGTGCCCGGCCACCTGAGTAGAACGTTGCCCTAGATGCCCAGTCACTTCAGCCAGCATCTTTTGTAGCTTCTCGCTTTGTAGTCTCATGCAGCTGGGGGGCGTACAAAGTTCTTGCGCCCCTTGTGTAGTTTGACAAGTCTTGTCTGAATAATTATCATCAATATGATGCTTATATAGGCATACCATGTAAGTCTTTTTAAGTACGTTACAAGTAATTTGAGTTGTCGTAAAAGTTTCTCATCTCAAGAGACACTTCTTGTAGCTAAAGCGGCGTAGAAATGCGTTGTGAGATTTACACTTGACTGTAAACAGTAGTAAAGTACAGTGTAGTTATGTCTTCACAAGCTAATGAAATATGCAGTTTCCTATTACAGTAATCTTTCTTCTTCATGGCTGTTTGAAGTGATTACATGAAATTCTACGGCAAAGTTTGAAGTCGTAAAGTGTGTTTAGTCTTACTGTTCATCTCTACAGTGACTTCCGTTTAGTGTACTGATTTACTTATACTGTGCACCCCAGTAGTAATTACACAATTTTCTAAACGCTGTCTGTACGTCTTTGTTATAATTACCTTAATTACTAATTGTATGAGGCTGGGTATTTCTTGGAACAGTGAGTAATTAGGCTACCCTTAAGTTCAAGTATTCCCCCGCCATTTTGGTACCGGTGAGTTCAGTACCGCGTTCACAAAAACAAATTCTGCGTTCCCATCCTGACGCTGTTCAGTTCAGGCTACCCATACCGACAATTTACACCTGTTTGTTTAGGATCAGTTCTGTTATATTTCCATCTATTTCTACATTTCTCACGCGCAGTCTTTCCTTTTACCTTTTCCAACCAAAATTTAATACTTGTTTGTTATATGCCTCATGCTTTCTACATGTCCCGTTCGTTTCATCCTAACTATTATGTGTAGGGCACGTGGTATAACGTTTATGATCACGTGATCATTTTCCTGCTACAGTGTAATCGATTTTATTATTGCGAAGCTTGGTCAGAAAATAAGTTTACGTGCCGTATAGTTTCGTAACGAAAGACCTTAAACTGTAAAACATTTCATTATCCAGACTTAAACTGTCCTTTGACTGTATAATTGAAATTCATCACTGACCGTTATTCTTTTTCCTGTGATTGAGCAAAAATATTGGAAACCAGAGAATTAAAAATAACCATGAAGTGTAAACAACTCTGATACGTTGGCTGATAAGGAGGGACGTGGGTTTATATCAGATGGGAATAGAAAATCTCGTCTGAAGGTGTGATAAATGTCTCAATTGTGGTATGGTCTACTGTCCGTATTAAAGTTTAAAATAAAGAACAGAAAATACATTTATATTAAATTCATTTTACGCTTGATATTCGTAAAATATGCAGTAAATCCTTAACACTTGATGCGCCCAGACAGTACCTTATTACCTTCTACAATGATAATCCCTACATCTCTCAGAAATACGAGGTATTGTTTTTTCCTGAGGTCCTCACTCTTCAGGGTTGTTACGTAGTGTATTTTGGTAGTTTACCGACGTTTCGGGACGGCCTGTCGGTCCCATATTAAGGGCAAGAAGAAAATTTCTTGACATTTGAAGATGAGACCGATATGCTGTCCCGAAACGTCGGTAAACAATTGCCGACATTAGCTGCGTAACAACCTAGAGGAGTGAGGACGCCCACTATACCGCGGTGGAAGCCTGCAGTCTTGCATGATCTCTTTCCACGTTTGTGAATTTCATTTACTTGCAGCTGCCTGTATTCACGAAGCTTAGAGCGGTCCTTAGTCAGCGGATGATTTGCTACACTAAAGTAGCTCCAATCTCGTTTTTATGATGAATGTACAAAGATACGTGATAGTAATATAGTATGACTTGCAATCCAAGCGAAGAAATTCTGTTAAATTCAAGGAACTGAGGTACCATTGAGTGAAGCTTCAAATATTTTGCTTTCTTACGCCGTATCGGCTGTTCAGCACTTCCTGACGTTTCTAAGCTCCGTAGCGCCTCCAACTTCGAGCCTGGAAATTTTCACGTGGCTCGATTTTTGACCGCCAAGATGCAAATTATCTATTTCCTAACAATAACACAGTAACCTTGCATGAAATTCTCTGTATCTCCTCGTGCCTTCCTTTTATCGCCTGCTCCTTCATACGCGCCAATACAGTTTAATGCCTACCGTCTTAATATATCGTGATAACGAAAATATACCTAAGTGACATCGTGTTAGACCCAATGGTTACTTTACTTCCCACCAAGTTTATCGTTACAAAATTTTACTTTTTGCTTACGGAGCACATTTATGTGTTTTTTTTATGGTTGTCAGAACAAACAGCGATCATTTCCTTGTCCTGCACTCTCGGGTTTTTATGGCGGTAGCGTCGTGTGTTTGCTGTGCGGCGGTAACTGAATCACTGACTACAGTTCAAGTTCAGGTATTAGTCTCAGTGGCCGTGCCATGGGTCTTGCGGTTATTCACCGGCCTTTACCGCCGAGGCTAGGGTTCAATCCCAGGTCAGTCCGTGTGAGATTTGAGGTGGCCACGAAGTGACACTCTCCGGGTACGTCGGTTTTCCCCCGTGAGTGTCATTCAACCAATGTCATTTACTCATTTTTATCTACAGCTAGGAACCTTCCACAGGCCATGCTCTCTCGGAAATCGAGCAGCAATGGACAGCAAAGTACTTTCACTCCTGTGGTCTTTGATGGTGAAAGTCGAGATATACGTGTGTTTCCTCGAGACGTAATGTCGCTCTTGTGCTAATGACCACACGAAGAAGAGGTAGAAGGAATGAAAGGTAAAATTCACCCTATAACTGGACACGAAGACCCGGAGGAGGAGTTGATGTGTAGCTATACTCTTTCTTTAACCTGGGCGCTAAATGGGGGTGGGTGGTCAGCGCCACGCCCCGGACGCTTTACCCCCGGGAAAGACCCGGTACCCATTGTGTAGGAGGCTGGGAGGGGGGCCCAGGGCCGGTTTGGACGGTTGCTGAAAATCTCGCCTCCCACCAGGATTCGATCCCCGGCGCGTCCAGCCCGTGGTGAGTCCCATATACCGACTGAGCTATCCAGTCCCACGATAGAAGGGGTATGAATAAAAACATAAGCGCTTGCTAGAGACGAAATAATTCCGATTTCCACAAGTAGTAGAGCAGCAGTCCGCGAGACGTGCTCCGTCAATCCCACATCCTGTTTGACTTGTTCCCGTTTGTTACGTAATATTTGAGAGACTGGCCCAGTCAATATTGTGACTAAGCTACGGGCTGGTCAGTCCATGGTTCGATTCCCGGTAGGCACACTCATTACCTTCTTACCCACAATGTCGAAACCGGCTCTGGGGTCCGCCAGCCGCCAGGTCCATTGAAGCGGCGGGGTCGTGAAGCTGACAGCGCACCTTCGTCTTGCTCCCATATTACAAATCATTGAAGCTGTGTTTCCATTTTCCCATAGGCCTCTACGCCTTGCACAGGGATAAATTTACCTTCAACTTCTGTTACATAATATTAATAGTAGCAACTCAATTATTACACCAACCACTGCACATATATAAAATTTATAAAATTTACACATTAAAACATTAAAAACGCCCCGACATGTTTCACGCAACGAAGCACAGAATGCACATCCGTAGCAGGGCACTCTTCACAACATAACATTACACAACATGGCATGCTGCCACAATACCCAACTTACACAACGAAATTAATCTGTGACTATTTCTAGTGTGACTTTAGCAAGGAAGATATCGCTCCCTGAGGATGGTCTTAGGACCGAAACATGTCGGAGCTTTTTTAATGTTTTAATGTGTAAATTTTATATATGTGCAGTGGTTGGTGTAATAATTGAGTAACTCGACAACATGCACGGTGTAACAATAAAAAAAAAATAATAGTAACATCTGAAAAGAATATCAAACCAACAAAATTACAGATTTGTTGCAGGAGGGTACTTCTTGGCAAGCTGATATTTGCTCAGCTAGAGCAGAAATTTCTAGCATTGTTTGCAACCCGAAGGTATATTACCGTGTTCACAAGAACCTGCCCTTCTTGTTTTGAATCAAATGAACCATTACACTCCACTGCGTGTGCATTATCCATCCATCTATTCAACGTCATCCTTGTGGCCTCTTCTGATTTTCCGCCTCTTAATCCGTGCGTTTCTCTCCATCCATGCTTTATGTCCAACCCATCCATTTGTCCTTCCTTTGATAGTTACTTATATATAGGTTCATATTCCGAATCTTCTCCTTGCACGTTTTTCTTTACCTCCTGCCAATTCCTCACATTCATACGCAAATAATATCCTTTGTACTCTGTTACGAAATATTCTAGGTCCGTGTTACTTTTTGATGATGCCAGAGGCTAAATTCACGGCATGAATTAGGCACTACAATTAGTTTGAGGCGTAAACTGAACTCAAATTATCACATCTCCGGCCCCCCCCCCCCTTCACGCCTCTTGACATAGATCTCAATCGGATTCCCCCGTCGTTAGTGCCATATGCCATTGATGCACGTCACACAGCGTCTCCTAGTAACGTGGTCTCACGCTTTCTGTTTGAGAAGGAACAAGTTTTACATTCCCGTCATTTAGAATAAAAGATGGTCACATCGCCTCAAAAGAAACAGAATGTTTACAGGGACCACGCGCCATTCAGAATGGGGGTTTTTTTTTTTATTTTCTGTACTGAAAACTAACGACAGTTCAGAATCCGTGTTTTAGTTGTCAGCGCTATAAAGTTCAGGATGTTAGAGCTGCAACTTATGAGATCACAGATTACAGTATAAATAGTTGGTTGCATGTAACAGCCTTATTTGGAATGCTAAGTATCTGTAGATTCTGACATCTGCAAAGAGTAGCAAAGTAATAATCAAATTAAGAAAGGTTCATTAATATAAACAGCCAACTAGATGCAACAATAGCAATTTTATTAATAATTTCAATCAGCTCAACATGTTTCGGGCGATAATTTCGCCTATCCTCAGGAACACTAGACTGTGTTTACAGCTTGAGGTATAAAGCACCGAAGAAGTTGCGTGCTGGTGACAAGGTCACATGTTCAGCTGATTGAAATTATTAATAAAATTGCTATTGTTGAATCTAGTTGGCTGTTTATTGTATCAATGACGCACGGTCACACAAACATCAAAATTAAGGAAGATTGTTAGGACATGTAGCTTGCATGGGAGCGAAGATAAATACGGGATGTCGGCCTGACGGATGTCCCAGTATCAAAATTTGTACCCATAAATCAATTCATTCTGCAACGTGTGGGTTGAACTGTGACAAAGACAAACTCCGGAAGCTTCTGTTTTTTTGTTTTACCACTCCCTACCTTTGTAGAGTTCAATTTGGACATAAATGCTGGCACGACAAGTATCCAGGCTATATTCGACCTCTGTCCACGTTTTTTTGAAGTGTGTTTTGGGATACCGTAGCCACGACATTCCTTGCGCGAGCTTTCAGCTGCTGAAGATCGTTGTTTTTTTTTACCTGGAAAATGCGGCAAGGAACCGCCTTGGTCACACGACACCAGACGGTTGGATCCGGAAGGGAGAGACAATTTCCTGGCTTCCTAGATCACCAGACGGAACACCACTAAATTTTTTTGTCTTGGGTTGTGCGAAAACTTTGGTCGGAAGTCTTGGGGAGGTAGATCGGTTGGAAGAGGTAGGCTTAGATGGCAGAATCGTCCCTTTCTACCCTTCGCGGCTTAGGCGGTGTGTGTTTCGACGTCATAGTTGTCTTTCGTTTTTTCTGTCTATGTCTCTGTCCTTCGGTTTGTATATCATCTGTGGCTATCATTTTACATTATGTTAATATTATTTCCAGTTTTCCTACACCCATATACTTTATTCTTATTTACTGAAAAGTTATTGAACTCTTCCGTCTCACCTTCACGCTTCAACTTTTATCCAATTTATTACATCCTTTTTAAGAATTTTATTCGCATTGCTTCATTTTTCTGTTTTATTTCTTCTTCATTCCTTTCTCGTTTATTTTACGGTACTTTTAGTAACTTAACGCCAGGGGTGCTCACATTTTCCAAAAACGTACGAGCCATCACAAAATTCTAGGCGACACAAAGGCGACGTGCAGCAACTTCCGTACTGGGGACCCACAAATACACCCTACAAAATTTAGTCTCTTGGGCGACCTGGCGTCTGGAATTTGTGCACCCCTGACTTAACATTGTATAACGTCGAATGGGAGGATAAATTGATCCGTGATGAATTGGACATTATTTGCAAGGGGGCCGAGGTGGACTATTTGAGGTAGAATCGTGGCATTTGCCTGGGGAACTGGACAACACCATGAATAATATCTGATTACCCGACTGAGATTGGAACCATGTAGAAGTGGAATAGAAACCTACACGCTGCTGCTACGCCCTGTCTTCCACGTTTTGGTGATTTCCTTATAAAAGCTGATGTCATATAAAATAGGACAAATGTCTTTAATGTTATTTCAGCCTCCTCACGTTGCTCGTAACGGACATATTTGGCTATTGACATCATTTATTTTATGAAGCTATCCCATTACAGGCCTGGACAGGGCCAGAGAGTTCCAGGAGGCTGAGGCTCCTAGATTTCAAGACAGTCGGCACCTGAAGGTGGTAAGGTTGTCAGCCCTACGCACCGGCCGTAGTGCGACCAAAAGGATTATGTCAATGAAAAATTCCAACGACACCATCGGGAATCGAACCCGCGACCTTCCGCCTTGTAACGCAGTGCCTCAACCAACTGCACCACCGCGTGATTTGTTTTATAACCTGAAGTATAATACTTTTTTTGTAATTGAGTTACATGATGCGGTAATATTGAATATGTATTTTATAAAAATATAACCTGAAGGTGTGAACTGGAATGTTTTGTCATATAATTTGGGTTTGTAGGGGGATTTGTAATGGCGGTGATGAAACTTCGCTTTCCTAACAGTAGGAAAACATCGTAACGTGCTTAAATCCCCCACGGCCATATTTCCCAAGCCCTGACAGTCGTTTATTTCTTCAAGTGTCACCGCTCTTGCTGCATTTCTTCATATTCTGTCGATTTTGTTTGGATCGATGGTTTAATACGTCGTCATGTGACATTCTTCGAACAGGCACGGCAGTTGAAACGTTTCACGAATTACAGAACGTAATTTAAAACAACCGTAAGGAAATATTTTGATGTTTTGCTGACCGTGCATCTCAGTATAATCCTAGTAATTAACCAACTTGATGCACAAAATCTTGTTTTATAATAAGTTTATTATATTCCTGTACATGTTTCGAGCACTATGTGGTCATCATCAGGAGGTCAAAATTGTATTATAGAGCATCTGGTATCATAACAGTCTGTAGGTTGGGAGAGGACCTCTCCAAACTTGTGCACCGGACGGCCACCTACAGACTGTGATGATACCAGATGCTGTATAATACATTTTTGACATGATGATGAGCACATAGTGCTCGAAACATGTAGAGGAATTTAATAAACTTATTATAAAACAAGGTTTTGTGCATCAAGTTAGTTAATTACCAGGATCGTAAGGAAAATCATAAAATAACACAGTTATTTTACTCTGTAGGTGTATTTTTTTATACGTAAAGACTTTTATAAAATATCTCTAATAGCTTTTAGTCTTTTGCAAAGTAAATTTGCATATTCCTGTGTTTATGACTTGTTCCACACCCTCTGTCTTTATGACGCACTTATGGATCCATGGAATGTATGTATGTGCAATCCTAGGCGTACGTTTAATCATGTCGCTGAGTGTAGGGAAATAACATGCCGTCGGTACGGCTCCTGTGACAGCTACCGTGCTCCAGGACCCGGTTAGCGATATGTAGGATTCATCCAACAGGCTTGTGTTCGGCGTGATGGAAATGAAAAATAAAACCGAAAATGAGTACACGTTCAATCCATGTTGATCCTGACAGGCTTAATAAGTGCTCGTTTCTCAAAGAAACGTTTGTATGGTGGCCCCAGTTCGTTTCCAAATGAATTACGAAATTTTATACTTTTTGGACTTGTTGCCCTTCAAAACCTATAATTTATATACGCTTATGTTGTTTTCTCTGTCACGACTCCACGGCGTTTGTGGATCTAGGCCTCCTCTATGAGTTCTGGATCACACAGGCACAGAACACTCGGTAGGACTCCTCTGGACGAGTTAGCGGCCCGTCGCAGTGGCCTGTATCCGACAACTCTCAACAATCACAAGAAACAGACATCCATGACCCCGGCGGGATTCGACCCTGTAATTCCAACAAGCGAGCTGCCGTAGAGCTACGCCTTAGACCGCGCGGCCACTGAGATTGGTTTTATATATACAAAGAGGTAAAGGTTAAGTGTTCCCGTTACAGGTCCGGTGTGTCCCAGAGGGTGGGTAGAGGTATAGCTCTACTCTTCCATGACCGCGGCACTAGAAGGGGGTGAGTGGTCAGCGGCACGCCCTGGCCGCACTTTACCTCCGGGAAATACCTGGTACCCATTTTACAAGAGGCTGGGTGGGCCCCAGGGCCGGTCTGGACGGGCGGAAAATCTCGTCCCCACCGGGATTCTATCCCGGACCGTCCAGCCCAAAGTCAGTCGCTATACCGATTGAGCTACCCGGCCCACTTTATATATATATATATGTATGTATGTATACGACTACCGGTTTCCATAAATTGATAATTAAGCAATTTATTGACGTGTGTTTATATCTCCTTGCGGTGTTCCCACCAGTACACCACTTACCTGCATCTCGTACCGAGCAAGAATGCATGGAGTCATATCTACACTTCTGCCATTCGCCTTCATGGCACGCTCAGGGACGCATTCAGCAGTTTGCCTTTGTTTTACACATGTTTGTAATTTTAAAGAACTGCATACAAGACACACATATTTATGACCTCTGGCCAAATAAAATTTTCACTTGCGATATTTTAGGTTCTCACAGCGGGGTTAATACAGATGAAGTTCTTGTGGTATGTTGAAACGGTGTCGACTTCTTAACCTTAAAGATGAAAGCACATCGGATACTATTTATCGCCTGACGCAGATTAACATTCCGGAATACTTAATCTTACTTAATTACTTACTGACTTATTTACTTACTTACTTGACGGAGCAGAGTCCTTCTTAAGAAACTAACCGGTTTTCAGCTAGTCAAGAAAAAAGTCCAAATATTTTAATCTACAAAATCTTACGTGTCGATTCATTAACTGTCGCCATTTTCTCAAAACTTGAGTGTCTGTTTGATCCTTCCGCCATCACGTTCGTTTAAATTCTACAAAAATGAAATACGTTTAAAAAAATCTACGTCTTATTAATATGTTATTACTGTGTCAAATATCAGAGCTTTACATCGTGTGTCATCATAGGTGGTCTTACCTAAGAACATCGAACAGTTGGAATGTTGGTAATAGTGATTATACTTACTTACTCCATGGTGCAGAGTCCTTCTTGAGCAGCTAACTGGTTTGCAGATAGTTAAGAACTTCCCCGCATTTCACGGAACCCGAAGGCTCATTACCGCACTCACAAGCGTCCGCCACCTGTCTCTATCCTGGGCAAAGTCTCCAGAGCAAGCATCCCGCATGTGAATGTTTCGTAACATAAGTGTTTAACGGAGAGGGGTTGTTAGCACCTCGCCCAACCCCCAAGCTGGAGGACCACCCCTCGTCGGCTGTCCGCGACGGCTTATTCAATATATTCGCAGCTACCCTCCTTATCGGAGGCCGTTCCTCTATCCGCAACCTGAGGACGCGCCATGCCGTGGTCACAGGGACCCACTACATAGAATAGTGATTATACGATAATAAAATATTCAGCCGTGGCGAAGCAGCACTATCGGTTGTTATCAGAGTTATCAGATGCGACAGAAACGAAGATGATAATTTCATATGTCTATGCGACAGTGAGGATAGTCAGCTGATATAGAAGCTATGAACCAAGCCGCAGCTGGTGATAACAAACGGGTTCCTTACTTTTGTCTGCGTCTGACGGTATTAATAATTCGAAGTTGCAGGAGGGCAATTGTACACTGTGGAATTCAGTGGAGTGTTCCAGCTTCGCTAGTCGATGTTTATTTTCGGAAAGTACATTCACTGCAATGTACACATTCTGTTTTGAATTACCTATTTTATTTCTTTAGAATGTTACAATAACAGTTTAGCGCAGGCATAGCAGCGCGCCAATCTTCTGTATTTGACACAAATTACTTTATATTCCATTTGATCTCGTGGAATAGCCTGCTACTGGAATCGGTTCGGTGTAGTTGATTATTGCCATCTCAAACGGTCCTGTATCCAGTGCGCAGTTGTTATTATATGAAAAGTCTATTTTGGCATTAAAATCCCTGCTTTTGTCGACTGAATATGCTTATGTTTTGTGCGATTCTTACAAAAACAGCATTTTATTCTGTCACTGTATTAACCTGTTGGTCGTTTCAGTGGAGACATTGTGCTTTCTGCGAGGCTGAAACTCTCTTCTAAAATACGCTTTGTTACAGTGGCTAAGTAAAGTTACAGTTATCCATGTGCATGCCGTGACGGCATTTAGAACCCTATATTCACAGCATAAAGCGTTCTGAATCTCGGCACTAGATGGAGCTTCAAGTTCCGTCCGTTTGAATCCAACGGAAGGAACCTTCATATGTCAATTGAATAGGAGTTTTTATTAACAACTCAGGAGCCGGGGTAGCTCAGTCGGTATACCGACTAGGCTACGGTCTCGACGATCCTGGGTTCGAATCCCGTCAGTAGCAAGGGATTTATCTCTTGTCCAAAACGTCCGGAACAACTCTGAGGCCCAGCCAGCCTCCTCTTCAATAGGTCGCGTGTTCTTGCCCGGGGGTAAAGCGGACGGCGGTCTTGAAGTTGATCTCCCTACTCCAACTAATGCGGAGCTTAAGAATGAGTGGAGCTAAACTTTTACTCCCCCTATATGTCTTTACGGCGTGGACGGGGAATACGTTCTTAACTTTTAACTACTCTTTTAGTAAGGTTTGCTATACATCGCCCACTGGAGGAAATATTAAAGAGTAATGAATTGGAGGGATAGATTATAGGCGGTCTGAGCCGAACTCGATTTGGTACCCCAACGTCTGTTTGGAGCGTCTTCAGAAGACTGCAGAAGATCTCAGGATAGACTGTATTTACGCAGAGTTTTGAACCCAGGACATCACGAATACACAGCTGGTGTACTGCCCAATCTACCACATTTGGTGGGATGATTAAATCGTCATTTACTGTCACAGTACATACGATGGCTCCAGCTTTATCCATTGATAGCAAAGTTCCCTTCGCACTTGCGAGCCCAGTTTCAGAAGCGAGCCCTGTATGAACGCAACTTAGTCATTCTGATGCATTCTGTAGCCCCCTGGCTACAAGCGATCGATATCAGATGCCAAACCCCTACCCTCTCCCCACCTTTGCCCCCCACCACAAGTATGCCATTACATCATTTATCTTTTAAGGTAGACTACATGAAGAATGTAAAGAGATAATATATGTCAGAGAAAATGGGATGTTGCCAGAGGCTAAAGAAAAGGAATTGACTTGTCGAATTTTGGGTATAAACCAATTTCCACGACTTGACTTCGTTTGAAATGCCTAATGGAATGAACCTGAACGTATGTCCAGCACGCAACTCTACTGTGGTCAGCTCTTGCCCACGTAAGCAGCCATTGTGGGTCTTCAAGTAGACTGAAGTTACAGTAGCTAATCCTTTTCTGTTTTGCTGTTCTGTTCTAATCTGTCCTCTTCTCCCATCTCGTCATCCCGCGTTTATCCCTCTCTCTCTCTCCCCCCTCTCTCTCTCTCCCCTCTCTCTATACCTATATATATATATATATATATACACACACACACACACACATAATACATACATATACAGGTTTTACTGAATTTTATTGGCCGATTTCCAAGAACCTGGTACGGATATCGTACAACTGACTGCAATATATATCTTGGTTTTGCATTAATCCTAATATTTCTGTACGCATATCTTTTCCTCTTTGTGTATTTATGTGCATTTTTTACTGCGGATTGTAATCCGTAAGCTAGATGTTACATTCATTTTTGTAAGTTGGATCCTGCTGACCATCACCGTTTTGTTTTTGTCGAGTTCGTAAAGTTACTGATATGTGTTGATAGAGACACAGTATCGCTTTTCGGTTAGATCAAGTAACGCCATTTGCTCACATCGCGGCTGACAGCACGGTGAGGACCACACGATCGCCTTCACTAAGACAGGGCTAGCTACCATGTGGTCCGCGGGTCGTATGCGACCCTCGAGGAAAGGATTTGCAGCCCTCGGCCGCCTGATTAGTTTCATAAATACAGTTTAATAAACACGATATTATAGTTTAATAGGTCTAAGGTGTGTTGAAAGACTAATGTTGAGTTAATTTCGGTCAGAAAACACAACTATAAATGTATGATACATGACGGTATTTATTGGCAAAGTAAATAACTACATGTTTCGGCCTAAAGCGGCCATCTTCAGGTTATCACAATTACATTTTTGCTCAAAGCGTGCCATAGACATATATATGACACTCTTTGAGCAAAATTGTAATTGTGATAACCTGAAGATGGCCTCTTTAGGCCGAAACATGTAGTTATTTACTTTGCTAATAAATACCATCATCTAGCATACAATAATAGTTGTTTTCTGACTGAAATTAACTCACCATTAGTTTAATAGGTAACACCAACCAATGAACAAGATTGTATTGTACACTTCCATATGTTATACTCTATGACTCTAACGTGTTTCGATCTTCGTCAGATCATCCTCAGGGAGTTTACATCAAACAAGGATACATAAAACACAAACGAAGTATCAAATAGATTAAAATCTTAATCTGTTTGATAATTAATCATATATACTTGTATGATATGAACTTTCTGAGGATTATGTGAAGGAGATCAAACATGTTCAGTCTTAATAAATTATATGTGAAAGTGTACATTTTAATATGAATATTTGTTGCTATTATGTATTAAATTGTTTATTAATTCAAGGATACGAATACAATTCAGATAATACAATAGGTCAACAGAACATAGTGTGGCAACTTACGAGCAGAGAAAGTATTTACAAACTCTATAACTCATCATCTGTAAGACAACACACATAAAACAGATATTTATATGTGTTTGATCGAATTTAGTAAAGGCCAACTACATTGACATTCAACCGCATATTTAGGGTAACTTATTTAACATTCATAGGTCCGTGCATCGCTAATATATTCGCAGAGTGCAACCAATAAGTTGCAACGTTTCACAATTTATTTATTCCTGTAAGACGCTCTACATGTTTCAGGCAGTTTTTCCGTCCATCGTCAGGAGCTCAAAACTGCACATACAGCGTCAGGCATTTGTTAGGCCAATACTGCTACCTGCAGGCTAGCAGCAGGTAGCTGTAACGGTCTGACGCTGTATGTGCAGTTTTGAGCTCCTGATGATGGACGAAAAAACAGTCTGAAACATGTAGAGCGTCTTACAGGAATAAATAAACTGTGAAACGTTGCATCTTGTTGATTGCACTCTGCGAATGTAACTTATTGTTTGTAAATAATGGTCTTCTAGTGCATTCATCCCCCCCCCCCGGTCCCTTTCGATATATGTGTAGACAAGTGCAGCCCTCATGCGAGACCTTACCGAAGTATGTGGCCCTCCTGTGGCTTGACGTTAGCCAACCCTGGTCAGAGCTGCTCCATCACTTCACATTCACAACAAGCAGGGAAGAAAACAGTCCTCAACAAAAATTGTGGAAATCCTGGAAACGATACCTGGATATATTTAGTTGCATTTTTGTTGATCTATACAATTCTGAGACGCTTTCCACCATTTCTTGGAGAGTCTGAAGTAATCTGTTTTTCAGTACAAGTGACTGGTCGAAAATATTTTCTCTTATTCTGGCATCCTTATGGATCGAAGCACCCCGTGAGCTAAGAAGTAGAATTCTCTTTTCTACAAAGTACATTTACTGTTTAGTATGCATTAAAGTCTAATGTAAGATTCACTGATTAATTATATTAATTTCTCTTCTTTCAGGTAAGTCGCTGCGTCTTTTCTGAACTATTAAAATGTCCCATGGTGTAGTCCAGGTAAGGAAACTTGCACGCGTTATCTTTCTTGTGTGTTTGCAAATTCGAAGCTGGCATTTCGAGGCAGTAGCTGCGTATAGGGAGCTTAGGGCGTATCTGTGGCTGAAACGGTTATGGATCTGCTAGAAAGAACGCAGTAGAGAATAAGAAGACGGGAGTAAGAGAGGTAATGTGCATATAACGTAACATCGAGCCGTTACCGTGGAAAAGCGATAAGTGTTGATAACTGCGTTCTTCTGGGTTGTTACGCGGCGAGTAGTGGTAATTTCATGCCGACGTTCCGGGGCATCTTCATCTTCAGATGGTACCGACTGGTTGTCCCCAAATGTCAGCAATAAATTACCACTATTCACTGCGTAATAACCCAAAAGAGCGTAGTTATCAGCTCCTTCGCGGCGGAAGCCTGAAATCACGCATAGTAATAAGTGTTACTTATTCTGAGTGTGTGTCTATGGCCTTAATGTTACTAAACATGTTAAATTCGAACGTCACTACTCTTTATTGCTTCTGTCAACAAAGCTACATGTTTCGGTCCTCCTGACGGACCATCATTAAGCATATAATTACATAAGTATCTAAAACACAAATATGTATGAAAGTTTAATATATTAATTGGCGAGGTTGCAAATATTACGGTCTTGTTGACAATTTTTGTGGCATTAAGTGGCGAATCTTGAATTAAATAGAAGATAGTACAATTTGTGAGCTCGCCAATTAGCATATTCAACTTGCATACATATTTGTGTTTTAGATAGTTATGTATTTATATTCCTGATGATGGACCGACAGGAGGACCGAAACATGTAGCTTTGTTGACAGAAGCAATAAACTGTTATGTTAGACGGCAAAATGTTTAGTGATAATGAAGTGTCACGACATAACGGGATGAACTCCATTAAAATTGTAGCCATAGTTATTTAGCATGCAATGCGCATGCGCCGTATTATATTGTCTTCTGTGACCTGTCCAGCTGTGCCATATTTTCCCGACAGTGTCTCATAAACGATACGTTTTTCGGAAAATAAATTTTATTGAACATAAAATGATTTTCTGTACAGCTTTCCTCTGAAACATTTCTTATTCTGAGAATTCAGCGAGATACTCTCATAAATTTGGGGACCACGGTAGCACAGTGGTTAAGGTGCTGCGCTACAAATCGGAAGGTCGCTGGTTCGATCCCAGCTGGTGTCATTGGAAGTTTTCATTGACATAAAATCCTTCCGATCGCACTATGGCCCTGGGGTCGACTCAGCCTCTAACAGAAATGAGTACCAGGAGCATTTCCTGTGGGTAAAGGCGGCCGGTGCGTAAGGCTGACAAC
>Ga0136643_10006397_pt1 | contig 16859 bp, 18 predicted proteins | sample TergutLab28metaG_FD_96883 | JGI IMG/M metagenome (GOLD analysis project Ga0136643, IMG submission 96883) | Labiotermes labralis P1 segment gut microbial communities from Petit-Saut dam, French Guiana - Lab288 P1 (version 3) (version 3) | ecosystem: Host-associated > Arthropoda: Insects >... | reverse complement strand
TTTTTGTGTGTATATGTGTTTGTGGTGTGTGTGTGTGTGTGTGGGTGGGTGTGTGCGTGTGTGGGTGTATGTGTGTGTGGGTGGGTGATTGGTTGTGTGTGTGTGTGGGTGTGTGTTTGTGTGTGTGTGTGTCCTGAATTCAGGACGCAACTTGAATCTAACAGACAGAGCCTTAAATTCTCTGTGCCATATTCTGCGAGACAAGTTTTTGCAACTGACGTTCTGCGGTTTAGCTAACTGAAATTCGGGTCATATTCAAAACAAGCAGGAAAGTCGCAAAGTTTTTTATTTCCACAGTGTTTTAGGAAAGAAATAAATGAATTGGAAAATCAGCGTAGAATGTAATTTTGAAAAAATGACAGGAACTATAGTTAACAGTTAAAGCTAGTGGGCATTCTGATATTCGTAGCGAGCTCTCTTTTAGAATTTTTATAAAATGAATTACATGGGGATCAGAATTGTTTTCTGTTTTGTTGTTGTTCTCATTGTCGTTTTTTACAGTTCTTTTTATCATATGACAGTACTACTAATACGATCTGTTTGTAGTTTTAACGAACGTACTCCACGTGTATGTTTATAGTGACTTTATTTTTGTTAAATATTGCACTCATGTAGAACGTTAACATTCTAGACCGTCGAAGTATTTTGGAACCTTTAATATTATATACAATTTTTTATTATATTCGTAATGTATTTACATAACAGCTTCCATCATCATCATCATAAACATCAATGATTGGACCCTTTGATCCGTTCCGTCTCCACAGTTACAGCTGCTCGCGCCAACGCTTCTTCGGTCTTCCAATTGTTCACCTTCCTTATGTTCTGTAACGGTATGATTTCAATGGGATTCGTTTTTGTGACATTCTTTGCAGTTGTTGCAACCAGTTCCGCCTGTATTCATCTATCTTGCCTAGTATGCCTGTAATCCGTAGTTCGCGGCGTATGTAGTCATTTGTCTTGTGGTCATAAAGGGTGTAGTTTGCCAGAGGTCTCAGTAACTACATTTTTGCTGCTTCAATTCTTCGTCTTTGCAAGGCTGTTACAGTCCAATTACCAGCTTTCATATACTTTGTAAATAGTAAATACTTTGCCTACATACGGAGCTGACCTCAGAACGCAAAGTTTACGACTTTGATTTTTATGTCACAGTACAAGAAATTGAAATTTACAGTCTATGGCAACACATTCTTATGTTGGCCTAACTACAATAATGTATATATTGGTAATTATTAAATATTATATCTATGTGTTTTCCCTTGGTTATTTGTCTTGCAAATGCATCACATCCTGAAGTGTTTGCCCAGTTGTAAGAAATGCATATTAACCCTTACCCTGCTAACGTGGAGAATATGGTGAGCTACCAATAATGCCAGCAAGTGGCAAATGTCGTTTAAAGGGTTAAATGTCATTAGGTTTGTGTGTTTTTATCGCGGTTTTCCAGCTCGCAGATCGAATGCTTTCTGTGCATTTTATGTGTCGGTCGGTCGCTCCTGCCGAAGGTTCGTTTTTGCCTCGCAAAAGGCAATACTGAATTGCGTGTTTTGAGTTCGTCCACAACTTTTATGTTAAACTTTTTTAATTTGGAGTATAATTCATCGAAATATTTTCATAAGCCCACTCAGGTTTTCGTGTAAAGTTCCTGACATTTCTTCTCCGATTTTAAACAAACTTGAATTTTCTCAACAGAGATTAAGGAAATTCCTCAATATAAAATTTAGCGCAGCTCCGTCCAATAGGAGAAGCGATGTTGTTCCGTGTGGACGGAAGGACTCTAGATAGACGATCAGAAAAACAGAGTTTTATCACAAAGCTTTACGGAAACTTTGTGAACGCGCTTAAATGCGCATGTGGTCAAAGACTTATTTATCTTCTACGTTACACCAAACATTTACTCTCTTTTAAGTATGAAAGGTAAAAGTCAACTTTGTATACGCACTGAGGCTCTGTACAGGCCTTATGACCCTTAGAGGAAGTAGAAGTATGACTCTACTCTTTCTCGACCACGGCACTAGAAGTGGGTGAGGGGTCAGCGTCACGACCCGGCCTCTGTTTACCCCCGGAAAAGACCCGGTACCCATTTTACAGGTGGCTGGGTGGACCCCAGTACCGGTCTGGAGAGGTGCGGAAAATCTCACCCCCACCGAACGTTTATCCCGGGACCGTCCAACCCGTAGCCAGTCGTTATACCGACTGAGCTACCGGGCCCACTCCTTTTAAGTATACATCTGAAATAATACTGAGTTTAGCTGTCAGGTACTGAATTGTGAGTAAGCATTAGAAGAGAGCATGCTTTTTTGGGAAGACAGTGACGTCACTTTCACGTGATGTAAACAAACATGGCGGCGGGGTCAATGACCTCTAAACCGGAAGTGGCGTATTATGTAAACGAATATGGCGGACGACCTTGCCTCCGGCGGTCACGTGATGTATAGAAACGTGGCGGATGACCTACTTATGGTAGACTGTATTGCGCCTAACTTAACTTTAACCTCTGATATGTAAACAAATGATGTAGTATGTAAACAAATATGGCGCCCAACCTTGCCCTAGGCGGTCACGTGATGTAAACAAATATGGCCCATGAACTAATTTCGACAGACATTATGCCGCCTAACCTAACCTTAACCTCTGATATGTAAACAAATGAGGTAGTATTTAAACAAAGATGGCGGATGACCTAATTTCGGCAGACAGTATGGCACCTAACCTAAATTTAACATGTAAACAAATGACGTGGTATGTAAACAAATATGGCGGATGACCTCATTATCCCTGGCTTTATGGCGCCTAACCTAACTTTAGCTTCTAATTTGTAAATAAATGACGTAGTATGTAAACAAAGATGGCGGAAGACCTAATTATCCCAAACTGCATGGCGCCTAACCTAACTTTAGCCTCTGATATGTAAACAAACGAAGTAGTATGTAAAGAAAGATGGCGGATGACCTAATTATCCCAGACAGTATGGCGTCTAACCTAACTTTAGCCTCTGATCTGTAAACAAATGACCTAGTATATTAACAAATATGGCGGATGACCTAATTTCGGCAGACTGTATGGCGCCTAACCTAACTTTAGTATCTGATATGTAAACAAATATGGCGATGGTTGCATGGTGTAAACAAATGACGTAGTATATGAACAAACATGGCGGATAACCTAATTATGTCAGACATTATGGCGCCGGCTATTATTTTCAATGAGCGCTAACCTAACTTTAAGGTTCACCATTTTGAATGAGCGCTACTTTTAAATTTGTTCTAACCTAACGTTAAGTTTGAATTGGAGCTTTTCGCCATTTTGAATGAGCGCCACTTTTATATTTGCTCTAACCTAACTCCGCCATTTTACCATATGGCTGCAAACGCTCTAACTTTAAATGAAACCTAACATTGAGGTCCGCCATTTTTCCAATATGACTACCTGCGCGCTACTTTTAAATTTGTTCAAGCCCAATTCCGCCATTTTCCAATATGGCGCCAGCGCAGTACGTATAAATTAAACCTAACTTTAAAATTTGAATTGGCACTTTCCATTATGGCGACCAGTGCGTTAACTTTAAATTAAACTTCTTATGACTTGTGTTTCTCGTAAGAGTTGGCTGAAGCGGTAAGATTCCGAACTCAATAGTTGAACTGTTCTAGGTTCGAATCCAGCGGCCTTAACCATCTCTTTTTTTAAAGGATCCTATCCCTGGTATAAAGAAAATAAATAAAGACACAATTTACATTTTACAAACACATACAATGGAAATTTTTTTATTCTTTCAATTGCATACAATTTTAGGTTATTAAATTATCCACACTTATAAGCATTATTTATCATCAGAAAGAGACTGTTTTTATATTTTATTTCATTCCACAATGGATTGAAATCAATGGCGTTTATGTCTGGAGGTGTAGAAAAGGACTTGGATTCAAAACACTTATTGCGCCACGCTACAAGTTCTTCATGGATTCTACCGTATTTGATCACTTCTCTTTGTATGCAAACACTTGCCAAGTACAGCAGCTGTGACCAATCTTTTTTACTTAGATGCACCTGAGTTTTCTCACTCGTGATGCTGATACACCGTCCACAGTACACTGAGAGGGTATGTTGTGAGTCACCAAGTTCGTGCACTTCATTCTTCGGAATATCACCTTTGAATATCACCAGAATGAACAACTGCATCTCGTTTAACACTGCTTGACCAGAAGGAGTTCCAATCTTCACTTGCGGTTTGAGGTTGTCATCATTGAGGTAGATGGAGACGTACTTTGTATTTTGCTCGTTGAGGTGGTAGGTACGGCGAAGTAACCCCCACGCAGTCATCTGGAATACATTAATGAAATACCGGTTGAGGATGGCACTTTGCATACTGCAGAGTAAGAATGTGAAAGTTGAGCCACTGCGCTAATATATAGGCAGTCCGCAATGCACAAACATGTTTAGACTTGTTGTGGCATGTAAACATGCAACTGATGGCCGGCAGACTTATGTCGGTAATTGGAGGGTATCCTAGCTGAGTGCTGTCAATAACGGTACGCTCAATAAGTCCGCTGATAAATTGTGTCTTCTGGGGCCCGAAGCATTAGATTGCAACAGCGGATGATGCCTCGCGATGTAACACAGTCTCCAGCTCTGAATATAGTACATCACCATCATTCCAATTACAACCGTGGTCAATAGCTTCATTTATTCGGGCGTTAAACATTGGTAATTCCTCCCAACCTTACGGCCTCTTAAATACATACGACGCAACCCTGTTACTCTGGAAGTCGACAGCCGCAAATTCCTTGACCAGGATATCACCATCTCGCCCTTCCAAGTATGTGAAATCAATCACTAAGAGAGACATTGTCAACTGATAGAATATGAGTGTACGTACCTTATTTATATTTGTGGTTTGCACGACTGCTGCTCCTCCAACCGACCGCAATCGGGACACAATCCAAACTGAGCGCGGAATATACGCACTGCCTTTTTTATCGTTGGAGGTGTAGCGAGCAGTAATGAAAATGTTGACGAATGACGTCATCGATAGTCCTCTGGCTCTGTGGAGTGCGTACAAGCAGCAGTATTGTCCGCAGACATTCGAAGTTACACCCTGTAGTGTGTGGCGTTTAAATATCCAAGAAATTGAGTGGCACTGCAGGTATGCAATGATTTCAAGTTTGAATGGCGGTAGTCCGTACGAATCAAAATACTCGGCCTACCCATAGTCGGAAAAACAGAGAGCTACCCAATGCGAGCCGGGCATATAATGCTTATCAAGGCTAATGGCAATTATCGCGGGCCTTATAAGTGTGGATTGTAAAAGATCTAATGGATACACTCCTTGAAAGTAGTTTACAAGTTTAGTTAAAACTTTAGGAATTTGAATGGTATTCATTCTACTGCAACGTTCCTAGAGTGGTCAATTTCTATGTATCCTGGGAATTCAGCATACAAAATGCATGTCACAGGTTCAGGCAGCGGTTCTTTGAAGCGTGACTATATACGCACATTTCCTTGACGAGGTAAACTTATATGCTTTTCTCAGCATCCCTATCAGGTGTTAGGTCAAATCCTAATACGTAGAAACACTTTGTGAACATATCCAGTGTAATTATGTGAACACGGTAGTCGTGATGGATACCCTACTTGAAAATAGTATTTCGTAAGCCCTGGTAGCACCAAAGGTTGAAGAGCAATCAATTGTCAGCGGTTCGGAAGGGTTCGGAACTCCGTTTACGAATAGCACAAGATTCGTCCTATCATAAAGATGAAAGTGGAATAGATACGTACTGGCAGAACCAACGAATGCTGTGTTTTTAACGAATGCTAATGAGAATCCTTTCGGGAATTGGTCCAAGGAATGCATTATCTATAGAGACTTGCTGGGCCCCAGAACCCGCTGTAAATATTTTAATCTGAGTATGTGTAACAGGATAATGTGCTTTGCGCTTCATAGCTAAAACATTAGCATGAGCTACTAGAAGAGGGGTTTCAATTCGACTTGAGTGGTAAAACAGTAGCGTCCAAGGTCTTCATACGCACTTTGTTGTCGTCTGAAGGGGCTAAAAGATAAAACGATTCTCGTGCACGTGTAAGTTTATTGTTCATGTCAACACCGTTAATTAATTTAGTTATTATCTGAATTGAACAAGTCAGCATATAGTTCAATAGTGTTACCGCTGCTAAGGTAATTTAACGGTCTGACGTAACCACTGTAGTCTTTGAGTTCTCGAGACGAATCGAGGTACCAAAAGCTGGAGACTAGATGCGTGCCAGACGCGCCAGAACCGTACTTTAGAAGCTTTTCGACGTAAGCCTTGTAAGGATAGTTCGTCTCGTGAAGAGTAACTGGTTTACCGTTTAGCGAGATAGTGAGAGAACAAAACATTGAATTTAGCAAGTTGTCAACTTTCTATATCTGATCCAAGTTTAACACGCAAGAGTAGACGAACAGAATTTAAATCAATGTAGTAATCGCTATGGCCCGATCAATTAAATTCGAACAGGGCGGGGTTGTCTGCTGGCACAAAAGGTTTGTATGTAAAGGTGTGACTATTTACGACAGATGTTTGAATACTGCGTTTGAGGAAGATGTCAAGCCCCGACTTTAAGTACTCCATTAATTTTCTGTGAACATATCCTTCACCTTCCTACGTTTGCCTCGAGACTAAACTTTTTCCGACTTGCGCTTCCTTTTTAAATCCAAGCCAGGCCCCGTCATCTTTTTAATCTTTTCTTGGAGGTTACCCTTTGCTTCACTGAAGCGATTTTTGAAAATAGCATCCACAGGCTGTTCTGGTTCCTTATTAAGAATATCAGTAATTATATTGGAACCTGTTTTGAACGCCTCTTTTCCGACCGCTTTTGCACCTGAATACAATAAAGGTTTTACAAAACGGAACAGCCCTCTCAAGAAGGACCCTATTCCGTTACACTTCTACATCCTGAAGCTAGCCCCGTAAACAGTACCAATCTCACCACTGACAATTTGATTGACGTAGTACCGTGCCTATCGATCCAATGTAAGTGTCATACTGAAACTCATTACGCAGAGGACTACTTTTTAAAGTGTAATATTACCAAGTATGGAATATCGCTATCTTCAAACACATTTTCACCAGTTTTTATAACTAAAGGAATCGTAATTGACTCTATAAAGGACTGTTCCACTGGCTTGTATAATGGGTAGTCAAATCTATGATAACCCGTGTTCGATGGGAAGTGCAAGGAAGTTAGTAGTTGCACATAAGAATCTACAACCAAATTTGATTTGATAATATCTGTGTAAATGTATAAGGGTTCAGGCTGAGCAAAGTTAAAATTGTCTTTTGTGGATAGGTTCACTGTGGAAGAACGGCAATTAGCAGGGTTCATAATTGTTTCTACTGAATCGTGAATACCGTTATATACACGCCCAGAGAAATAAGAAACTAAATTTTTGTTAACCATGATGGAATTTTCCCCGCGACATGAATTAAAAAGCTCTTCACTTTGCTTCTGATATTTGTTTATATAGTTGCTGAAAATACAGACAAAATTTTCGTTTTTGGAATGTTCGTAAAATTGAGGTATATTTGTGAGAGGATCAAATACAGATTCATAGTGTATTATAGGAAATATGATTTCCTCCGAATCTAAGCGAAATGTATTATGCAAGGGCCTTTTTTTTACCCTTTAGGATAAAAAATTTCGATTAGGCCAACCTCGCATTTACCTTGTTCCAACTCGAGTGGTGTAGCCAGTTTGGTTCTAAACTCGGCTATTGTGTTGGCCTGGAAATAGTAACCGGAACTGTCTGAAGGCAATGTTACGTAAAAGTGATCCATTATAATTTCTTGATATCGGTCGCGTTTATCCAAGAATTGAACGTCGCGTCGTATTCTCTCCACACGACAACATGTTGTTTAATACCATCATTGTTACGTGTGCCTACTATTTTATCTATTTGGAACTCGGTTTCGGGCGATACAGTAACTTTGACAAGCTCGTAATTGTAAAACTGAACTTCGACATGCCGATCCTGCAAGTCTGATAGTTCATAAGCAGGTTGGGGCACGCGATGAATAACCTTAACAACACGGAATATTTCTTTTGAAAATGTTTGTTCATACCCCTTGGCAAACCTCACTTTCTCTTTCGTTATTATCACAAGATCTCCTACTTTAAATTTAACACGACTTTGATGAATTTTAGCCCTCAGGTTGTTCACCTTTCGCCACACTGAGTAAGTGTTGAAAGGGGTGGCTTTGCTTGGAGGCATGCCTGTTGTGGAATGCACACAGCTGTTAATACCTATTACAAGTTTATTTGTGACGTCCAAGTAACGGTATGTGTTATTCTTGGTGAAGAACTTATATATCCTGGACTGTAAACATCTCTGGAAGCGTTCCACAATGGCGCCCTTTACGTCGGGGTTGTAAGTCGTATGAAAACTTACACCCTGACGTTTGAAGTACTGCTGTACAGTTGCATTAACAAATTCAGTACCCTTGTCCGATTGTATACTAATTGGTTTTTCTATTTTGAAATAAATATTTTAAAGCTGTAGTAATGGATGTAGCAGTCTTGTCCTTTAGAGCTACGCTCCAGGCGCATCGTGAAAATGTCAATTACGTTTAAGAGGTATTTGTACTTATCGTTGTATTTCGAGAGGGAGCTTAAATCTGCAAGATCCACTTCCCAAACATCATCAATATTGTTACCGTATATTGATTTCGAGGGAACCTCGCCCTTACTGGTTTATGTAAAGTGTACTTGTCCAGACCCGACAACCATTCTTCTACATCTCTTTTATTATTTTTATCGGCCTTTACCAACTTTGATACTGAACCAAACCCTGCTGCGTGTTTAGTTTCGTAATAAACTTTAACCAGATACATTATTATTGTACCGATTCCCAAGGTACTCCGTGTTTGTCGGTAAACAGTACGAAATAAACTGCTATATTTAAGTCCCTTTGTTGGATTTAATCTTACCTTTGGGGCTATAATTAACTGTATGCGCGTTAGACTGCAACTTTATTTGTTTATACGCTTGTCTTTCTTGAAGAGTGACTGCGTTTATATCAGGTTTAGATTTTGTTAACAATTTACACAGTCCCTGAGTTGCCTTGCACTTTCTACCATCTATACATACGTGTTTATCTTTATATTTAAAACTTGAAGGCCCTGTTTCAAAAGAACCGTCAGTATCATCTTCATACACGCCAAACGTAGGGTCGTGCGCCACTTTACGTCTCAAAACGTTTCGAATATACTCTGAATGCACAGGTGAAACATTGGTTTCTGATTCAGACTCCGTTTTAAACACAGGCACTGAACCGATTATACGTTTCCGTTGGGTTTTATTTTTAAAACTCGGTTCTGCACTACCAGCTTCTATAATGGGAATAGGGATGAGTTCCCGTTTTTTTTTTTTTTAGTTTTCAAGTATGAGTCTTGATGAAGACGAACTTGGGTCCATTTGTTATAACTTTCTTCTATAGTTTTAAGAATTTCTTTAACCGGCGTTGGTGGTAGTGTTGTTTGACGAAGGTTTTCTCACAATTCCGGAGGAACTAAAATTATTTGTTTCAACGCCATTAGTTAACAGTTTTTAATTAGTGTTCCTATTACAACCGGCAAAATACTTATGAGCAATGGAACTATAAACCCCCTTTTATTAATTAAAATTTTCCGTTTAGTTTTGAAACTAATCTTTGGATCATTTAACTCACGTAAACGATTCTTATATTTACTCAATTTACTCTTTTCCTCTTTGGATAGTTTATGATTTCCATTTAGCGTATTTATTGCACACTCGACAATAGTTTTTATCAAGTCGTCGCCGCCAGATGCAAGTAACGCACGTCTGGGTTGGGGTTTAGCATCTTTAAATTTGTGAAAGAAGTGTAGCTGCGACTTCAACTGGTTAATTACCTCGAACAGGTGCAAACACTTCTGAAGTTTTCCCCGGAATAATCTTTGTTCCAAATCTCTAAAGATCATTAATGGATTGTGTCAAGTGTTAGAATAAATACGTCTGCGGATGTTTACACACTTGTAGGTACGTCTTGTGAAAATTTGAAATGTTTTCGGGGTAGACTTGTCGGTCCAAGTGCACAATCTCTAGAATTCTTAAACTCAACTATTTACTTGCCATTTAAAAAATATCACGCGATGGTGGACTTGGTGAAACAAGTTTTGTGTAATTAGTACCAGCCTAATGTTAGGATGATGTGATCCTTTGGTAAATAAATGGCTCACTTTTGTAGAATAGGCAGAGTCCATCAAATCATCCAACACTATATGCGTAGGTATATTTTCGGGGTTTACAAAGTCTGGTACTCCTTTAACAAATGATACGCTTTTCAGATGATGCGGGGCGTTATTTTCACTATGATACCACACAATGTTTTCAAACGCAAGGTCACTTAGTTGCTCCCTGCACTCCAACAATCGTATAACAAAAGTAGATTTACCACAACTGCTTGGTCCTGCAACGGTTAGCGTGAATGGATGATTCAGCTTCAAAGTCATAATATGAAATGAAATTTAATGCATAAAACACCCCTATTTATACTTCTTAATAGTAAATAAATAAATAACCTAATATCCATAAGGAAGGGAGTCAAAATTGCCCATAAGCCGATGCTTCTTAAAAACGACCTTGTACTCCGTCTCGGGTTCTGAAACCACTACATCGCCATGTTTTCGCTTGATCTTCCGCGGATTGTGTACATGCACTGGCGGGGCGTTTTCTAGTATCATATCCCTCAAGGTGGTGAAGTTTACAACTTTTGAATTCTCATAATTCAATGTTATACCCTTCACTTTACACTTTGTTGCACGTTTTCCGGTCGAAGGGCAAAATACGGTAAAAGGCATAGTTTTTTGTACCACCTGACACAAATTCTTCTACAAAGGAGCAAGAGCCATACTCCTCTAACTCAACTGTGAGGTCGCCCAGATAATCCCCTGTTTTGACTTTTGGGGGGTCATTTTCCTTCTGAATGAAGATGACCTAGTCTGTATCACAGTACAAAAAAGACTCCCCAAACTTACTCAGATACTCGTACAGTTTTTGCGGAGCTTGGGTTGTCACGTAGGCAGCTCCCGCCACGTTAACATTCTTCCCTACAGCTACGTTGTCTTAGGAGTATTTTCAAGAGACCTATGCCGCGTCATCGTTCAGAAATATGACGTTTGTAACCTCAGTAGCCGGACGTAGAAGAGCTCGTAAAACTTTCTCTGAGTTCACAATAGTAGTCTGGGTCTTGTTTTCGTTCTGTGCCCATTTGCCCCAATTTGAGTTCAATTTGAGTTTAGCCAAAGTTCGTAGCCCTGCATTTTTTAAATGGATGCCTAGTCTAGAGCAATTCCCTCTACGAGCCGATAGTCCTCAATGTATCTGTCCTTGTCGTCTTCACTTTGACCCAGGATGGGTTGCCGGATGGTTCCTGTTTCAATTTTAAGGACATTTTTACGTACTCTATAAACAGATCTCCACTATTGGTGTCGTTATCAAAGCACGTCACCTCATATTCCCAAAATTCAAACACGTCCATTACATCATAACCCATCTCTACAGCCTTGCGGACTTCATCCACTACCCATGTACCAACTATACACCGCTCCTCATCAGAGTGTTACAATTACCTTGATTCATTGTGTCGGCACAAGCAGAACACAAGGGGAACATTCCTTTGGAGTTGCTTTTGTACGGAAAACCGGATGATAAAGTTTCCTAGGAGGCAGAACCTTACATTTGTATAATACCCTCCCTATCCAACCAGTCAGGGGGACAGTGTGAACCCACGTACACCTTCGGGTGGCCGAAGGGAAACTTGCCATATTTACAAATCTAGGGGTACAGACTTATAACGTCCTCATAGTGGATCTTCTCCCGTTCCTTGACTCTATAATATCTTTTAGTAGCTTCGGTTCTAATCCCGTAAAAGGCATCTCGAATATTTATGGAAAATTCTTCACATAGGGGAGCCAGCAAAGTTCATTTTCAAGGCCGGGATTTTCACTCAACAGTTTTCTAATCTCGCACCCCCATATCGAAACAACCTTATAACCAGCGTTTTAGATTTTCTGCAACCTCGCTTTAGTTTCCTCATACCTGTTCTCCAAAGATTCCTCGGTCCTACCAATGGGTTTGTGTGGATTGAGCATGCAAAATACCCATGCCAAAAGCAACATAGGTACTGAAAGACTTCATTCGTCTCTTCCCATTGGGTACCCCAGCCAAACGAACTTCCCTCCCATTACCGGCATGAGAAACATTATTACGCGTCCGACCAGTGTACGCCAGCCATTGAAGAGCCTGAACAGACTTACGATTCCCCATTCGGTAGCCCCATCTCGGGATAATAACTACAGAATCTGGTTTCAGAAACATGGTCCGGAACACCTTGTTGCAAATGGAAGATATTGTAATGACTTGCCGGAAGGGGTCCATCTTGATCAATTTGAAAAACAAATTCCGAAAAGTACAGCATGCCTGCCTTAGTACCTTGACATCGTCCATGCAGTTGGCCAACATTTCCTCCATATTGTTAAAAAATTTTGTCCTTTACCCCCTCATACCAGACCGAAAATTGGGTTCGTTCATCACCAGACATAAAGTCTGCCCTATAGAACATGGGTTCGGGATGAGAGCCCACATAATCCAAATTGTTGGCATTGTTGAAGAAGTGGCGATAGTACACCTCTTTGCATGTGAGGTCAAATGATTTGGGCACGCTGTTTAGACTCACTGGCAAATAGTTAATTGAATATAGAGAGTGGAGGTTCTCCACAACCATACTAGGAATTTTGCTTCCGTTCATTATCAAATGCTGGGCCTATCTCAGTTTAAGAAACCTTCTAAGAAGAAACTGTGCGTCGTATCCACGACGGTTGTGTGAAATAACATAAACTTTTCCGCGAATGGTCGGGACTGCCAGAGATAATCAATAAATTTACCTACGAAATCTTGCCAGTACGCATGGACATACCTCCCACAATGTTCAAATCGACGCTCAATTCATCTACGGCTTCACATTTAGAACAAATTTGCTGAGCACATATGAGGTTCGGTACATGTTCCAAAGACCCATGACGCTTCTCAAGGTCTTGTGTGCACTCCTCATCGAAGAAAACTTACAACAACATGTCTGACAACTTGCTAGGCTTCAGTGGAGCCACGTAGCAAAAATGGCCTGAAGTTTGCTTCTTATTACAAATATTACAAAATTTCTTAAAAAATTCATGCTTCGAATCACCAGTTACCGAATAAATAGAATTTCGACATATTTGTCTCCACTGGCATACTAGCTTGCCTTTCACTTTCAGCGTTAAAGGATTCTGAAAACATTTCTCACTGAGAAACCATCTGTTGCATGTACTACAATACATGGCCTGATCCTTAGTACAAGGTGGTGTAGCAGTACACAGGGAGCAAACTTTGTCAAATTTGTGCGTAAAGTCGTATAATGTATAACACCCGTTACATATGTTCTTTTTCGCGTTAGCACCCTTAAGGTTGGTGATTACATTGTAGTGCTCATTGTCCCGATCATATAGTAAATGTAATTTCTTGGCCGAACGTGATTTTCCACTAAACATAACCCTATCGGGTTTCAAACCGTCAAACACAATAATTTGGTAGTCCGAAAGGTGGTCTTGAAACTGCTGGAGTTTCTCAAAGCCTCCGCCATTAGATAGATCAACACCGGGAGCCTTCAGGAGATCTTCAGCAGGTTTCTTCAACCCTCTACCATCCCTATTTGATTGGTACTTTGGGTCACCATTAACACGAGCCATAGCGATAATAAGTGCATAAGCCAAACAATTGAGAGCCGCCTTAACTGTAACGATACTCTTTTTAATAACATTCAATGACCGCCCCTTCGCCCTAACTGTACCCTTACCAGCAGGCATACTTACATGATCCAGATGTACTTCGAGACGGTCACTCAGACCAAACCTAGAATTGCTCTGAATCACTTTTCCGAGTACGGCCCAGACCACATCAGGTGTAAGCTGGTCGCGGCGACGTAAACTGATACCAACCACTTTATCCTCTACGTTCTCAGTATTGCGGATTCTCAAACCCACCAAATCTCTACCTGGCACGTCATTGACTAGATAATCTGTCAATGCTGTAATGCATTCCTTCAAATAGGTACCGGGGTTTTGCTCTTCAACCGGGGAATTAAACTTGATTAGCGGTCTACGCCCGGTCGCTTTAAATTTTGGTAAAAGGTATTGCGGTCTCATCCAAAATCATTAAGGGTAGCTGTTCCGACAACGGGTTGTTCCTACTAGTAGAGGCTATTTCCTCCCTGCTTACAGAGGGTGTCTGAGCAGGTGGAATAGCTCTCTCACTACTAAGAAACACTTTCTTAGCCATTATATTTCGATTTGTAATTATACCACTTACATGAAATTAAGTATTAAACTTAGTTCCGCAGCCTGCTGCAGGCAACAGGTATCGAAGACTGTATCGAACACAGTAGCGCAGGCTACGACAGGTATCGAACTAGGTAGCGTCGACACGTCTCGTAAAATTCAACCTTGGTAACGGAGCAGAGGTCTCACCAATTCGGAAGCATGTTCAGAATATTTCAGTAGGGGTCGCGTATAACAATTTATATCTCACCCCTAATGGTTTCACTAATGGCTTTTGTGATCTTTATCTGTCTAATGGGTTTGGCCTGAGGGGGTGAATATTACAAGTCAGCTAAGTGACCTCTAACACTAATGAGTATGGCCTGAGGCATGTACATGTGTCTAAGTGGGTTTGTGATGTTATCTGCCTAAAGGAATGTTAATGAGTTTAGCCCGAGGCGTAGTGACTCAGCACTCACTGCTGTTGACGACCTTGTGTGCATGTTCAACCGTGCTTACCCCCGAGGCAAATACTATCCCTCCCTTGCTATATCTTGTCCTCTCGCATGCTTAGTTATATTTAAAAGTAGCGTGCTATATCAACCATATTGTAAAAAGTTAGGTTATAAATTAAAAATTCCCGCCGTATTGTAAAAAGTAAACACACCGCTCTGGTTGTCATATTGAAAAATGTACGCGTACTTCTTATTGTAAGATAGCGCTCATCCTAATTTATGTCAAAGTCTACCGATCTACAAATATTACAATTGGGACTAAAATAATCTGCATAATTGCAATACAATAAAAGAACGTATAAGTTTTAATTACATTATTTATATATCAAAATAGAACGCATGAATATCAAGTAGATAATTTGCATATCAATTACGCTACTACATATTAATTAGGGCTACCTAGGTTCAGGTATCATAGAGTTAGTCGCATAAAAATTGGTCGGAGCCGGTCCGTAACGCCATAAGTTCAATGGCGGTCATTTTACTGTGATTGGTTTCGTGGGGTAAGGCGCGTTGACGTGGTTGGCCGTTTTTTGGGGGCGCTTTGATGTGATTGGTACCGTAAAAAGGGGCGGAACCAGCCGTAACATCATAGGGTCGGTGGTGTTGGCCTTTTGCTGCGATTGGTCGCTTTATGGGGTGCTTTGATATGATTGGCCGCTTAGAGGTAGGGTGCTTTGATGTTTTTGGTTGCTCTGTGGGGGCGCTTTCATGTGATTAATCGCGTGGTGGGGCTGCTTTGATGTGATTGGTCGCCTAGTGGGTGCGCTTTACCGTGATTGGTCGCTTTATGGGGGTGCTTTGATGTGATTGGTCGCGCAGAAAAGGGGCGGTGCCTGGCCGTGAGGTCACAGGGTCGGTGGTTGTGGTGCTTTAATGTGATTGGTCGCGTGGTGGGGGGGCGCTTTACTGTGATTGTTCGCGCTATGGGGTTGCTTTGATGTGATTGGTCGCGCAGAAAAGGGGCGGGGCCTGGCCGTGATGTCAGAAGGCCGGGAAAGGGGGTGCTTTGCTGTGATTGGTCGCGTGGTCGTGACGTCAAAAAAGTGGGCGGAGCCGGCAAACCCGGAGCCTCTCTACTAGCATTATAATTTCCACATACCGTACCTCACAAATATCTTAAAATTTTAAGTGTTTTTTTTTGTTATTTTGTTTGAATGGAAAATTCAATATTATTTTCTGCAAGACGACCAAAAAATCGAATAGAAATACATGAGGTCTACGTAATTTCGTTTCTGATAATTTCTCATTTAGAGATCTCAGAGTTACGTGTTTGAAGCTGCGTACCTGACATCTAAAAGGAGACGCCATTTCATATTTAAGTGTGCAAATTCGTATTACTGCAGTGCTGCAGGTGCAGAACAAAATGTCTCAGGTGTGGTACGTGTAGACGCCTGTGGCTCAGAGTACCTGTTTAATAAATTTAGGAGCACAATTTTTTGGTCTTGTGATATTATGTTACACGTTTCGCACAGATAGACTGTATTTGAATATATTCCATAATCTATGTATTAATCAGGCTCATAATGTACAAATATCCTACAAAATTCATTTCAGTGTTGTGGATATAATAATTTTCACAATATGATTGGCCGCTATTTCGGCCATCCTTAGGGTGATATTATTACAAGAATACAAAGGTACAATATGGTTCATTGTGTTTCCACATCATAACATTTAACAGTTTAATATAATGTAATTTAAAATTATATAAGTAATATAAACTCAGAGTGTGAGGATTGATAATAGTACCTTCGAGAGGGATGAAGAGTATGAATATTTGGGAACTTCTTTAACAAATCAAAATTCTATTCCGGAAGAAATTAAGAGCAGATTTAGGTCAGGAAATGCTTTCTATCATTCGGTGCAGAACCTTTTGTCTTGCAGGTTGCTATCCAAAAATTTAAAGATCAAGATATATAGAACTATAATTTTGCCTGTTGTTTTGATGTGTTTGAAACTTGGTCGCTGACATTGCGGGAGGATGGGAAGTTGAGGGTGTTGA
>Ga0136643_10006396_pt1 | contig 16863 bp, 9 predicted proteins | sample TergutLab28metaG_FD_96883 | JGI IMG/M metagenome (GOLD analysis project Ga0136643, IMG submission 96883) | Labiotermes labralis P1 segment gut microbial communities from Petit-Saut dam, French Guiana - Lab288 P1 (version 3) (version 3) | ecosystem: Host-associated > Arthropoda: Insects >... | reverse complement strand
TACAAATGTATGCAGTAGCCATACTGTTCACCCGTAATCCTTGCAACCCTTATGCGGACACGTGATGCCTGACAGTAATGAGTGTTTGTCCATTCTTAGTAGCCACTCCTCGGACAAGTTAAACAAGTTGTATCTGCTTTTGCCCGTTTTACATTTGAACGCTCTGTACTTAATGTGTCAACGACAAATAGCTATAAGAAAGATGAAGTAAGGACTCAACCCTTCGATGATGCTTGGGTTTAAATCAAGGCTGCTGCTCAAGATGAAGAGGGTTTACGGTTGCATTACTCATGTTGCGTTGACCAAACGTACTGTGCACCGAGGGTGACAGTGAAGAATTATTGAAGTCGAATGTGTTCTTTTGCTTAAAGCACCTCACCGTGAAGACGTATGGCGGAGTGGAGGTATAACTGCTCAAATTCATAACCTGTACTCTGCATGTGCGTAAGTGGTTAGCTAATTTACCCTCGAGGAAAGAGCCTTTGGTACACATTTTATGGGTGGTCGAGTGGTCCGCTGGATTACGTGCTGTGGGGCAAAAAGAAAAATTTCTGCATTTGTCGTGAACCGAACAACCCTCCGTCCTATGAGCGATACTGAATAAGCTGCCAGTAGTTTCAAGATTGATTGTGTAACAGCTGTAAGGTCTTATCATAAAACCAACTAGAAGCACCAATTCCTCAAATTTATTTTTAGAATAAAACTCTACATGTTTCGGACAGTTCCTCCGTCCATCATCAGAAGTTTTTCACTGTTCACACAACAATGGTATATGTCATACAGGTTTGCTGACAGCTTGCGAGCAGGATCAGGAAGGAATTGGTTCCGTCCTGTGTGTGCAGTGAAAAACTCCTGATCGTGGACACAGGAACTGTCCGAAATATGTAGAGTTTTGTTCTAAAAATAAATTTGAGAAATTAGTGCATCTAGTTGGTTTTATGATAAGAATTTATCACGATGCACGGTCACCTGACCGTCAAAGTTTTAAGGTCCTAATAAATATCCGTCAAACAAGCCATGTGTTTGATATGGAGAAACTAAAAACACTACATGTTTCGGCTTTGAATGAAGCCATCATCAAACTGTACAATATTTCATATAGAAGGTGTAATATACAACATTGAAAGTATATTAGTATTCTTAAATATCGTAAAAGCTTATCATAAAAGCTTTTAGTAATACGTCCAGACTGCTATGATGGCTTGTCACTGTTTGAGAGGTAGGTGCGTCCCATTTGACGGTATAACATTCTTCTTCTTATCCTTCAATCTTTTGATTGGATGGCAGCTTTCCCTCTGGATTTGTTGCAAGCCATTCTTTTCATTGCTGTATAACTGTCAGCTCCTATGTTTCTGTCGACTTGCTTTAAGTATTGTAGTCGAAGTCTTCCCACGGCCTTTTTTCCGGATATTGCTCCTTCAAGGATGTTTACTACAAACTCGTTATGCCAAATTATATGTCCTATCCATGAGTGGCTTCTGTTTTTTTAAATTTTTTAAAAGTTCTACATTAAAAACGTTAAATTCCTAGGCAGTGGCCAGAAGTACCTTAACCCACGGATGAAAAATCCAGAGAGTATTTTGCTTGATGTACGTTCTGTTGTGCCGGTCTTAGGATCCATGTGTTACATGCAGGGGGGGGGGAGTCGTATTGTGATACGTTGATGTTTACATATGCTAAATGTGACAATTCTGAGATCACAGGCGTGATTGGCGTATATAAAAATACATTTTCGTTCAGTAATGTTACAGATACGATCATGTTAAAGGATAAACTGGAAATATAGCCTAATGTTGGAAAATATGTTGTATTGACGTGGGGTGGATTTGTGTAAAGTCTAAGCGTAATTCTGTTGCAAAGTAGAGAAACTTCAAAGCCAGATGAGTAATATTAATAGTGATGTTGTGCAAATCTCATGACTTATCGAATTTTATCTTAAACTATGTTGACTTCCGTTTCTATCTGAATAAAGCACTAGCGATTGTAATTCATCAAACACTCACTATATATATATATATATATATATATATATATCCATAAAAAGTTGTTCCTCCTGAGGAAGACCACGAAGATGGTCGAAACGTTTTGAGTATGTAGTATGAATCCTTTTAATAGACACATATGTAAGAATGTTTTGATGGTGTTATGCTCTATTCCTCATGAACAGCACACCTGTATTGTTACTGATGTAAACGTTACCGACATGAGCTGCTTCTGTTCAAACGTTCGCCTGATTACCTCTTCCTTCCTCTGCCCTTTAATATGTAAAGCCAAGCCTACGGACCCTCTCAGGTGATCCTTAATTTGTATTACAGGTGGAGTGTAAGAAGGCCCAGCCCAAGGAGGTGATGTTGCCTGCGAACTTGGCGAAGACGCGAGCCGCGGGCAGAGGCGCATACGGTGAGTTGCTAATGCTGAACCCCGCCGCTGCAGTTGGCGGTCTGCCTCCTGGGGCTGGAGCGTCGAGTCTAGCGGCGAACACTGCCGCCGCTTACCGCTACACCCCGTACCCCCTTCCTGCTGCCGCGGCCCCTCACCCTGTAGGGGTGGGTCTCCATGCCGCTATGGTCCCTATAGCTGTGGCTCCTTCCAGCGCTGTTACCAACCCTAACTGTCTGCAGTACACACCAGCCACGACTCTATATAACATGGCAGGGGCGGTGCAGGCTGCCGCATCCTGCAAGCGCGCGTTCGCTGCTGCACTACGTCCACACCACACCCCGACCACCGCCGCTGCCCTTACATACAGTATGAATGACTTGCTCGGGGTTCAGGGGTTGGATATGTCGGCCATGTATCATCCCGCCATCCCCACGGCTGTGGGCCTCTGACCCATGTTTACCCCCTTACCAGGGCCACAGTGAAGAGGAGAGGGTACTGTTTCCATTATAGTGCCAAACTGCGACATCATGTCCCCTCTTGTACCCCTGTCATGCAACTGCAGTGTCGACCTTTACGCGTCATAATAGTATAGCAATATGTGCGTCTGTTGGTATGTTCCGTATTCAGGCTGTCGAAAATTGCATGGTATCCCTCGTGTAATGGTAAGCATATCGTGAAACGTGTGCTGTGTCCGTATAATTCCTGCTGCTCCACTTGCATTCAAAACTCATCACGAGACTACTTGGTCAATGTTCCTCTACCATTAAAACTACCCTTTGATTTGTGTCATATGCCACATACACAGCCACTAGCGTTTGATTTAAATCCATTCAGGGACTTAACGACATTGCTGTTGGTATGCAAAATGATTTTTGCATTACTTTCCCAAGTCCCTGCCCAAAACTTAGTAGATAATTCCTAAACAGAGTTGAAGGTGGTGGAAAGAGTCACACTACCTTCTCACTCCCATCCCATGCCCTCTCCTCTAAACGTGACGTAATTTACTTAAGTTCAGGGAAGAAACTGTGATTCCTTTTAGTGTAGACTAGTTTCATTAGTGCTTTAATTAGCGTTATTAACACAATAATAGTCCAACCAAAGCGGCCTCATTGTTAAAATAGAAACGTAGTGATGGGTTACAAGACTGGTAGGTATGATTTCTTAGCGACGTAAGGCCTGGTTAAACCACTTGTTGTGTACAGTATATGAAATTGGATGCCTTCAAGAAGTATCATACATTGATTTATATTTGTTATGTGCCCGTGGCAATGAGAGAAACTTAGTATTGTAACGTTGGTAGAGTGTCCTAGAATTCAGAGAGACGTGTATTAGTGCGCACTTTGATGTGTTCAGAATTCAGGGACTTCGAATTCTCAGATCTGTAGAAGTGGTAGATTCTCTGCGTGTAATCCGTCACTAATTGCATATTACACGATAATCACTGAAAACGGGTCAGCCTTTACTGATAGGCGTGTTGTAGCATTTGATGATTTACAGTGTTCCTGGGCGATGGAATTTGCGACGTCATCTTAGTAGTGCCGAGTGTAGTGGGCACAGATTTTGACCAGAAAGTAAATATCATAGTTAACGGCTTTTCTTGTCGGATGAACATATATTGATATGTGGCATGTTGTTTGGGCAACATATCAAGCTAGTTTACGTCATCTGAAGAGTCTGTACTAGTATTTTTAGCGGCACAAGTTATAGGCTAGTGTGTGCGTCAGTTAGCAAATATCGAGGGCTCTATACAGTCTGGAAAATCATGACGCATTTAACGAAAATAAATATACAGATATTATAATGAAAGAAGTAAGATGTAAACTAGTAATTTATACACCAATTAACGAATGTTATTTTTATAAAGTTATTTGTAATTAAAAAAACGTGTTTTTGTAGATTGTGGTGTAACCAGGCCTGCTTAGATTGGGAAGGGAGTGAGCATTTGAGACTTCAAAGTAATGCCAACTTCTGGCAGTGTCAAATGTGGTGGTTTAATAAACCTCACTATAGAAATGCGATGATGTGGCAGCGAATTTCTGCCTTCGTTAGAACGATCGTGTTAATACGTGAGAAATGATATTAGGATAATCATAACAATATGGTACAATACCCCTAGCTTGCACCGCCCTTTGCTGTGTCGTCATTATTCATGGTCGCTGCTGTACTGTTCAAATTTTCGACCGCATTCTGCGACCATGATGGCCAGTGGTATAATTAGTTACCATGGAGGAAGAAAGTAGTTTAGTTTGGATACTGCACTTTAGTCGAAGTCATGGAATGTAGCCTGGGCATTGAATGTAGTAAACTAATTGAATTCAGATGATGTTTTTAATTCATGTCATCAACCAACAATACATATGTCAATGCGACACGTGTGATTATCTTATTTTTTTCCAAAGTTTGTCAGTGTTGCTTTGCGTACATCCAGCTTGATTCCTGTATTTCTATGACAAGTTTTATAGCAATACCATAATAATTTGATACACATATGTAATTGTTTGGTATGTATATTGTCCGTAAAGAACACTATACACCACTCTGTATGTAAAAGTTACCAATATCATAATGTTTTCTTATTTTCTGTGCTATAATACCTTAAAAAGTAACACTATTTACTACTGTCTGGTGAATTAAAATGAATTAAGGTGAAAGTGAGAACTTTGTTTTGTTTGCAGAATGCTTTCTCTTATCATTATCAATGAAAAGTCGACACGTATAAAATTTAAGTCTAAAGTGAAAAGCAAATGTATTTGTCGCAGTGAAATGTTATTCTAAGGAGAATTCTTTTGATCAGGCTTATGTTTTCGTCCAAACCGCATAGTTTTTCTAATTTTCACCTTAATTAAGGGCAACCAGATGATTGATAATGATAATTCCGATATTTACATCCAATTATTTTAAATAAAATATCTGACTTCCAATTAAAACACTCATGAAATTTCATAATTGTCTATATTCTAATCATCTAGAGACGGTGTTGTCTAAATATGTGGTGAAAGTGTTTCAAATCCTAGAATTGAAACTAAAATTCTTCAAAAGGGAAGGTGGGGGAGGCCCCTTGTCGGTTCCAGGTTTGTGCACAGGAGGGCACCGAGAGGACGCCAGCGCGCCATTTTTATTTCACAGTAAGTCAGGTGAAGTAATCGCGACCCGGTATTTAGATGTTGAGTTGATTCCAGTAGTTGTTGGCGCGAGTAGACATACTAGCTGTATAACAAACATCACAGCTTAGCGCTTGCAATTGTTCTAGTGTCTGTCTGTCTAAACAGCAAGATATGATACCGTTATCAACATAAGATCCATATCACAATACGTTTATGAAATGTAGATTATTTATACTAGTATATGTTAGAAATAGGTAGATTATTTGTAGATAAGGATCATATCTGTAAGGAATATAGCACTATCAATTTGCATCTTCTATGCAATATTTAATAACGTTTATGAGCTCATTTGTAGTCCTCATTAGATAATAATACTAATTTTTAGTGAGTAGATTTTTTTACATTTTGAAAGAGAGACGTATTTATTTTATACAGTTTTTCCTAATGATATTATTAATGCATTTTGATGACTTATATATTTTAACACGTGTCTGTTCCCTCCAGCTGCCTGTCTTCTCGTGGGTGAAGGATATATTTTACTCCAAGTATTAATTGTACTTAACTAGTGATGTTAGAATTAAAATAGTTATATTAACATTTACAGTGTTATATACATATTATATGTTATTAATGTCAAGTGTATAGATAGATGACTTGCTAACCTGTGTTTTCTTTCTGTATTCAGATACTGGTTTTAACATCACATATTGTAAATTAATGTAAATTTACTGTTAACTTGTTGGCAGAAATAAGCCAAAGATATACACATTTTTCGTGGCTTTGAGAATCGTCTGGAGTTTGGAAAGAAAAATCATGGGTTATGTTTGAACATTCAAAGGACCATGTTAAGGTTCTATCTAAATAAATGACAGAAAGAAATTGTTGTTCTGTGTTGTTAGAATGAGTAGGATTTCAATTTGTGTAACTATTACATAGAATAAAAGTACCGTTTGTGAAAATCGCATATCTAATTTGTTGTAATTTTGGTATACATTGTAGAATTTAGCTGCCGTAGTGTAGAATTCCATTGTGTTCCGCCCGGCTAGAGAAATAGACACAGTAGTGACCCAAGTAGTGATTCCTTCATCAGTCATTCACATCCTGCATAGCTGACAGTGGTGTACTGTTACTTCTAGTTGTGTAGGTAGGCAGGCAGGCAGCAACTACGTCTACACGGATGGACCGACCAGCCAACTTCCCCTTCTGCAGTTGCTGACAGCGATCTATCAAGATGAAACGATGCCAGCACGACCAGATCACTTTTCTTTACAATATGTTCATAGCAATTTCCTTCAGCCTTGCTCTTGCTGCCTGAGAGTTGGTCTTATTTCCTGCTGCTATATGCAAGACTGTTACATCCCTAGGTAACACATGCACTTGTGTATCCAGCTAACACAGTTCGTGTTTTCGTGCTTTCTTTAACTTTCTGCATTGAACAGAATGTGTGTTTGGGCGAAAAAAAAATGGATTCACTCTACTAAAGTGTATCGTAGGTGAAAGTGATATTTTGCTTAGAAAAGTTTCAGACCCTTGTGTTTAATGACTAGGCGCTGAATATTCATTGCTTTGCTTCAGATGGCAGCTGTGTGATCTGTTGTTACATATCTGTACACTAATTTCACATTTTCTTATCTTAATCAGAGACTCAGATTTTACTGCATGTAAATATTTCCCAGAAGCAATCTCCAGAATGATAGGTCTTAAAAACATGTTTTGTATTCTAAATTTAAAAAGTGGACACATATTAACACAAATTATTGAAAAAAATTAACATACTTACTCCATAATGAAGAACGACCAGCCACTAACTACGAGAATGTGACCCTACTGCTTTGAAGAGCGCGTCTCGTTCCTGTTCTTTGATTTGACTGCGAATTTCTCAGGTTCCACACGTGAATCTCTTCTGTGAGTGAACCACGACAGGAAACCGTCCTTCAGAGAGGAGGTGGCACATGGACTGACTCATGAAGGCTGTAAGTTGAAAAAGTTTCTGGTTCGACTCTTCATCTCATCGAAATTCTACATCAAATTCTACACGAGAGCCAACACACCGAATCTTTTGAAGTCGTGTCTGCTGATGTCACATCTCTTTCTCTCCCATTCAGTATCCTGCTGGTGTCTTCTGCCCCCGCAAAGCCGAACATTCTCTTAACAGTGTCTTTTAATTCGGACGTGAAGCCTACTGCTAGAAATATCTCAGATTAGCATAGCACTTTCCCCTTGATTTTTTTCTTTCATGAAACCAGCGTGCGGAGCAGCTGTATGCGTCTCGCCATTACCCCATCACATAACTCTGCCCTCTTCAGTAAATATGCACTAAATATACAGCATACTTCCGATTATCCATGGCCGATATTTTGACTTTTATTATGTCCGTACAGATTAATTTATTGAATTCCTACTAATCCACGCGTTATCGTAAACAGAGGATTCGTGGCACTATTTTCACTGGCCACATTTGCGTGGTCAGTGAGCTAATGCATCACCGAGGTATAGGAATCGTGTTGAGTCCGATTCTTCCTCCCATGACGCAGTTGGAGTTATTACAGTCCTGCCGTGTTCCAAGAACAAGACGTGTGTGAATTGCGTATGTCGTGGGATTATCTTCTCTTGCTTCACCCCACCTCTACACCCCCCCCCCTCCCATTGCCCTCGGATAATCGAGAGTATACTGTACCTCTATGCTTCCACCACAACCTTTAGATTAGATGCAATAGAACAGTAGAAGATTCGTCGAAATAGCTGTTATGAAATTTCATGGATGCTAACAATTTTTCCATGTTTTCGTTTATACGTGTTTAGTTGGTCAAAAATATGTTAGTAAATAATTGTATTTCATTTCCTGATTTTCTTGTTTATTTTGATTTACGTTGCAATTTCACGGCCTACCCTACAAGCACTAAATCTACTTCTTCAGTTCCCCTAATAACAGGCATAGTAATTAAATAAATGCCCCCACTCTGTTTTCTTGAAGTTGCCAAACTATGGTCAAAATGTTCTAATATTTTGTTCTTTTCTCTACATTTCTAGATTTTATGTGGTCGCTTGGGGCCTTACCTGACGGTACGTATAATTCACATTTTTTAACAGTTCACTTAATTTTTGCTAAGCCTTTTAGCGCAGAATAAATTGACGTAGTAAGCAATACTTTTTTTTTGAGCAACAGAAAATATTTTCGTTATAGAATGTGTGATGTTTGGATCAAGATTAATGTATTTTAATATTTATTCTTGAAGCAGCGTGAATTGGAAGTTCCAAAATATTTTAACTCGTACAGTTTATGTTCTTGGATTAATATCTGTATATTTTGATTATGGAGCTTAAGTGTTTTGCAGTGTAAATCTGTGAATGTACCGTGAACCATGACTGTTACGTCTGTAGTATACTGTAAATTCCAGTCTTTCAGTTCCAATAGCTTATCAACGCCAGTTTCTGTACAGGAAGCTGATGATGATAGGTTCTAACCTTTTCACAGTACCTGTGAGTGTCACATAGTGTCCTAACTTCATATATTAATGTCTCAGACACAAATATGGCACAATTTGATTGCTATTACAGAAATTGTATAGATTTAAATCAGTATTCATCAAACGGAAATCCAGGAATTTATTTATGCCAATTACGCAAGTTCTAATTACATAGGAGGCATAGAATGGATTTATCTCGCTCAGGATCGGGATAAGTGGCGGGCTGTTGTTAGCACGGTACTGATCCTTCTGTTTCCATAAAATGCTGGGAATTCCTTTACTAGCTTAGGAACTATGATCATCTTAAGAAGTACCCTGCTGTGTGGATTAGGTTTCACACATTCCGGTTTGCATTACAGTGTTCTAGCATTGTTGCTATTTTGTGGCTGGCGACCATTTTTCTTCTATACTTCCCAGTAAGCGGCTGAATGTCTTACAGTGTCATAAGACAGTACGTTTTGTTTCGCGCTGTTGGACCCACCTAATACCGACGGTAAATTCTTAACAAATTATTTTGCTTTTCCTTCTAATTGTAATTGTGCATGTTAATTTCGGCTGATCCTGACGTCACTTCGAATTTATTACCATATGGAGGCTTTATTTATTATGTTTCATGTAGAAGTGTTCATAGACGTGACAGTAATTATTGAATTTGTGGACATATCTCTCCTCTGTCATGTGAAACGTAAACGGCGCCAGTCCGTATAGAAAGTACTGATATGATAGCCACAGTATGTGTTAGTGGGGGCTCCTGGAGAAGAATTCACCGGAAAGTACATTTAGGAATCTGGTCTGGTCAGTGTGGTGATGTACGGTACTGTGTCTTCAGAATAGTGTGAAACCTAAGAGTCTGGATTGTGGGTCTCCAATCCGCGGCCCGCAGGTTGTATTATGCGACCCGTAGCCATATTTGTAAATTGCGTATAGGCTATTAAAATCGCACAATAATTTATCCTGTTAGCTATGTCATTTATTACAATTTTTTCACGTGCAGCCGGAGAACCATTTTAAAATTAGAATATCGTAATAAAATTTCGCTTTCAGCTTGGATCTACCGGCCGATACAGGTGCAGATGTTGGGGCACCAGTGCTGGCAATTCTGTGATGTGTCAGCTTAATTTGCACAAGTTATTATGTTAATAAGTTTACTTAGCTCTTCTTTACAGGATTATGTCTTAGTTCTAAAAGTTTGCAATTTCATGACGGAACTCGGTTTAATATTTCGCGAAAATCATATCGTTGAAAGAGATAAGGGAGGTTCATGAGATGAGAAACTAGCCTGAACTACGAAGTGTGTGCTTCTGTGCATTACATACATTCTACCTTTGATCGTGAGGATTTCCAGCTGTGGACAGTCACATTATTAACCCTTCGATGACACTGGGGGGTTTTAATTCCAGCTACAGCCCAGGGCGGAGGGATTTTTAATTTTAGTACCTCACATGTATTCTTGATCTACGGTGCACCGAGGCCGGCAACGTGCAAGTAATCGAAGGTCCGTATACTGCGTCGATGGCGACAGTGAATTGTAAATTGAAAATGCTGATCAGATATCACAGGATGTTGAAGAAAAGCGTGAAATATATAGGGGGATGTTATCCACTAGCAGGATAATGTGGAAGTCGTCTATATGCCTGGAAGTTAGTCATCTACAACAATCCGCCAACAAATTGTACACAATTAATCATTGATACATATCAGTTATATTAAAACAGTGATACTCCTTCATGTTTCGAACCTTACAGTTTCATCAACAGGGAATGCATCAGGTAGTTTTATGCAAAACACATCTAATAATTTGTGCAACGTATTGAAGGACCCAGAAATATACTGCAAGCAACCCATGTAGAATGGTTAAGTACACAAAGCAGAATGGAAGACTGTTACACTGTTTGAATATAATTATGAATGTGCAAATGACTAATTTTGTGGATTTTGTTGGGTGACTGATGTAGATTACTAATTATAATGCACGGAATGAATGAAAAAAAATTGTGGGATTAGCAGTAATAGGCGCATTTTCCAGAAAGCAAGAAGATAGATATTTGACGTTCAGATAACCGTGCATCGTGATATATTCTTATAATAATACCAACTAGCTGCACTAATTTCTCAAATTTATTTTTGATAAATTAGTGCCTGTAGTTGGTATTATTATAAGAAGATAGATATTGTAGTAGATGGAAAGTGTCGGCTGTTTTTAGGTAGCGAACTGGTCGCTGCTGAATCTAACAGTACTTCGCACTCACGAAATGAACGGTTGATGGCGTTGAACCGAGTTCCGTCATAAAGGATGTTTGTATGTTTTTGTGTCTAATGACTTTGTGCTTCTTTTGCGCAGGTTTCCCCGCAGCCGCGTACGCCGCCTACGCGGCCGGTCGTGGTTATTCGGGCTACCCTAGCTTCGGACTTCCATACCCCACAGGTAATCACTTGGCGAGCTTGCATCACCACCACCACCCTCTAACCTTACTGCCGTACCCGCTCGAGCATCTCGGTGTGTACAGCGCTGCCGCCGCTGCTGCCGCAGGCAGTGTGCATGCCATGCCTCTGTGAACCGCGCTGCTGGCTCTCTGTCCACATTCTTACTAACTTTCTTGTCCCTTTAACCCAGCCGTACAGGACTGCCGCTAGAACTCTGCACTCAAGATATAAAACGTATCGAAGACTTTTGGTGTAAAGAGGATGTGGCTTCGTACAAATTCGCGGGTAGCAAGTTATCTGAGATTGAAGACGTTCTAAAGTGTGCGAGTTGTTTATATATTTTAACGTCTGGCATGGCACTTGACATTACATGTTATCAGGAATTGTTGGTCATGAATTGTGCCCTCGCCCAAGATTACCCTCTTCTAAAATGTGACCCCCATTTAGTCTGGTAGATGAACACCGGTGTTTCGGACGAACCTGCTTGCCTCATTTTTCAAGGTCTAAGATGGATGCAACAGGATCCTCCTAAACTTTGGTACCATTCTACAAGACAATATGACATGACATTACACCCCACGATACAGTAGAATCTCAAATCACTTTCATCCTCTTCGTACCAACTGTGCAAGCAACTGTGTGTACAGTCTTATTCGTAGCCCAAGAGAGTCTTTAAATACTCTTTCTCTTCCTGAATAATGCTAAGATGATAATATACAATGAACATTCTTTCAACAGGTGTATACATCTCGACTTTGTGTTCTTTTAAAAATACTGACAGATAACCTACTCTGCTGATGCGCTGCAAGTAAATAAAGCATTTTTCTTACTTGTGGGTAGCATATTTTCGATAAATTTGCGTCGGTAACTTTGAACGCCATACTTTATTGTAATCATTACCGCACCCATGGTGCAGCTTACTTGTCTGGGACGTAGACATTCATAATCCGTATAGGCAGCAGGAATTTATTGAATTATCTAGTTATAGGGCTTTTTGTCATCTTCATGTCTGAGTGATTTACCATGTCAGTGCTTCCGAAGAACAGCCGGTAACTCGTTTTTATATTCCAAAATAATGAATTGTGTAACATTATCCTTTGGTTTGAAGCAGTCATTACAGTCAGCACGTCATTTCGTTGCATCAGATACAGTTTTGTCCGTTGTCTTTAGCGAGATTTAAACTCCGGATATAAAAAATCTTACTTCTTCGGATCACTGCTACTTAGAAGCAGTTAATTTGTATTTTGTGCTTTCCCGCTTTAAAGTTCGCAGATAACCAGTGGGTTATTTCGAAACAGTATCCCTGCTCCGCCTACATGAAATTACTTGTCGTGTAGAGCGATTCGAATTAGAATTAGGAATTTTTAGTTTAAAATATTTTTTGGCAGTCTTGTACGTGATTTGAAATAGAACTGGGGCCAGATCATAATGTGGACATGAAACGTAGTTAATTGTTAAGTAAACCAGTAATCTGGAGTCATAAGTTTAGATCTCTGAAATTAGATCAATGATAGAATTAACTCCCCGTGTTTAGGTGTATTTGTAAATCAGTATAATATAGAATAGGCTTGGAAGTGTAGGCCTCTGAGCAAATAGGAGTAACTTTGAAGTTAATATGTAACAGCTAATGGCACGTGAAGTTACGTGTTTGTAAATTTCACATTGGACCTTTTTAGTTTTATGTCTTAGTATAGAAACTGAGATACAAAAAAATACACAAATAGAAGCCATTATGTAGTTTAGGCGTAATCTTATATGGTAGATACATATATATAGGCATATAGTGGCCACCAAAATGTTTCTAAGATCCTCCTAGGTCTGTATCGCACGATAAAATACATGGAGTTGAACTTGGACGCGATTTAATTCATAGGATACGATTTGACACAACTGTGCCGAATGACATGTTTATGTAATGTCTGTAAAATGTCGAAGCTCCTAGTTTTTCCAGGGAGCTACTCGGCATATCTGTTAATCACTCCCTAACCGTGAGGGAATGATGATTGGTATTGTGACTGTAGAAATTTCTGACCGTATAATTCACGTCAGAACACAGAACATTGGCTCCAGCTTGTCTTCTTGTTCTTCCTTTTATCCTCTCTTCCCCCTATTTATCCTCCCCTATGCCTCTGCTTCCTCAATCCTCCTCATGCCTATTTCACTTCTTTGCCCTATTTTAAATCCTCTACTTATGTCTACTTGGTCCTTACTGAAGACAGACAGTTATGAGGCCATAATTTGGCAGGTGACGTCACTTTGCTGACTTTCACCTTATCGTTCATCGAATTCCTTAATATTTTGCTTTAATAATCCGTGTGTGGTCACACAATCTTCATATTTATACACTGTACTTCTCCGCTTTCAAAAATATCACATCTAGAGATAAAATGACAAATTTATTAACAGGTTGAAGTTGCAATCTCTATTTCGGAGCCTAATTGATATTTGCCTTTACAATCAGAATGTTATGTCATTGTTTTTATCTACTTCCGCTACTAAATTATTAATAACCCATTTTTAGACTAGAAGAATTTAGATATTCGTGATCTGTCTGTCGCCTCATACGTCTGAATTCCTTACGAACACACTGTGGGTTTGGTCGTGACAGTGACAGTAAGTGCTTTCAGAATACGTATGTACTTTAACTACAAGACAGCATCGCGTGACCAACTACCATCACCCACGCCCAGTGATGCTTAGCTTTGGTTGTAAGATGAAAACCAAATAGAAGACTACTGCCGAACAGATACTGAGAAAATAGTCCGCTAAAAAAAAGTGAACCCATTTAAGGTGGCTCATCTTATGATACAGTGGTAAGTTTTTATGATAACGGAGAGTACATTGTGGCTTCATAACGACAGAAATGTTCTTGAAGTTCTTAGTATTTGTATCGGACATCGTAACAGACCTTTCATGAATCTGATGCCAGAAACGTACTTCAAGTCACTTTATGTTCGCGCCTGTCCAAGTTCTCACATTTAATATCAATACTAAGCATAAAAGTGCTTAGTCAGGCCCTCCGTGAAGTCACAACTAAACTTAGTCACAGATGTATTAGTCTGACTCAAGTTCATTACTTGTGTATTTAGGATAGCGTGATAGTTGTCTTTCTCTTTATATGGGAACTTGTAAAATAATTGGTCTGTACATATCAGCCATTTCAAAGAACTTACCTGGCGCCATTGAGATGAGTAGTGTCACACGTAACTCAAATAGTGGACAATTTCCATCGTTTCAGATGGAAAGTGGAGAGGGGGAAAATAGTAGCCTGAGGCATTGGGTAGTATCCAAATATAAGTCACGTCAATTAAAATAAGATACCGTCACGATCCTCTCAATATGAATTAGAGGGAGTGTTCTATGTTCTGAACGAAAAACTTGGAATTTCGAAATTTTCGAATTTGTTCTTAAGAGTTGATAGACCGTGGAAGCTTTTGTGCCCTTAATATTGAGAAAAAGGAGATTTCCCTTCTTTCGGAGGTTCTAGAAAAAAAAGCAGCCAGAGCTAAAACACTAAGTGGACTAAAAGGATTAGTCTAGAGGTTCAAGTAGGCGTGGATCCATAAACATTTCTGTTCGTAGGAGATGTAATCGTAAAAATATGTCCCGTGTACTCATAGCTTGTGATCTCTATCTGGAATTTGTAGAATCGTCAGGTAGGATTTCTGGTTAGGCCTACTGTGCTTTTTGGCTTGCTCTTCGCTTGCAGTGGTTACCAGTTTTTAGTTCATAAACCTCTTTTGGAATCGCTGGAAGAAAAATTTAGATCAAAATGGACGATATGTAAAATATCGTTAATTTTATGCTTCCCTTGCTAATTCTGTTAGCAAAATGCCCTTCTGCTCGTAATTCTTCCATATCGTTTGCTATATAATTCTCATTTGGCAGACAAAAGGTGAACTTCGAATTATCGAACAGAATGGTAAAATATATTTTCACGAACGTTGGTTGGTTAAGGAGGTGTGGCAGGTTTGTCTAAGTGAAAGATCTCATTTCTCGCCTGGAAATGGTGCAGGTAACTGCACGATGACAGGAAACAGTTTCACTGATTGCTTTTCCAAGTAACGTTGTTTGCGAATTACCGTGTAGCGGTGCGGATGCGAGAGGCGAGGTGGGTGAAGTGGATACAGAGAGAATAATTCTTCCGGTAAGAAAATATGATAAACAAGGGAGAGCAAGGGTTCGTCCATCTCGTGTTCCTAGAAAGAGGTTTTTGTTCTGAAAAGGTTTTGGAGCCATTGTTGTAGCGTAACAATTTGGGGTATATTACACTTCGTACATGTATCAACTGATCGCTGCAGTAGCATACATTTATCAACTGATTGCTGCAGTAGCATACATTTATCAACTGATTGCTGCAGTAGCATACATTTACAAAGATTAGTGTTGGTGTTATGTAGGGTGTATTTTTGCTGATGTTTGACATACAAAACTGTATTTGTCGTCCAGTATACGTGGTAAAGGCTAAAATGTTGGTTGGATCAACATTTGAGCAGCTCGATAACATTTTGCTTTCAGTCATTGTTTCCGTGCTAGAGGTCGCGTTTTGGTTCTGGAGGCTTGCCTTGCTTCTCCTTTTACTGGTTGGGTATAAATGCACGTTCATTTGATCGTGATTTACTATCTGACATCCGTTACAGACTAACTTACCCGTTACTCATATCGTCCAGTGTTTTTAACTGTTAACTTTTGCTGCTTGTTGGTTGTTTCATGTGAGTCGGTTGTGTTTTTCCCGATATTTTGCACGAATTGGAATAAAATATGAGAATAATAAATATTTTTAATCGATATCTTTTTGTCGGAGGTGGAAAGCGTGTACGATTTTATTCGATTCGGCGTACTAAGAATAATTGCATAAAATATATAAAGAATTGTTGTAAAACTGAAACACCAACATCGTTACACCTTCCCTATCGGGACAAAGCGTTTGTACATTGTTTTATATTCGTATTCTGTATTGCATTACACACACAATCGATACTACTCAACCCGTCCTGTACAGCACAAGTCCTTCCATGTTGTATAATGCACGTTAATTTTTATGGTATGCTTTTATACTTTGTTACCTTCTTTGTGTCCATCGTGTGCCGTGATGTTATGTTAACTACGGCACTCAATCAGTCACATTAAGAATGAAACAGAATGAAAACATGCAATCCTAATGAGTTTCGGTCAAATTACTGTTTCTTCTTAAAGCCCACTCTGATACCCCTGACCGTTCAATATTTAAATAAATCTTGGATTGTAAAACCGTGGAATTTCATAGGAGAATTACTCAAACTTAACAACTTTACAGAAGAATATGTTTTTGAAGTTCTAGATCGTACTAAAACATTAATTACTATACGTCCAATCCTAATGAGTTTTGGTCAAATTACTTTTTCATCTTAAAGCCCACTCTGATACCCCTGACCGTTCAATATTTAAATAAATCTTGGATTGTAAAACCGTGGAATTTCATAGGAGAATTACTCAAACTTAACAAC
>Ga0136643_10006394_pt1 | contig 16865 bp, 16 predicted proteins | sample TergutLab28metaG_FD_96883 | JGI IMG/M metagenome (GOLD analysis project Ga0136643, IMG submission 96883) | Labiotermes labralis P1 segment gut microbial communities from Petit-Saut dam, French Guiana - Lab288 P1 (version 3) (version 3) | ecosystem: Host-associated > Arthropoda: Insects >... | reverse complement strand
GTCGCATTTTTTTGCTTACTTTTTTTGTGCGATAGCAAAAAAAGTAAGGCGCCTCAGCGCAACGAGCATTGCGAGCCGCAGGCTCAGTAAAATATCAATATGGTGAAAAAACAAATAGAACGCTATGGGCGGCGTCGCCCAAGCAGCAGTTGACGTGCGCTGCGCATATCCACTTTACTTGCGACCCTCCAACTGCTATACTATTCCCAAACCAATCGACATAGGGAGGCACACACGATGCAGGCTTACAAACAAGAGTTCATCACCTTCATGGTCCGCGCCGGCGTATTGACATTTGGAGACTTCACCACCAAAAGCGGACGGAAAACACCCTACTTCATCAACACCGGCAACTACCGCACCGGCAGCCAAATCGGCGCGCTCGGCGACTACTACGCCGCCTGCATCCAGGAGAGCGGAGAAGAGATGGACGCACTCTTCGGCCCGGCCTACAAAGGCATTCCACTCACGGTGGCCGCGGCCTCGTCGCTCTATCGTCTCCACGGGCGGGATCTGCCCTTTTGCTTCAACCGCAAAGAGGAGAAAGACCACGGCGAAGGCGGAAGCCTCATCGGACACAAACCCAAGGCCGGGGAGCGTGTCGCGATTATTGAAGACGTCGTCACCGCCGGTACCGCTGTGCGCGATACAGTAGACCTCTTCCAGCAAATCGCAGATGTAAAGCTCACCGCCCTCTACGTCTCGGCGGACCGCATGGAGCGCGGGACGGGAGAGAAGACGACGATCCAAGAGCTCCGCGACACGCTCGGGATCAAAGTCTACCCCATTGTCACCGTGCGCGAGATCATCGCGTTTCTGCACAATAGAGAGATCGACGGGCGCGTTATCATCACCGACGAGATCCGCGAAAAGATGGAGGCATATCTGGTCGAATACGGCGGACGCTCGGAATGAGCATCCACGACGGGCATCGGAGCCGTTTGAGAGAGCAGTTTCTCAACCACGGACTCGGCACCTTCGCCGACCATCAGACGCTCGAACTCCTGCTTTGCTATGCCATCCCCCGCCGAGATGTCAACCCAATCGCCCATCGGCTCATGAAACACTTCGGCACACTCGCGGCCGTGTTTGAGGCCTCGATGCAGGATTTGCTGGAAGTCGAAGGCGTCGGAGAACACACCGCAAGCCTGATTTTGCTCGTCACGGAGCTGGGGCGGCGCTATCAGATTGATAAGGCCAAGCCCGGCCAAATATTGGCGGGCACGGAAGAGATGGGCGCGTATATTTTACCCCTCTTCCACGGCCTCACAGACGAAGTGGCCTTCCTCATCTGCCTGGACGGCAGCCTCCGGGCGATCCACCACGAGAAACTCGCGGAAGGTTCCGTCAACGCCGCGAGTTTCAGCATCCGCCGCGCAGTGGAGACGGCCTTAAAACGCAAGGCTGTATATGTCGTGCTGGCGCACAATCACCCAAGCGGCCTCGCCCTGCCGAACGTCACCGATATCGCCACCACGGAGCAATTGATCCAAGCCCTGGCCCCGCTCGGTATTCGTCTCGCGGACCACATCATTGTCGCCGGGGACGATTTTGTCTCCATGCGAGACAGCGGACACTTGGTGAACATCGAGAAACGATTGCAGTTGGGGTAGGGGCGAATTTGCTTATTCAGATGAATAGGCTCCTTTCCCAAAAGAACTGCCACGGGCATTCCTTCCTCCGAGCCAATCACTTCGCTCCCCAGGCGTCAGTTATGTCAGCGAAGCGGACTGAGGATTCCTCCCCTCTAGCACCGCATCCCCTAACAAATCTTCCGTCAGGCTACGCCTACCATAACTGACGCCTGGGGAGGGCAAGGCAAAGCCGCGGACCGATTGGTTCGGCGGAAGGAATACCGATAGGCACCTCCTTTGGAAAAGGAGGCTGCCACGGCCCCATCGTCCCAACCCCAAAAAAGGAGCACCCATGGCACAATACCCCCCCCTCAAAGTCATCAGCGATTACACGCCCTCCGGCGACCAGCCGGAGGCGATTCGTTTGCTTTCCGAAGGCGTAGAACTCGGGCTGACCGAACAGACGCTTCTCGGCGTCACCGGCAGCGGCAAGACCTACACGATGGCAAAAGTCATCGAGACTTTGCAACGACCGGCATTGGTACTGGCCCACAACAAAACCCTCGCCGCGCAGCTTTGCAGCGAGTTTCGCGAGTTTTTCCCGGAGAACGCCGTGGAATACTTCGTCTCCTATTACGACTACTACCAGCCCGAGGCCTACATCGCCCACACCGACACCTACATCGAGAAAGACGCGACGATCAACGATGAAATCGAGCGCCTGCGCCACTCGGCGACCTCCGCGCTATTTGAGCGACGAGACGTGATCGTCGTGGCCTCCGTGTCCTGCATCTACGGCCTCGGCGATCCCCTTGACTACCAAAACATGGTCGTCTCCCTCCGCGTCGGTCAAAAACGTGAGCGAGATGAGCTGCTCAAGCGGCTCGTCGAAATCCGCTACGAACGCAACGACATGGCCTTTGACCGCAATATGTTCCGCGTACGGGGCGATACGGTGGAAATATTCCCCACCTACGCCCGCGACCTCGCCTATCGCATCGAGTTCTTCGACGACGAGATCGACCGCATCAGCCAGATCAGCGTTGTCACCGGAGAGCCGACAAAACGGCTGGACCATGTCGCCATCTACCCCGCGTCCCACTATGTCACAAGCCCGGAGAAAATGGAACGCGCCATCGGCGAAATCCGCGCCGAGTGCGACGCGCAAGTGGCCTTATTCAAGTCCGAAGGCAAATTGATCGAGGCTCAGCGTATCGCCCAGCGGACGATGTTTGACATCGAGATGATGCAAGAACTCGGCTCCTGCAACGGCATCGAGAACTACTCCCGCATCATCAGCGGGCGGCCCCCCGGCTCCGCGCCTATGACCCTGCTCGACTATTTCCCGGACGACTTCGTCCTCTTCGTAGACGAGAGCCACGTCTCCCTGCCGCAAGTGCGCAGCATGTACGCCGGCGACCGCGCGCGGAAGGAAAACCTTGTGAGCCACGGATTCCGCCTCCCCTCAGCCTTCGACAACCGACCGCTGACCTTCGAGGAGTTCAACGAGCGCATCCACCGTTTCGTCTATGTCTCGGCGACGCCGGGCGCCTACGAACGTGAGCGGTCCGGGCAGATTGTAGAGCAGATCATCCGCCCGACAGGGCTGGTAGACCCAGAAGTCTTCGTCCGGCCCGTCGCCGGCCAGATTGACGATTTGATCGCCGAGATCCACGTCCGGGCCGCCAAACAGGAGCGGACCCTGGTCACCACCTTGACAAAGAAGATGGCGGAAGACCTCACGAGCTACTTCAGCAACGTCGGCATCAAAGTCCGCTACATGCACCACGATATTACGACCCTGGAGCGCATGGAGATCATCAGAGACCTCCGTCTCGGCCACTTCGACGTGCTGATCGGCATCAACCTCCTCCGCGAGGGGCTGGACCTCCCCGAAGTCTCCCTCGTCGCCATCCTAGACGCGGACAAAGAAGGATTCCTGCGTTCAGAAACCAGCCTCATCCAGACCATAGGCCGCGCGGCGCGAAACGCCGAGGGCGTCGTCATCCTCTATGCCGACAAAATCACCGGCTCTATGGAACGCGCCATGGCGGAAACCGAACGCCGCCGCGGGATCCAAATGGCCTACAACGAGGCGCACGGCATCACCCCAAAGACCATCGTCAAGAGTGTCCGCGATCTAATCGAGATTTCCGGCGACATCTCCACCGCAAAACTCGCCGAGCACAATGTCAAACTGACGCGCAAAGAGCGCGACAAGCTGATTGCGAAGCTCGAGAAGGAGATGAAAGAGGCGTCGAAAATGCTCGAATTCGAACTGGCCGCCCTGCTCCGAGACAAGATTATCAAACTGCGGGGAGACGCCTCAGAATAACAAAAAAGCCCCGGAACTCATAGTGGAGTTCCGGGGCTTTTGTTCGTCTATATGGCGCAGTATTCGCAGATGTCATTGTCCCGCGCGCTGTTCGTTGTGCCATACACGACTGCGGCCAAATGAGAAAAAACAAACTGAAAATGCCAATAAATTCAATGGTTTCTTTTGCAATCACTTCCATCCACACGGTGAGCGGCGGAATCCCCTTATAGCCAATTGCGGGCAGACAAACCGGAACCCCCTGCCTTGGCAACGCTTGGCAGGGGGTTCCGGTCATGGTTATGGATTTACAAACCACGTATCATTGAACGCCTGAAAAGCCATCGAGATTTCGGCGAAATCTCGGTAATCCGCCTCAGTCCAGCCGGTGCGCTGAGAGAGGATGACGAGGATAAAGGGCGAAGGAGCATAGACAATGGCCATATCGTGCCAAGCAAAGGGCGCCGTCCACCCGCTTTTGCTTGCGACAGGGTAGTCAGAGACGATGAAGGGGAATTGATTGTCGAGCAAAGCGGCCTGAAACTCTGCGCTATAGGCGCCGCCGGACTCCAAATATTCAAAAATGCGCTGCATAAAAAGCCCGGCCTCATTGGCGCTGATGTGAGAATTCATGATCTCCGTCCCGATCCAGGGCGAACCGGCGGCCCCGACATGAGCGGGATTGCCGCCGATATCCGAAATAAACGCGCGGTACCCATCCAACCCGTGGACTCTGCGGAGGATCAAGGTTGCCACATCATCGCTTTCGCTCACGTTTAAGCGGATGAGCTCTCTCGTGGAAAAGCTTGTGCCGACCGGGTATCGTTGGTGGATGATGCCGGAATTGTCGCTGAAATCCGCCCAGGTGTAAGTCTGGCGGCTGTCTAGGTCGAGCAGGCCCTGCTCGGCCAGATGGAAGAGGTAGAACGCATAGACGGCCTTCGGGAGGCTGGCCGAGAAGTGAATATGATCGGCGTTATACGCGAACACGAAGCCCGTCTCCAGATTCTGAAAGTATACAGATAAACCGTAGCCGTGGCGTTGCAGTAACTCGGTCAGCGCATCGGTCGGAGGGGTGAAGTTGGTGTAAATTGGGGCCGGCATAAGTTCGCTTTGCAGGTGTGCTCCATGTATCCCGTGTTCCGTATACAGCGCATGCGCGATCTGCGGAGAAGGCTGCGCGATTGGGCGTGAGATCTGCGCGATCGAAGTGCGTGTACTCTGCTGGTGGAGCGATAACCCGCCGGCTACTAAGCCGAAGCCGAGGGTTGTCATTAATAAGACAAGGATGAAAGCTTTGACCGGATTTGTTCGCCTGTGCATGTGTGGACTCCTTGCGGGGGATCGTGTTATTTTTGAGCGGGTGTTATGGGAAGAGGCGCGCCAAGGTAGACCAGTCGGAGATCTGGTTCCAGTCGAGGGCGACACCGTCCAGATTTGTAAGGCCAGCCAGTGGGGTGATGTCACGGATCTGATTTTCGTTCAAGTTGAGGAAGCTCAAATTGGTAAGCCCGGCCAGCGGAGTAAGATCGCTAATTTGGTTGCTATACAGGCTGAGGCTCATTAAATTCGTAAGACCAGCCAGCGGACCCAAGTCGCTGAGCGGGTTGCTGCCTGCCCAAAGGTAGGTCAGGTCTGTGAGGCCAGCCAGCGGAGAGAGGTCGTTGATTCGGTTCCCGCTGAGGCTAAGAACGGTCAAATTCACGAGGCCAGCCAGCGGCGCGAGATCGCTCATTTGATTGCCGTCGAGGTGAAGTCGCGTCAAGTTTGTGAGACTAGCGAGGGGTGTGATGTCACTGATTTGGTTCATACCAAGGCCGAGGCCCGTTAAGTTTGTGAGGCCTGCCAACGGAGAGAGGTCGCTGATTTGGTTCATATCGAGGCTGAGCGCGGTTAAGTTCGTCAGGCCGGCCAGTGGAGTAAGATCGCTAATCTGGTTCCCGCCGAGGTGGAGGTCCGTCAGATTTGTAAGCCCGGCCAAGGGGCTTAGGTCGGTAAGGGAGGTATCAGACAAAGCCGTTTGGCTGTTGCTAATCCAAAGCGCCGTCAAATTCGTCATATAGCGGAGCGGGATGAGTTCTTCATTCGTCAAGGCCATGCGATTCAGATCAAGCGTGGTGAGCGCCGTGCTGAATTGCGCCCCGCGGATGGTGATGTAAGCGGGGAGTTCTGCTTCCGGACCTGCGGGCTGAGGCCGTCCGGCGCCAAAGGCATCCGATAAAGATGGCCGTGTCGGGGCTTCGGCCGCGAAGGTTTGGGTAGCGTGCCCGCCATTGCCGTTTCCTACCCCGAGCGCCACAACAAAGCCGGCGGCGAAGAAGATCAAGACCGCTGATAAAATTAACGCGATACGAGTATGTTGTTTGCTTTTCATAATGGAGCCGAGCCGCTCCTTGAGATTCTTTTGTTCTTCGCACATTGTGGCAGCGAGGACGACCCTCGGCAGTTTCGATTCCGCAGAAACAAAGAGGAGCGTATCGCCATAACTCTGCTTTTCGTCCATGCCCAGATTGCGGATCACGGCCTCGTCGCAAGCCAGTTCGCAGGTGCGCTCAATCTCGCGGCGGACGACAAACCAGACGATCGGGTTGAACCAGTGCAATGTGGTAACAAGCAGGGTAAGCCACTTGATAAAGGTATCTTTACGGCGCAAATGGACGAGTTCATGCGACAAAATGGAGCGGATTTGGTCTGTTGTATACGCCTGATCGGGTAGGATAATGGTAGGATTAAACACCCCAAAAAGCATTGGTGTGGACGCCAATGGGTTCTGATACAGGTGCGGAATAGGGCCTTTACAGAGCGCTTTGAGGATGGTATAAGCCTCCTCGCTTGCCGCGCGATTGCGGCGACGATAGAGCTTCATAAAGATCGTATAATTCACCGCATAATAGAGGCCAAATAGGAGAACGCCGAGAGGATAGAGCATGACCAAATAGGTTGTTGCCCAAGTGAGCAAGCTTGCTAGAGCTTGTTGCTCCCATCCATAGGCCGAGGCGCTACCGCTTGCGACAGGCGGGATGGTCTGAAACCGTTCGTACGCCTCCTCTTGGGTAATCACAAACCGCGTTACCGTATCGTTGATGGTCGGAACGGTTGGAATCGGTATTGCCTGTTGGTCCGACAAAATGGCAAACTGGGAGATCGGCAGGAGAAACGCGACGATTACGACGAGCCATAAGTAGTATTGCGCAGACTTCGGCAAGCGATTCCGCAGGAGCGGCTTTATGGCAAAAAGCACAAGCGCAAGCGCACTGCCGGATAAGGACATGATGAGGATGGTTCTGAAAAGATCGCTCATGCGTTGTCACCACCCATCTGGAAGTATGCGCGCAATTCTTCGATGTCGGAACTACTCAGGTGTCCGTTGCGAATCATAGCGACTGCGAGTTTTTTCGCGCTTCCGAACTTTTCGAGCAAAGCTTTTTCTTCTGTGAGGACATACTCGTCCTCTGTGATGAGGGGAACGTAGCGCGCTACGCCATAGCGTTCGGTGGGCTCAATCAGCGCTTTGTCGCGCAGGCGTGTAACGAGCGTGCCGGTGGTGGATTTATTCCAACCCTTTCTTTGCTCAAGTTCATCTCGAAACTCTGAAACTTTGAGCGGACGCTGCTCGCGCCACAAAATCCGCATGACTTCTAGTTCGGCATCAGAAATTTTATGTTCCATGGAAAGGCCTCCCCGGTGAAACTATCAATATAAAATATACTACAAATGTAGTTTTTTGTCAAGGGGAAATGTATACATTTGTCGTGGGGTTGACAATGCTAGGGTTTAGTGTTATCTTGAAAACTAGATCATAAGAGAAAGTGTGGAATGACTGGTGAGGGTTCGTCAATAAGGTGACTATTTGCGTCGCGGCAGCGGGGATTTTGCCTGCTTGTTTTGTGTACCCAAATGCCTTATGTGACAATCCGAAGAAGTGTTCACGCAACACGTTCTTTTGTTTGTTTTGTAGCGCAGTGGGTAACTGCGCTTTTTTGTTTGCCCAAATGGCGTAAGGAGTGCAATCATTGAAAAGCAGCCGAATGTTTGGCGGCAAGAGTCAAGCGGTTCAAGAGACAGTTGAAAAAGAAACAGGGTAGATTAAGATGAAAAGGAGCGTTATTTTATGAACAGTCTTAGAGCAGAGAGTGTAGCAAGCCGGGAGGTTTGTCTGCGCTAAGTAGCGGGAGTCTCCCGGAGAGTTGAGGCAAACAACAACTTTCAGGAGGAAAAACACTTGAACAGAGAAAATAAACGAAAAAAATACATGAAGGGCTATTATCGCAATCATACTTGCAACGACAGCTTTACTTGCAAGGTGTGCGATCGTCTGGTTGTGCCGGACGGTGCGGCGAGTAACCATAGAAACCATTGCCCCTACTGCCTTTCGAGTCAGCATTTAGACAATGAGCCGGGAGGCCGCGAGGCGGACTGCGGCGGCGTGATGGAGGCGATCGGCATTTGGGTGAGAAAAGGCGGCGAGTGGGCGATTATCCACCGCTGTAGGATTTGCGGGCATCTCAGTTCGAACCGCAGCGCGGCGGACGACAATTCCTTGAAGTTGATGTCGCTGGCCATGAAACCGCTCGGTAACCCGCCGTTTCCGCTGGAGCGGATGGAGAGATTGCTAGAGATTATGGGTGAAGACGCATAGATAGTAGATAAGAAGAACCCCCGGAACTCGAAGTTGAGGTCCGGGGGTTTTGCTTTTTTAGTTAGGGAAGAAGATTTCCGTTTTTCGACTTAATTCGTGGGTGTTCGTTTGGTTCACGCTTTAGAATATCTGATATATCGCATTCCAGGGCCTCGCAGATTAAGTCAAGATGATCGAGATTGATGCGATCGTTCAGTTCGTGGTAAAGTTCGCCGATGGTGTTAGGACGGATATCTGTTGCACGGGCAAGATCTGCTTGTGTTCAACGTTTTTCGCCTAAACGCGTAGACAAAAAATCCGCACCGCCATAACACATACCCCTTTGCGCACAATCTAACATGATCGGATAAGATTGTGCGCAAATTGTTATTATATAACAATTTGCGTTATGGCCTATGGACTGGTGCTACAGTTAGAAGTAAGTATCCGAACAGGAGGGAACTGCGGTGTGGCCACCAGCTGAAGGAATCGTTGACTATCTTATGCGGAATAGGGACGCGAAATAGCGTGGGAAAAACAAAAAACCACTACAATCAGTACGGTTGTAGTGGTTTTTCCTGGCAGGGGCAGAAGGTTCGATGTTTTCCATAAAGCCATCACTTTTTGATTAAGAAAATATCAAAAAACCTCCATTTACATCAACTTTCATAAACCATTTTCAGGTTTTATAAATTCGTACACAAGCGCTCTCCAGCCCATTCGTACACGATTCGTACACGTTTTTTATGGTCGGCAAGAGCTTATTGGGGTTCGTTGTTTTCATCATCGGTTTGTTGTTCATCAGGTGGATCAATTTGTATTCCCATAAGCACATCAACACTAACATTCAATGCAATCGCAATGCGGTACAATGTATCAACTGAAAATGTGTTTGCAACCTTTTCGCTTTCGATTTGACGAATGAAATCATACGACAAGTCAACAAGTTCGGCAAGTTGTTCAGCAGTCATTTTTCGTTGTTTGCGATGTTGTTTTATGTTTTTGCGTATGGTGTTATAAATGTCATGGTCAAATTCGATTATATTCATGTGAGCGAACACCTCACATTATTGTATCGAATTAGAAAACGAATCGCCGTGAGCGAATAACTCACGTAAATTTGACAATATATGTCGAATGGCGTACAATGATAAATAGTTTAAGCAATCAAAGCAAACAAGGAGAATCAAAAATGCAGAAGTTCACAAAGAGAGCAATCACGATTTTATTAGCAATCATTATGATTATTGGGATCGCATCGCCAGCATTTGCAACACGTCATAATTTTAATGATGTGAGAGATGGTCAATGGTATTCAGAGGGAATACAATTTGTGTTCGCAAATGGAATCATGGAGGGTGTAGGAAATAATCAATTCGCAACAGAGCGTAATTTGACACGTAGCGAAGTTTCGGCGTTGATTTTCAGATTACATCATGGACGTAGAGCAAATGCAAGTGATAGCACAAGCAACAATTTTACAGATGTTGGGAGTGCATGGTATACAGCATACATTACATGGATGAACAATAATAATATTGATAATGGAACAGGCAATCAGTTTTTCCCAAATCGTCACGCAACACGTCAAGAGTTCGCAACCATGATGTATCGTTACGCAATGAATATGACGGATTTAACAGATACAGGTCAACAAAGTCAGCAATGGAATCAGTTTACAGATCGTGGTCAGATTGCAAGTGGTTCATATTCAGCGTTAAGATGGATGAATTTTCACGATGTTATTAGAGGACGAACAACGACAACGATAAATGCAACAGGCACATTGACAAGAGCAGAAGCGGCAACAATTTTCATGCGATTTATGAATGTTGGCAATGGTGGCAACAATGCAGACATTGACGCATTGACAAGAAATGGTGCAACGTGGTATCAGTTAAGAAATCAAGGATTTACAAGAGTTGAGATTCAAGGTGCATTTGAACGTGAGTTTATTAGATTGGTAAATGTTGTTCGTGCAGAACATGGTTTGCCAGCATTTATTTTTAATGAAACAGTTAGCAGTGTAGCACAAGCACGAGCAGAAGAAAGTTTAAGACACAATTCATGGTCACACGTTTCAGAAACAACAGGTTTTTCACATTGGTATCATTTTCGGACAGTGACAGGATCGGGATCAAATGTTTGGGCAGTCGAAAATTTAGCAGGTGGGCAAAACGCGGCACAAGCAGTATTAAATGCGTGGTTAGCATCACCATCACATCGTGGATTGATTTTTTCAGGTCAACAAGGTGCATCATGGGGATTAGATATGAATCAAGTGGGTATCGGTTTTGATATGGATTGGAATAGACAAGGCAATCACAATTACACACGTTGGACAATGTGGTTATCAAATATTTAACACAGACACAGAAAGTCATTAGGTAATAATAGAAATCATCAGAGAACGCATAGATTAACGTCTATGCGTTTTTTTATTGTTCGCACATCAAATCACACACCCAAAGGCAATCATTTGTCTAATCGCAATCTATGACGTTCTAAAACGAACATAAAAAATAATTCGTTCAAAAGGTTCCTTAAAAGGTGTTTGCATATGATTGTTTCGGTTGGCAAGTGGTCAGATGATGGGGCAGAAGATTAGCAAATTTGCAGTTCTTTGATATTGATTTATATGTTCGCACGAATCACAAGCGGACAAATAAATTATTGAAAGTGAGAAAGAGCAATGCAAGTAATTTTACAGGGATTCAGACAGTTAGATTTTAAGGCAGACAATGGCGAACGAGTAACAGGAACACAATTATTTGTTTCATTCGATGATGATACAGTCACAGGCAAAATGACAGACAAAATTTTTGTGCGGCCGGAAATTCAGTTGCCGGCAAATTTGAAACAAGGCGATGTTTTGAATTTACAGTTTAACATCAAAGGCAAAGTTCAAGCAGTACGACAACAAAATGACAAAGCAGGCGGAATGCCAAATTTGGATGACAAAAAATAATGATAATGCGATGGGCGGGATTTTTGTATCTCGCTCATTGTAAATTTACACGACAAATGAAGTCAAAGGAGATAGACAGATGAACAGGAAGATTATCATTATAAAGTGGGTTGCGGTCATAGTGTACGCATTGGCAATAATCGCATTGTATTTCAATTTTGAAAATATAGGGTATTCGGTATTTAGCGTGATAGGATATTTTGTTTTATTGATTGTATCATTCAGCGGATGGATGGTGGTTGTATTTGTGTGTGCAACAAGTCATTTCGCAAAGATGATTATAAATCGAAAAATGGAGCAAGCAGAAAGGCAATTAGGCAATATTTCACATACGCAGTTAGATTCATATAGGCGAAACATGGTAGGTGATTATGTGACATTGAAATTTAGATCGGTTGGTGTTACAAAAGAAGATTGGGAGAACAAGCGATCATGTGTACAGAGCGCATTAAATTATACAATCATTGGTGAGATTGATTATTACAAAGGGAATTGGGATGTGATTGTATTTGACGCAAGAAAAGGCAGATCGTGTACAGATTCAGGGGGGTTATATGATGATGAATTTTGATTTTACATTGGGGTATGATTTGGGAGCATGGCAAGATTACAAAATCAAGAAAAAGATTGTCACAGACATATCAGCAGACACAAACAGTCATATGTTATTGTGCGGAATGAGTGGATCGGGCAAGTCATATTTTCAAACGCAGATTTTTGCAAGGTTAGCAAAAGCAGATAGAGCAGCAGTATTTTATTTTGCGGATTACAAGCGTGATGATTCGTATGCACATTTGAGAGATCAAGCAAGGTATTTTTCATATACGGACACATTGAAAGCATTGGACATTGTATATGACATTATGAAAGCAAGGATTTCAGGAGCGGACAAAACAAGGCATCAAGTTACGTTAATTTGGGATGAATATGTAGCGAACATTTTAGCATTATACAATGATGGCAAAGAGGGCAAACAAAAAGCGGAGATCGCAATGAGAAAGGTCAGCGAGATTTTAATGATGGGTAGGTCAATGTGTGTGCGGTTGATCGTATCATGTCAACGTGCAGACGCAATTGTTTTTCCGCAAGGTGCAAGATTAAATTATGGCGTGGTTGTGATTTTGGGAGCGTTCAATAAGTCGATTTATGAGATGTTAATGAGCGATCACATAGACAAGGTAAAACAGAGAATCAAGCAAAGCGATTTTGGGCGTGGTTTTGGGTCATGTTTGTTGCAAGGGTCAGAGTTGCATTTTATCAAGGTGGGCGAAGTTGCGAACATGGAGAAGATGAAAGGTGTTTGCAGATCGGCATTAGCATGACGAGATTTGCAGTTTAAGCGTGTTTCGGTTTGGGTGCATTGGGTTTTCATGTTAGCATTGGGAGCGATTCTTGCAATCGTAGAATGTGACACACGCCACAAGAAGTTATTATGTAATAATAGTCGAACACAGACCAGTATTTGTGAACGCAAAGAAAAAATGATATAATTGAAGAAAATTTCAAAAGGCGGTGTTGGCGTTGAAGTTATGCGGATGTGGAGAATTGTTTTCACGGGTAGGCGTTGGAGAGTACGAATGCAGTGGATGTAATTCATCGACAACATTTGCAGAGCATAAAAAACGGCGCCAAAATGTGGCGTGTAAACGATGTGAACAGGATAAGGATTGTAAATATTGGGGAGTTCGCAATTATAACGAGCAAATATACAAGTGTAGGTTTTGCGGTTATGAGTTCACAGCACAGCAAGAGACACGCAAGAAACGAGAGGATCGAGACAAGGAAAAAGCGAAAGCAATAGAATTACATTCACAGGGTTTGACATATCGGGCGATTGCGGAAAAAATGGGCGTTGCACATTCATTGATTTATAGATGGATAAATGGGTAATGGTATCACAAGACAACGAGTTTTGCAGTTCTAGCGCATCCAGTTGATTATGTATGTGATTGTATGTTTTGGGTTGAGAGCGATTCTGGCGGTCGTAGAACGTGACACACGTCACAGAAAGTCATTCAGTAATAATAATGGTGGGTTGCAGTTGCAGCTCATCATTATTTTTTATGTCGGCGTTCACAAATACTGGTTGGGATAATAAGAATGTAAGCAGTTTTCAAAGCAAAAGCGTTGCGTCGTGCGTTTAGCAAAGACGCAACGCAATATGGAGTTTTTTAGCACTGCAAACGACATATTGTGTTATGTGTCAAGCCAAACCATAAGCAATATCAGTTGTTTTGCAAACAAGTCATCAGGATTGTAAAATCAAAAACGATATTATAAGTAAGATCGCTTCGGCTATTAAATTTCATTTTTGCTTCATGGAAACGATTGAACCTTGACAAGTGAATATTGTGAATGACAGCTTGTGTCCAAACAAAACAACAAAACAGAGGTTGGAGGAAAAATAATAATAAAAACAAAGGAAAAAGGAACTATGAAAAATTTAGAGTTAGAAATTGTTTATGATATGAAGATGGACACAAGGCATCGCAGATGGTTTTTGGTCATCAATAATTACACGGAAGATTGGTCGCAAGAACAATGTAAAAAGTTGATGGAGTCATTGGGCAATGCAGTCAAGTATTATTGTTTGTCAGACGAAATTGGCGATCAAGGTACACCACATCGAAATTTGTATTTTGAGTTACACAATGCAATGCGCTTTAGTCGGGTAAAGTCATTATTTCCAGAATGGCATATCGGGTTCGCAAAATCATTGGGGCATTTTTGCAGGGCGTATATCGGCAAAATGGGTGAACGCAATGCAGACAAAGCACATACATTGATTGGGGGTACATTTTTTGAACAAGGTGAAGTGCCGCAGGAAAAAAATAATCAGGGTAAGCGCACAGATATTGATATAGCAAAAGAAATGGTCAGGGATGGAAATGACGTTTTTGACATCATAGAAATGTATTCACATTTGTGGCGATATGAGGATTATTTGGAGCGATACAAACAGGAGTATTTGATACGACAATTTAAGGGCAAGCGAAGCAAACCAGAATTTATTTTTATCAGCGGTCCAACAAATGTCGGCAAATCGACATGGGCGTTTGACACGTTCGGGGATGAAAATATTTGTTACATTACGGATTATGAGGGTAACGGCGTTTTCGATTCATATACAGGACAAGAGGTATTGTTATTGGATGAGTTTGACAGCAGTATCAATATTAAGTCAATGAACGCATATGCAGATCGTTTTAACGCAGTAACATTACCTGCGAGGTATTATAATCGCAAACGTGCGTATTCGACATTAGTAGTTATTTCAAATTTGCCGTTGGAACAACATTATTTAGAAATACAGAAGAAAAAGCCAGAAGTGTGGAAAGCATTTTGCAGGCGTATTGATAAGATAATGGTGTACACGGATTTTTTGAAATTTGACACATACGAGACAACAGGATCACAGCAGACAGGCGATCAAGTGTTAGCGTCAGACAAATATTTTCGGGCGTTGTCAGATGTGAACGAGATCGCATAAGGTCAACACAGACACAAGAAGTCATTCAGTAATAATAATGGTGGGTTGCAGTCGCAGTTCATCATTATTTTTTATGTCGGCGTTCACAAATACTGGTTGGGATAATATATTTAGATTCGGTTTCGGGCGGATCGAGTATGTAGAAAGGAGTAGGCATGGTTTTTGAGAAAAATAAATATTCCACAGATCTCTTCAATCGAAAATGCGATACGTATTTATTATCAATATCCTGAATTGGGAAATAAACAAATTACTGAACTTTTCGGGGATATTTCACACACTACAGTGGCAAAGATTAAAAAATATGTAAGGGATGAAATGTTTCAAAAAGAAATTTTTTCATTCGGGGCAAACACAGTAAACACAGAAATCGCATATCAGGTATTTGGGTTAGATATTAGCGATTTAGAAAAACGATTGATGAAATTGCAGCAGTTAGGTTTAACGTCATAAAAAATAAAATTTAGAAAAAGCGGATATATTTACTTTATTTGATTAAAGCGTTGCATTTTTTCAAGTTTCATGTTACAATGCAATCTACGAAAAGCACAATATATCCGCATTTTCGGAAAGGATAACACAAGATATGCCACGTTATGAAGTTAGAAATAAAAACGGTAAGTTAGTTAAAAATAAGGACGGATTGCAAAAATACAGGGTTTTTGTCAGTTTCACGTGTGAAAGCACAGGCGAACATAAAAAGTTGTCGCAAATAGTATACGGATCAGAAGAATCAAAGACAGTTGAGCGATACATGGAGCAACAGATTCAAAGGGGCGAACACGTTCAAGGGAAGATGACAGTACAGCAGTTATATGATGAATACATGGAGACAAAAAAGGGTTCAGCAAGAGAATCAACATTAGACACAAATCGTCGTGATTATCGGTTACATATTAAAGAGATGTTTGCAGGTGTATATATTGACAAAATCACATTGAAAATGCTTCAAGATTGGAAAACATATATGCAGGGCAAAACATCTATGAAGGGTAAAAATAAGTTGTCATTGAAGTCAAAGCAACACGCATATGGTATGTTTCGGGCGATGTTGAATTATGCGGTCAAAATGGAATACATTGAGAAAAATCATTTGATAACATTAGGAACATTCAAAGACGTAAATCATCGAAAAACAAAAGCAAAATTTTACACAGCAGAGGAATTTAAGAAGTTTATTAGCGTAGCAAAAGAACACGCAGAAGAACACGAGATCAAGCATAAGCATTTAGGTGAATGGGAGTATTATGTATTTTTCAGTATTTTGTTTTTAACAGGATTGCGAAAAGGTGAATGTCATGGGTTGAGGTGGTCAGATATTGATGGCGAGTATTTGAATGTGGAACGTAGTATCATGCAAAAGTTAAAAGGTGGAGATGTAGAATCAAAACCAAAAACAGAATCATCAGAACGAACACTTCAATTACCTAAAGCGTTGATTTGCATTTTAGACGCACACAAAAAGCGCAAGCAGAGATTACATACATTCAGCGAAGAAGATTTTATTTGTAGTGGTGTAGATGGTCGCAGTTTACGAGATGGCACAATTCAAAGCAGAAATAAGCAGTTTGCAGAGTTAGCAGGATTAGATAAAATCAAGATTCACGAGTTCAGGCATTCGCACGTTAGCGTGTTAGCAAACGAAAGAGTCATTATTCAAGAGGTCGCAAGAAGATTAGGACATTCAAACATAAAGGAAACATTAAATACATATAGTCATTTATATCCTCGAGAAGAAGAACGTGCTGTTGAAATTTTAGATTCAATCATGTAAGAAAAAGATGACATCTACATTGATTTGTAGGTGTCATTTTTTGCGTATTGGAGGGGAATCAACGCAAGGTCGGCTAAAATCATTCGTACATAATTCGTACACGGCAGGTTTTGGAAATGAAAAAACC
>Ga0136643_10006393_pt1 | contig 16866 bp, 10 predicted proteins | sample TergutLab28metaG_FD_96883 | JGI IMG/M metagenome (GOLD analysis project Ga0136643, IMG submission 96883) | Labiotermes labralis P1 segment gut microbial communities from Petit-Saut dam, French Guiana - Lab288 P1 (version 3) (version 3) | ecosystem: Host-associated > Arthropoda: Insects >... | reverse complement strand
TGTGGGGACGCATAGAAAAAGGGGGAGTAGATCAAAAAAAGGGAAAGCGCGTAGGAAAGAGAAATGAGCCGTGAAAGCCATAAACCCTGGGGGGGGGGGGGAATAGCTCCACTCATTTGTGACTTCAGCATTAGTTGGTGTAGGTGACAGCTTCACGCCCTGGCCACTTTACCCTCGAGGCAAGAGATTCCGGTACCTAGTTATTAGGGGGTTGGGTGGGCCCCAGTAGTATGGACTTCCGGAGAAGAAATATGTGGCTAACAGCTACAGGGAGTGTTGCTCAGAGATTGGATATTGCAAAAATAATGTTAGTATTCAGGAATGAATCTTTCCAATAAATCTTTACAGAATAAGATTAGTAACGCGTTTGCTGTTGGTATCTTGGTAAACGTGTGATACGTTGTGGTTGTAGGGAAATTGGCTGAAAACAACTTATAAAGTCGCTCCCAAATGTCCTTTATTTTTCCTAGAATTTATACACTGACAGTAGTCCGGCTTGTGCTTCCGCGTTTGCACACACAAACACACACACACATACACACACAAACACGCACGCACACACACACAAACGCACACAAACACACACACACACACAAACACACACACACACACAAACACACACACACAAACACACACACACAAACACACACACACAAACACACACACCCATACACACAAACACACACACACAGCACGTGAACGTCTTTTTTAATTAGACAGCCATTGTGCAAAATAGTTTATTTTCCCGCTGAATACTGCGTATAGCTATTAAATTTCGAAGAAAATTTAGCGAATAATCTGAAAGTGAATTTAATTTGAACACTGAGGTTGCTTGAGTTAGCCCAGCGGTCTGTGTCTAGTATACACGATCGTAATACCACACAACATCAAAAACTTCAAGACGGAAAGAGAATATAATAATAATATATCAACAAAATAAAATAAATTAAAATAATACGCAGGAACACCAAACATACATACTGCCAGAATAGGAGACTTCAGCAAAGAATCAAGAAAACAGATGCGCCCACACTAAAAGAAGAAAATACGAAGAGCGGTCAGCTTCACTGTCCGGTCGCTTTAGCCCGGTGCACAGTGTATGGACTTCAAAGTTGGAGAAGTGAAAATTTCTTGACCCTGCAAGAATGTTGGCCTGAAAACGGTAATGGGAGTTCACTTAATGTTTTAAACCAAACTGTATGTATTAATCACATCTGTGGATGCTATGTGTCCAACCTATGCCACCCTTTGTGGTCACATGTCTGGAGGAATACAAAATTGTTAACTTCCTCATAATGCTGTTTCGTCTAGCCTCAAAATGTCCTGCTATTTTAGGTGCAGGCAGTCTTACCAGCTCCGTGTAATCAAACATCCTTAAGCCAATAAAATTATCTCGGGCTACCAGCCGCGTCAGATGTTGAAATACAAATAAACCGACGTTGTGGGAGTGCATAAACACAACGTGTAGGTAAAATGTCGTGATTTATTGGACTGTTAGACTTCTGAGTCACATTATGACTGAAGGTCGTGTGGATCCCCTCGTGGGACCCATTACCGAATTTTAGAAGTAATGGGTGACACCCGTCCCAAGAACCGGACGGTGGACATGGAGGGTTCTCATACATTCTAGTACCACTGGACCGCTGGGTTCCAGAGTATGAATCCTGATATGAGGAAGGATTTATTTTAAAGTCACTTTACTTACACACTGCCGTCCACGGAGTGTTACTAAATGTGTACAAAGAATTAATTACTTAAGATAGAATGTACGCAGGTATCGGAAAATTGCATGTGGCTAAATTTATGATAGCTGAACAATAGAAAATGTGTTAATCTTCGTAATAGAAACCTTTGGCGTTGTATAATACAAGAAAAATTTGTAGAACTTTTCTTATATATTCTGTCACTTTTATTAGGGGACACGCTTAAAAAACAGTGCTTCGAACATAACTGCAATGCGATGCCGAGGTGTTACTGCCGCATGCTTGCCTTAAGGTCCGTCCGGGCTGGTTGTCACGCCGATGACCTCGCAGCAGGTACGCACGAACGATTCAGTTCTGTTGAAGACGCTTTCAGAATGAGGTGCGGTATAACATATGACGAAGGACATACATACATACATTCGATGTTTTTTTTAGGTGTTTGGCACTGAAAGTGTTTATATATTACAGTTCCGAAGAAAAACAAAAGGAGCACGTTACGTACAAAAGGCGTAATGTTGGCAAGAATGAAGACGCAAAGACGATACATTTTGATATATGCTGAGCGATGTAACTCAGGATTTGGAATCCCCCCCCTCCATAAAAAAAAACCGTACAGTGCTTGACATTTCGGTGTGGCGTATTAGAAAGACATCTCCCTCCAAAATAACAGACTTACTAAGAAATTTTCATGCAGATATCCTATGTTTAAGGTGCTTTAAGTAATGATTGGGTACAAAGGAACGTTTTCTTTCAATATTGTACATAAATATATACATACATATATATATATACACACGTATATACATACATATATACATACGCACACGTACGTAATACATACATATATACATACACACACGTACATACATACATATATATATATATATATATATATATATATATATACATACATACATACACACACGTACATATATATATACATACATACAAACATACACACGCGTACGTACATACATACAAACAGCATACATATATACATAACTACATACGTACATACGAACATACATACGTACGTACATACCTACATACGTACATACGTTGATACATCCTTACGTACGTACATACCTACATACGTATATAACTACATACGTACGTACATACATAGGTATGTACATACATACATACCTACGTACATATGTACGTACTTACATACATACGTACACACGTACGTACATACATATATACATACGTACATACATGCGTACATACATACATACATACATATATACATACATACATACATACGTACGTACGTACGTACATACATACATACATACATACATACATACATACATACTAATACATACATACATACATACATACATACATACATACGTACGTACTTACCTACATACATATATATATATATATATATATATACAAATATACACGTTTGCTTGAAGTGGCTACTAAAACGGCCGCATTTTGGAAGAAAATCGCCCACGCATTTCAGGTACTGGTGAAAGCAGCGTGCAATATGTCTAGAAGCAGAAGTAAAATTTTAAAGACACCTTAGAAGCCGAACTCAAAGAAATTCGTTGCTCAATGTTACGTATTTGAATTTCACTTAAGAACTTAGAAGCTCTTTTTCAACAGACTTGTCAGCTTTGCGTCAGATAGCACTCAGCACACAGATTATCCGATCAGAATCGGCGTGTTCCTACAAGATTGTTCCACATATATGCTCTCGTGTGTAAGATTGGTAGATTATCCGCTCAGAATTGGCATGTTCCTATAGGATTATTCCACTTATATGCACTCATGTGTAAGACTGATACTGAAGCTAGCGTATACGTTATTCAGGGCGCTCTATTAGTCTTATGGCGTAGGAATCCAAATACTTCTGTGTTGACTGATAGTAAACTAGCAGTTCCTAGAAGCAGCAATGGAAGGAGCAGTATTTCCTAGAATGACGAATATACACTATACACTATACACTATACTGTACAGCCACAGTAGGTGTCGCCCTTAGCGCAAGGTGATTTAATTTAGGAGTGGGCGGTGTCCCTATAATTCTGATTTTTTTTAGTAAGTAATACAAATTTGACACATTAACTAGATGTGGGTAAAGTAAAAGGGTATAGCAGATGTATGTTTCTGTTTATCTGTAACTTGGTGCTAGCTGGAGGTGAGGAGTTAAATCATTCTCCGGCCGATTTGCCCTCAGAAAAGGGCACCTGTACCCACTGAAATGGAGGTTGAGTGGTCCACAGAGCGAGTCTAAGTTTTAGGGTAAGAGAAAAATGTCTTGTCCCTACTGGAATTCTAGAGTCATCTCATTCAATGGATAATCTAGTCACTCTATCAACTGAGCTATCCCGGCTGCACCCTATTTACGCGCAGAAAGGCTAACAGGATGTTATTCTTACTATAAAACATACTTCCTGCCGAAATTCTTAAACTTTTAAAGCCTATAGCTTACTGTACATACCACCAGGTTTAACACTCAAAAATTCTACAATTACTCACGTTGTGTTTGTGTGTTTTGTACAGATCTCAGAACAAACAGCAACGTTTACCTCATGCAATATTAAGTGACTTTTTATAGCCGAGATGGAGAGTGTTTACTGCGCGGTACGCACTGAGTCCTTATATTAAACCTCTTTTTTTTATTCTCGACCCCTGAAGATAGGACCTATAGGTTGTCCCGAAACGACGTTAAGAAATTGCCGCCCAGGAGATAGTAGTTCTCTTCTTCTTTTCGTACATAAAACATATCAGAAATTAGGGTAACATCGTCCCGTTGTGCTAGTTGCCAGTTAGTCCATATCGGTTTATAATCCAGACCAACAGAACACTTGTGTTTGGATAATAAATCGATATTGAGAACAGATTACGTTTCGTCTTTAAAGGGTTAAGAGAGGTACTGGGTGTAAAATCACATATCTGGAACATATTTTGTTTTTTATCTTTCAGGAAGCCACTCATAAAATTTCACATTAATTTTAACAATGCAGATAGATAGCGTGGGTCTGTTTATTTTGCTTGTAGAGAGCGTCTAAGGGAGATTAAAACTTTAATATCTAAAACATGATTAATAATAGACCCACATATTTTAAACTAAGCCGCGCCAAATCTTATTTGCTTGCTTTATTTTTAGCTCTAGGCCTCAACCAATATTAAAAAAATACAAAGGCAACACGTTGTCTGTCACTGAGACTATATCTGCAGAATCCTCTATAGTATACACGTAAGTATTAAGCAGCCTGAATGAATAGCTTTAAATAATCATCTTGGGGTAGGCCCTGGCACACGTCCCTAGTGCCGAACATAAAGAATTAATCAGACTTCGAAGGATTTTACATTCAACGGAATTTATTTTGACATTAAAGATAAAGTAATATTGTCTCTGCTTAATCCAACACCACATAATAAAAGCATATGGCGAAGTGTAGTTATACATCCATACATTTTGAACCTAGACAGAGATGAGTGGTCAACTTCATGTCCCGGCCGCTTTACCTACGGGAAAGAACACTGGTATCCATTCAACAGAGGTTAGGTGGGCCCCCAGAGCCGGTTTAGAAGTTTCGGAATAGAGAAACGTGCCGTTCCAAGTATCTGACTCAGATACCCCGGTCATCCGGCCTGTAGCCTTGTCACTGCAGCAGCTGAGCTTACCCGGCTTAAGGGATGAATGAATATTCTTTTGCTCCGGTATTTGTTAGCACTTGCCTGTCATTTCCTGGAAAGACATCACGAAGTGCAAACATGAATTCTATTGAGATGTATATCAAGTTCAGTGCAACGCGCACAGTGCACTGAGTGGAATGTGTGAACGGTGTACAGAAGCTGGCAGCTGGAAAAGCGGAGAAGACCATATTGCTGCAAAGAAAACTGTTGCGGGCCTCAGGAACAGATTTCCGGGTTGGGGGTTTGGGGTGGGGGTGGGGATTGAAGCTTCACTAGTAATTTTCAAATTAAATAAAGGCAAAGATAAAGTTCACCCTAGAACAGGCCACGAGGGCCCAGAGGGGAGGAGAGGTATAGCTCTACTCTTTCTTTAACAACAGTGCTAGATGGACTTGGTGGTCAACGCCACGCCCCGACCGCTTTACCCCCGGGAAATACCCGGTACCCACTGTATAGGAGGCTGGGTGGGCCCCAGGTCCGGTCTGGACGGGTGCGGAAAATCTCGCCTTCACCAGGAATCAATCCCCGGACCGTCCGCCCAGTAGCGAGTCGCTATACCGACTGAGCTATCACGCCCCTCTTCAAATTAAATAAGCTAAATAATTTTAAATTACTTTTAATTTTAATTATGAACTGTGGGGAGAAGAAAAAACATACTCTGTTGAAAGAGAGCGTTTGTGGTTTTCGTAATCATCCTGCAAATTTAACGACAGATATTTCTAATAATTACATAATAACAGTCGATACAACTAAGTATGTAATTTTCTAATGGAGCAACACGTTTCGGCCTTATTAATAGGTCATTATCAGGCCGAAACATTTTGCTTCATTAAACACGTAATTAGTTGTGTAGACTGTTTTTACTTATATTACTAACTGTCCAACGAGTTGCAACACAAAGCAGTCTATTTATTATTCTGCGAGTTCAATCTACGTGTTTCGGGTGTCAACCACACCCATCATCAGGAGTACACAAAACTGTAACTACAGCCTCCGGTACGGGCCAGCTACCTCCCTCCAACGTGGCCAAGCTAGCTTGGCCACGTTGGAGGGAGGTAGCTGCACAGCACAGTATGGCCAGTACCGGAGGCTGTAGTTACAGTTTTGTGTACTTCTGATGATGGACGTGGTTGACACCCGAAACATGTAGATTTAACTTGCAGAATAATAAATAGACTGCTTTGTGTTGCATCTCGTTGGACAGTTATTAATATAGATCAGCGATGCAAGGAACCAAAAACATAAAATGTTATCACTTAACTACTCACTTGAAACTTAAAAGGATGTCCAACCTTAAAATCGACGGATATTTCTTCTGTTTTCGGCAACAAGCTGGTCGCATTTTGGGGTCATAACTGTAGTGTCCGTTTTCGTAATGCCTTCCAAATAGTCGATAGTGAAGAACGTTGCTTGTTTTTGTACGTGTTTATGGTGGAATTTTTTTTTTAATATTTCCAAAAGCTGTCACCAGTCGCACGGTGCACTCCAATGGGCCGTGTGTTATGTAGACTGATACACAGTTTGTTTGTTTCTCAGAACAACCTTGCCAAGGGTAATAATGCTGTTGTGACAATTATCACTAGTATTGTTAACGAGAATTCGTAACCAGCCTAACTCCATTCGGTATAGCAACTCGCTGTGGCTGGACGTTTCGGGGTTCGAATCCGTATCGGAGCGAGGTTTTTCCATACCCATCGATACCGGCCCTGAGGGCCACCCAGCCTCCTGTCCAAGATGCAAAGTGCACGGGGTGTGGCGTCGACAACCCAACACATCTGGCGCCAAAGTTAAGAATGAGTGGCCCTTTATCTCTGCTCCCCCCCCCCTATGTGCTTGCACGGCACGATGTGGGGAGACCTTTACCTTTACATTTACCGTTCATCAGATTTTACATTGACGGATTCTTTGCTTTCACCGTTCATGCTCACATACACGTATTTAACTGTTTGATATTCGGAACATCTTGTCATTTGGCATTATTGTCCCTTTAGTATTTTTGTATTCGTGGTATCTGGATATCGAGAAACGTACATGGAAATCTCTTTCGAGTGGACATAGTAATAGAACAAAAATTCTGCCTAAACTCTGCAACATACTACTTTGCTAACAGAAACGTAGGAACTCTCTTGTTACTCAGCAGCAGATTTTGCGTTGGTACCCCTGACTACTGCTTTGGATGTTGATTAGATTGGATTTGAATTAGATTTGGGCACGCTGCGACTTGTCAATCAATGGCTGTACAGTTGCTTGTGTCTTCCACCCCTCCTGCGTGGACAGTCGACACAATACATGTGGCTCCGTGCAAAAGTCATGTATATCACACTGCATTTGTCCTGTGCTTTAACTCTGATGGTGTCGAAGTACCGTCGTTACTGCTGCAACCTGTACACCGTTCCCTAAAAGAGCGATGAGACGTCGAATCCCTTAACCAAGTGGCGTGTGCGCTGTGCTCCTGGCAGGTTAATATAGGGGCGGACTGACGAGACTGTCTCAAGGGCACATATCGACTTTTGATAGCGACCAGGTTCAGCTCTATATATATATATATATATATGTTTCCAGTATAATATTAATGTAGATCAGTCCCGCTCAACCCTTAGCTCGCGGTCAACATGTTGCCCACGACACAGTGTAATGTTTTCCGTAGAGACATTTCAAACGATAAAACGTCTTTTAACCTTTTCCTTGGCAAAGCCGAGAGAAAATGCCGAAGTAATGTTGAAACAATATGAATTGTGTATTTATGGAGACATGCATAAAGTTACTACATTCATTTTTTTAAAATGTGCTAAAAATAGCTACACCCCAGCCTGGGATGTGAATTGCACTTTTATACATTTTTGCTATTTTCAGTACATTCCGAGTGACAATGGAGTGGAGAAGATTACATAAAGAGTAGCTTTATGATATGTTGCCTACTCGTAACCAAATATTATTCGGCTGATCAAATCAAGAATAATGAGATGGGCGGGGCATATGGCACGTATGGCGAAGAAGAGAGGTGCAAAGAGAGTTTTGGTGAGGGAAAGAGACTATTTGTTAGACCTAGTCTTAGATGGGAAGATAATATTGGTAGAGTTCTTCAATAAATAAGATTAGAGGCCAGGAATGGACTGAGCTGGCTCAGGAAAAGGTCATGTGTAGGGCTGTCGTGAATGCGGTCATAAAACTTAGCCTTCCCTAAAATGCGGGGAATATCTTGACTAACTGAGAACCTGTTGCCTTTGGAAGGACTCTTCTCTATGGAGTTAGTTAATTTGTTATTATATTTTTACTTTGCATGACGTGTGGGTTCATACATAGGTTGGCTACAGTCACCTTAAATGATAATACGTACTGTTTATGGAAACCATCTAGCTATGTTCCTTGCTAAATAAACTACACTTGCTCCGCCGAACACAATACAGCCTTATTGTAATTGGGCTTTACATGTACGCTACATGTTTCGACCATTTCTCAGGCCACATTCAGGCATGTCAATACAAAAATCATTTAAAGGAAGCTAGGGTAAAATAAATGTATAAAAGGGACCCCTTACATTTTACTTAACTGTGTCTTCCTTTAAATGATTTTTGTATTGACATGCCTGAATGTTGCCTGAGAAAGGGCCGAAACATGTAGCATACACGTAAGGCGCAATTACAATAAACCTATATTGTGTTGGACAGTTTAAATTTAGTTTATTCAGAATATGTACATGTAATCATTCTTTGTTCTGTATCTTGAATTTAATGTTTCATGCAGACCAAATTTTTGACGAAGTTACCCGAACCGCATAAAAGGCTGAGCGGGCCTGGTGTAGACTTTCAGCGTGCGAACTTGCCTTAAGGTGATGGTTGGCGAATCTCGAATTTCTAAGTTAAAAATTTAATTGGCCATTATTTTAATTAACCTCTGATATGATTCTTTTATACCGGTGTGCTGATAAGTCCTTAGCCCGACCAGGAAGGAAACAAGCTCGGAATCATATCAGGGATGCGCGCGATTTCAACAACATCGAGAAGCGAGCTGTCAAGTTTTTTTTTTTTGCAAGGCAAGGCGCCGAAGGAAATTCACGCCATTCTGACAGAAACATTAGTTTGTTTCCTTCCTGGCCGGGCTAAGGACTTAACAGCACCCCTGTAAACAGGATTGCTTAACAGTGCATGTTCTACAGTATACCGAGTCGTAAAATTTACAAACATCAGTCCCTTTTATCCACAAAATGTATCTTAAATTTAGCTGCAGGTTCTACTGAAGTATTAGAGTTTCTTTCATTATTAATAATATTTCTTATTTCTTTCTTAGTCTGGTCTCTTTTGCCTACTCATTGTAGTTGTAGTGGTTGATTCTTACACCTGACCACAATCAATAACACACACACATTCGTTAGGACTCCTCTGGACGAGGGATCGGCCCGTCGCAACCTCTGCCTGATAACACACAATATTCACAAGGGCTATCCATGCCCCTGGTGGGATTCGAACCCGCTTTCCCAGCAAGCGATTGGTAACAGACCTACGCCTTTGAATTATAGTAATTCACCAGCATACATGTGTTCATTCATATGCCCTTGAACGTTTGTTCTAGAAGTCATAATTGTCTACACCAATAATGTTTCAGGACAGAAAGACCAAAATGCCAGTATTGTAGTGACACATATTTTGAAGACATTAAAATATTTCAAGACTGAAGGAAAGGTATTACACCACAGAAACAGTGTGCTGCTCGCGGCAACTGCATAAACTTACAGTAACGCACGAATAATGGAACGTTTCCATGTGTTCTATTAACAAACAAATGTTTATTCTCTTCTAAATTTGTCACTTGCCATATAAACGAAGAAGACACTGTCTAGGTTAAACCTGTTTCCGCAAAAGAAGTATTCTAAGCGACGCTAATTTACATAATTACATCATCCGTGCCGTCACACGTTCACATAGCGCTCAGATCGTTGCTGACAATCGATTCTGAAATATCGATCTGGCTTTCTTTATGGTATATCTAATGCATGTTTGCGTGCGTGTGTGTGTGTGTGTGTGTGTAAAATTGTGGGCGATAGAGCGCTCAGCTACGTAATTCATTGTTTCTGTCTCCTCAATTTCCGGTGGCTCCATATTTAATTGGGCCACTGCAATTCTAAGGTAAAACAGTATAATTCGTAAAGACTTATGGCAGGTTTAAATAGCTAGCCTGATGGGATATGGAAGGGACCTATTTTGACATGCGTAAAGTCATTATTCTGGCATTAGCTTAGGGGAAAATCCACAAAATGCCTGTGAATATAACCGGTTCAAGGTTGGTGTTTGGACCAAGAACGAATGACATATTTTTCCCTTTATAGTGGTTTATGCCTTGTGTCACACCTGAAGATGACCGTAACTAGAAAACTGTGACGAGTTCAGAGTCTGTTCTGATATAAAAGATAAGGTAAAGTGCACCCTTGTACAGGCACTGAGGCTCTGTACAGGCCGTACGGCCCATATGGGGAGTAGGGTTATAGCTCTACTCTTTCTTGACAACAGCACTAGAAGGGGTTGAGGGGTCAACGTCACGCCCCGGCCGCTCTTTACCCCCGGGAAAGACCCGGTACCCATTGTACAGGAGGCTGGGTGGGCCCCAGGGCCGGTCTGGACAGGTGTGGAAAATCTCACCCGCACCGGGATTCGATCCCCGGACTGTCCAGTCCGTAGCCAGTCGCTGTAGCGACTACGCTACGCGGCCCACTCTATTATAATATGAATATACACATATAAGGTTCAAGTTCTGTTAGTTATAAAGCCGCATAGACTGTTACAAATACAGTAGACACACTCTGCAGGTTGTGGTAGCAAACTCCTGGGACTGCATGGCGTGGTCCAAGAAGACCTGAATATACCGCCACTTACTGTCATGTCGTTGTGCCAGACGTAAAAGTAAAGTTTTCACTGTACACAATATGAAGCTGTATAGAAGGAGTAACGGTATAGCTCCACGTGTTCTTAGGAGGGTGGGTGGTTCCCACAACCGGTGGTGATATTTTGGAGAAGAGACAAATCTCTCGCCCCCTACCGGGATTCGAATCCCCAACTTTTCGGCCCGTAGCTTAGTCACTATATCGACTGAGCTATCTCTGTTCTCTTTACCAGAATTTACTCTCGGTTGTGAGCAGTTTAATGGCGTGCACCTTCCTATACCACCTTTGTAGAAGGCGAGAAACGAAGTTGACCGGCAGTTACCCGAGACTGAGGCTGCGTGCAGTCTCCAAACAGGCAGGCTTAACAAGAATGCAAATGTACCCACCTTGCCGCTGTCACAATTGTCCGTTTTGCACCAATAGTGTTCAAGGATGATGTTTACTGTTTTCTGGAACGTGTTGCCATGTATTCTGGTATAAATTCTCAGATGTTTCGGGAGAAACAACTGTCTGTCTCGTTCTGATGCTATTTATATCCTGAAGATGAAGGCATCAGGTTCCTTTGAGTCGCAGTTAATTCCTACCAGACTACACAGCGTTACAGTATAGAATACTTGAATCAATATAGTCACATAATGTATTTTTAATTTATTTTTTATTGTGGTGGACACACGCCCTCTTGTGTTGTGCATCCGGTGCAGGTGTTTATTTGCCTGCATTTTCCTGTTTGTGTGACTTACAGTGCAACACGAACACGACAGGATCGCCATCTACTTGTTGCAGCACAGTAAAATGATTTAACTGTAGGCCACCATCATTCCATCTCAATGGCAGATTGGAAATTTGTTGCATAATTTACAGCTTCCCTTCCCAAATTAATGCCTTGTTTATGGTCCTGTAGTAGAAGCGGAACTCTGTAAACAAATTGTCTTTCCCTTTGACATAAAAATTTATGCGTAATTATTTCACATTTGATATACAGTGTATTTAAGTTCCTCTTAACATTTATACGAAAGTGTATAATATTTGTACTGTCCCATGCGTCGTTAATCCTTTAAATATCAACCGACAGAAACCACACATCTAGAAGTTCTGAATGCGCCCCTATTATAAGGGAGCGAATTCCAAATATTCTCTCATCTATATATGTTATGTAGGGTGACATCTGCCTGTATTTTAGGGAGGTGTGGAGTCGGGATACTGGGGGTGAGGGATAGGTCATACATTCTGTATTGCATTGAGGGGTGTTCAAGTTATGATCTGATGGGGAGAGTAGAATGTCAAGGCGGTGGCCATTTTCCTTGCCGGTGAGACCACAAAGAATTCCTCACAAAACTTCTTCAAAAAGGTCCGGTGGCTATAGAAATAGGCGAGGAATGTATGGTATATTAAGTATGGCTTTCAGGCTTCTCACAGTACAGAATCCGAATGAGTGATGTTAATTGTGCTGGTGGATCAGCAGTGTGCTTATTGCGGGTGCTTGTCTTTGTCGTCCCTGCGATGTACAGAAGTTCTGCTTGTAATCCTTCAATATGTAGCCTAAACCACACGTATCATAGGCGGCAGAGGTATAGCGACTACGCTGCAGGCTGGACGCTCCGGGAATCGAGTCCCAGTGAGGGCGAGATTCACAGTGCCGTCCAGACCGGCCCCGAAGCTCTTCCAACCTCCTGTTCAATGAGTACCTAGTCTTTCCCGGGTAAACCGGCAGGAGCCTGGTGCTGACTATCCACACCCTGCTAGCGTCGGGTTCCTGCAAATGGGTTGGAACTGTACCTCTGCCTCCCTTCCTTGCCTACCCAGGTATGCCGTGGGATGACCTTACATGTATCGTAATTGTTTTACTTTTCATTATTATATTAGTGCCGTCAATACACAACACATGCAAAGACCAGATGTATTAGTACAACTGGGTTATATCTGGCGACATGTTTCGGCCGTTAACTGGCCATCCTCAGGCCAACAAAGAACAGTATTACTAAGGTACAGTCAAATAGCTTGTCCAGTGGGATCCTATTGTTTACATTAAAACTGGAAACATTATGAAGTTCTTAGTTATGATTAAAATATTAACATTGTAATAAAATTTAAAATTCCAAACGTTGTGTGCAGGTCTAACGGGGCTTACTTTTCGTTGTTTGGCGGAGCTGAGTTAGTATGCGCCTTAAAATGAAATGTCCATTCCTAGCCGTCTGATGATATTACATTTAGAAAATATTACAGTAATGTTAATAAAAATCCAACCAGATGCAACAGTATGCAAATATTTATTTACTGCAAAGTCACTCTACATGTTTCGGGTTTCACAGCACCCGTCATCAGGAGTACTAAAAACTGTAACCGCAACCTCCGGTACAGGTCGTAGTACTGGTACAGCTACTTCCCTCAAACGTGGCCTGATCGGAGGGAAGTAGCTGTACCAGTATTATGATCTGTACCGGAGGTTGCGGTTACAGTTTTTAGTACTCCTGATGATGGATGCTGTGACACCCGAAACATGTAGAGTGATTTTGCAGTAAATAAATACCTGCATACTGTTGCATCTGGTTGGATGTTTATTAACAATGAATTACGATGCACGGAACCATGAGTTTAAAAAAAAAGATTACAATACTTGCAGGATTTCTTCCATCGCCTGGTATACAGAAAAGGATGTAACATATTGAATGCTGGAGCTGTTCTCTTCCTGAGCTGTGAATATTGGGTGGCTCTTCCTGAGACCAGTGTTTTAGAAAGAGTTAATCCCAACAATTATTGCTCTGTATAGGAAATAAGGCTAAGAGTTCGTCCATGTTTTACTGAAGCGGCCGTAAAAATATTCCGAACTAATACTAATGTTTTATAATATCATCTTGTTTCGTTTGAAAAAATCTGTGAAGCTATAGGTAGGCAGGACTTTTGTTGGTGACAGGCAACTTGTGGTTGAGACGTAACAGAGGGAGAACTGTATAACTCAGCAGAAAGCCCACCCCGATATTGTTGTCGTAGGTATTTTCGGTAAATTTTTATTAGCTTTCCCTCGTCTTCTTAGACCAGAAAATTTTTGGGATGTTATAACGTGCCGATCCCGGTGGCCGCGCAGTCTAAGGCCGCTCGTTTGTTGGGATTATGGGTTCGAATCCCATCTGGGGCATGGGTGTCTCTTGTGAATGTTGTGTTTTGTTAGACAGACGGCCTGATCCCTTGTCCAGAAGAGTTCTGCGAACTCTGTGTGTGTGTGTGTGTGTGTGTGTGTGTGTGTGTGATCAGATAGAAAATACCCCTCTACATCTGCAGTGCTTAGGAATTAGAGGCCAGACTAAATTCAGAACACGCGGCGACTGCTGCGCACCACACCGGTCCACAGTGCAACTTCATTCTCCAATTCCCTTCCTGCCCTGTATGTCACATGTACTGGAAACAGATGATCCGGTAGGCCCATAGCGCAGTCAGTATAGTGAGTAGGCTACGGACTGAACGGTTTGGGGTTCGGATTCCTGTAGGGGCACTGAATTTCCCTCATCTCCGATCTTGGGGCCCACCCAGCCTCCTGTTCAGTGGCTACCGTGGGTAAAGCGATTGGAGTGTGAAATCTACCACTCATCACCATCTTGTGCCGAGGTTAATTAAATGGAGCTATACCTCTACTCCCCCAGTGTGCCTTCAGGGCGTGGAGAGGGATAACTTTACATTTCTTACTGGATACTGTGTCGTAATAAGATAGATGACGGAAAGAGTAACGTAACAAGGAGAAATTCAAAAGGGGAAGTTATGCGGGAGTTTCAGCAAGACTATAATTTATGTGTGCTCTCAAGTGCCGTGTACAGCGGGTCATGAAACCCCTGCAAGTTGCATCCGTCAGTGACAGAATGAAAGTGAATAAAATATCTTTGGCTTCGCTCTACGTCACTCTTGTACAATAACACCAGACCTTGGACTACCATGTTGCGGCCTTGGAAGAAAATACCTTGGAACCCCCTACCCGAAAAATTAAAATTATGCGTATTATTTGATTTTATTCCAGTGGAATATTATCATTTGTCAGTAATGGGTTTTGTAATACAATAAAAAAAACTGTTCTTGCTTAATATCTTGACAAATACTTCGAACGGTTTCTCTGTTCATAAATTCTACGTCACACTAATTGCCATTTTGTGTGTGTGTGTGTGTGTGTGTGTGTGTGTGTTGTGTCATAGACAGTATTTAACTTCAATGAACGACTCACCTAAGAGAGAAGTCCTCTTATTTCGCTCTCGTTTCGCGATTCTTCCCTCCCATTTTGTCAATAGAGCAAGTACGGTGTCGCAGCTGTGGGTTGTAGCAGAAGGGAGCTGAGGTGTTACGTGGTTTTACTCTGCTATAGTCGTATGCCGGATTAGCATTTTGAAATACTTAAGGTTTTGCATTTCCTGTTGTTACTAATGTGCAGACTTGGATAAATTCAATGCTTCTCTTAAAACGTATAATTGATTTTAGTAAAGCCTATATAAGATTTTGTATATTTGACTAGGCTACATGTTTCGGCCTTGTCGGAGCAGTTTCATGCAATACATCCGTTCTTATTTGATATTATTTTTGGGATCTGCAACATACCTTTGTGAGGTTTAATTCTTTAAAAAATCTAGATAATTCATGATAATCCGGTTAAGTTAAATTTTAACCATATGAAAAATATTGTCAGTATACTCTAGTGGCAGTCGTTACGAAACAGAACGCAGAGTCTTTAATATTGTTCTGCAATTATTGCATCTTTTAAGCCTTGTGTGTACTGTTTCGCAATTAGGGTCAGTAGTGTATATTGACAAGAATGCAAACATGGCTGAAATTTAACCTAACCAGATTACCATAAATTGCTTTGTCTGTTTTTTAAAGTTAAAATTTAAAAAGTGGCATTTAAGATCTAACAGTAACAGCAGACTGTACCAGTTGGATGAGCTGCAAATGGCCAGTGAGGCCAAAACCGTACATAATCTCGTAAAGAAACAAATTATCTCTTGTCAGAACAACATTGAATTTTGCTTGTTCTGTTTGTTTTGTTAAAGGCCACTACAACCTCGTTTCTGATGGCCAGTTACTCTTCATTTAGGAACAACTTCCTGTCTTATTTAAAATTGAAATCTGGGTCGAAGCAGAGTCGTTTAGAAACCGCATAATTAGGCAACTATTCTAGCAGTTATACTTTCTAGTAACTGTGCCTGCCTTAAGATTGGCAAAACTACCAATTTCTAAGGCTGCGTATCGTCGGGAGTGTGAGTAGTACTGTATTGAAATACATATTTTATTGGAACTGTATTATCCTGAGAAATGTCTGTTTTGTGTGTGTGTTTATAGTTGTGTGTGGTAATTTAACGTGTTGCTGGCACGGTGGTCGATAACCTTTCGTTTTGTACTGTAATTTGTTGGTGTTAAACTCCACTAGTTCGTGATGTGTTCGCCATTAGTTGTCATTAACGAATGAGTATTTCAACATGTGCACTGTGTATTGTTAATCTCCTTTCAGATTACAGCGGTACTTTGCCCCCCCCCCCCCCCCCCCCCCCCTTTTTTCTTCTGGTCTTGGGCGGCTCTTGTTTGCTCACCCAAAAGAGATTGCTGTTGTTTTCGAGTTGTCCTTTTAAAAAACCTCACCCACAAAAAACAAATACCGCCTTAGAC